>JAEEGK010025328.1_pt1 | contig 12198 bp, 4 predicted proteins | sample 8958771 | NCBI WGS metagenome assembly JAEEGK01 (sample SAMN16246547, study PRJNA631951) | gut metagenome | biome: gut microbiome; feature: rumen; material: SC-attached | host: Bos | place: Iran: Karaj | collected 2018-10 | reverse complement strand
ATTATCATATATTTCAATAATTGAAATCATGAAAATATAAATAGGAATAAATATAAAAAACATTAAAATTAAAGACCAAATACCAGAATATAGAAAATTTATTTGAGAATTAATAAAAATAAAGCAATACATTATACAATAAAACCAAAAGAATAATAAAAGTAAAATAATTAAAATGATGCCAAATATAAATTTATAAATTGAAATATTATTTTCTTTTTTTTTATTATTTACATTATATAAATTTAAGTTAATTAATCTGATTATAAATGTAATTATCATAGTTGTAAAAATTGATAAAATAATTTTATTGAATTCTTCTTTAATTGGATAAAAAAAATAATTTCTTAAATCATTATTTAATCTTTTTTCAATTAGTTTATCAGTAATATAAATAACATTCCATCCAAATATATTAATTATTGAATTAAATAAGATAAAAATTTTATTTTGCTTTTCAATTTTATTATTTGATAAATTAAAAATAGATAATAAAGGATATAAATAAAAAATATTTTTATTAAAGATTTTACATAAAGAAAGTTGATTTTTATTTAAAATATATATTTCTGAATTATCAATATTATTATTATCAGAAATTTTATTTAAATTTTGAGTTTCTGAATTTTGTTTTTCTTTAATTATTGAATCATTATTTATTGAATAAATTTCATTATTTTCATTTTGAATTTGCATAATTTCAATTGAATTGTTATTTTCAACATTTTTATTAAAATAAATACATGTGATAATTTCAAATAAAATAAATACAATAATTATTATTAAATATAACCAAAATCCTAAATTATGTTTAATATCATATAATTCACTAAAACACTTAAATAAAATTTCCTTAATATTTATATTATTATTTTCTATAAAAAAATTTTCTTTCAAATAATAACTCACATTATTAGAATTTGAACATTTCATTGGAAAATAATTTATATTATTCCCATTATTATCAAAATAAATACAGTTTTCATTAATTGAAGTAATTGAATAATTTTGATATAAATTCTCTCTTCTTAATTTTTGAGTATAATCAATATTTAATTTTTTATTTGAATAACATTTATCTTGAAAAGCTTTATCATATTTATTATAAATATTTATACCTTTTGTTAAATAATATTCTAGTAAACTTTTATTAATTTTTGAATCTTTTTCTTTATTAATTGGTAAATATATAATATAATTATTTAAAGAAATTTCATCAATTGATTTTATATTATCATCTAAATCATAAATTATTGAATATTTATTTAATAAAATATAATAAGATGAACTTTCATATTTTAAAGAGGATAATATTTTATAATTAAAAGATATTAATAAATATAATTCATTATAAAGTGAATTTGTTAAATCTTCATTTGAGATTGAAATAAAAGGAATATTTTCACTTTTACAATAATTAATATAATCTTCATATGCATTTTTTAAATTTGGTAAAATTATTATATCAATTAAATTATCATTAGTTAAAATTTCATAGAAAGAATTAGAAATTAAATTTGTAAAATTAAGACTTTTAATAAATGAGTTATATTCATTTTTTGTATTTATTATTAAATTATTTAATATTGTTTCATTTACATTAGTATTTAATTTTCTTTGATTTTTTAAAAAATTAAGTTGATAATAAATAGATAAACTTGTTATATGAATTAAATTATCATTAAAATATTTATATTTACTTTTTGTTTCTTCTTCTTGAATTTTTATAACAAAATTTTGGATTAAATTAAAAGTAAAACTATAATTTTTAAAAATATTATCTTCTAAATGATCATTATCAACTTTTAATTTTTTAATATCTTTAATTAATAAACTAACTTCTTTAATGGAATTAATTAATTCATCATCAAAAGAAAAAAAATTCAATTTTTTATTGAAATAATTTTCTAAAATAAATTCTTTAATAATATTAATTTTTTCATATAAGTTTTCAAAAAGAGAATTTAAAGTTAATAAAATTCCACATCTTAAACCAGAAAAATTTTCATGACAAAAACAACGAATATTTCCATTATTGATACATTTACCACCATTTTTACAATAATCTTTACATGTATTAATTAATTTACATATTTTATTTTTTTCATCATTTTCATATTTAGGATTATATAAGTAACAATCTTTAACACATAAATAATTGAAATTAAATAAATAAGTTTTAATCGGACAATTTTCATAACATAAATTATCATCTATATTAAAATATATAGTTTTATTTGAAATTTTTCTACACAATTTACAAGTATTATCATTTAAGTCCCTTACTTTATATTTTTTTTCATTACAAATTATTTTTTTTAATATTTCAACTTGTATTTCATAGTTAATTACTTTATTATTAAAAATAATAAATTTCAAAGTATAAAATCCATTATCACTTAGACTTAAATTAAAAATACAATTTAATGTATTATTATTATAAAAAGAAACATTACAAAATAAACTTGAATATTTTTCAATACCATTATTTATTAAAATTAACTTTTTAATTTCACTTTTATTTAATTCTTTCTCAAATTGAATACTCAAATTATATAAAGAAATAGGATTTAAAGTATAATTATTTAATTTTTTAATAGGATAAATATCATTTAATTTAACACATTGAGAATTAATAATAATTTTATCTTCGGAACAAATTATACATTCATTTTTATCTTTACTAGTAATATCATAACCAAATCCTTCATCACATTTTTCTACACAAAAAGTTAAATTATCTCTTTTTTGATATAAATGCTTACATTTATTTGTACAAATTAAACTTTTATCTATTATTAAATTATTTGGTTTCTCACATGAAGAAACACATGTTCCATTATTTGTATATTTATATTTTTTTTGTTCTGTACAATTTAAACAATAATTTTTATCTAATTTTAAAAAACCTAGATTTAAATTATTACATGATTCTTTTGTTACATTTAAATTTAATTTTGGATTATTGCTTATATATTCAAATGAATTTATATTAAAAATTATTGAAATATTTTCAGTATCATTTAAGAAGTTTGTAAAGTCAAAAATACATTTTATTTTATTTGATTTTGATTTTAAAATACAATTTCCTTCATTTAAATAGTTTATTTTAATTAAAAATAAAATTTTATCAAATTCAATTTCATAAGGATAAATAAAGGTAATATCTTGTTCTTTAATATTAATAATTGTATTATTTTCAGTTTCAAAATTAGTAATATATAAATAAGTACATTGAGTATCTAATTCATTTTTTGGATTATAATAATAAATACTATTATTTTTTACTTCATTTACATTTGAACAATTAGAATAACATATATTTTCAAAATAATAATTATTACAATATTCTACACATCTTTTGTTTTGTTGAATATTTTTTTTATCAAAATCAAAATATTTTTCACAATTAATACAATTTCCTTTTCCATTTGAAATTAAAGGAATTTTACATTGTTTATATATTATTATTGTTTCATTATAATATATTTCATTATTATTTAAAATAAATTTTAAGTCATATTTTCCTTTTTTTATTATCTGATTTTTTTCTTCAGATAAATCAAATTTAATTTTGAATTCATTATTTGTGTAATTTTCAGTATCATTTATTTTAATTTCATTTGATGAAATATTAATTGATTTATTATTACTTTTTATAAGGGTTATTTCATTAATTGATTTTTTTTCTAAATTGGAAAAATAAGTTATTATTAAGTTTGATAATCCATTTTCCTTTAAAAATGAATCATTTATTTTAAAACCAAGAGTTATTATTTTATTTGAAATTATTGAATCAATGTAACATTTCTTTTTGTCTTTTAATATTAAATTATATATTCCGTTATTTGAATTCAATAAATTAAAAATACATTTTATTTCTTTTGTATTGAAATTTTGAGAACAAAATAAAGGTGAAATAAAATCAATTTTTTTTATTGATTCAATTAATAAAAAATTATGATTTAATGAATCATAAATAAATGAATTATCATTTAAATAAAAATTTAATTCTTGATTTTCTTTTGTTTCTAAATAGTTTTTTTGAATTAATTTAATGTCATTTCTTTCATAAATTTTGATTTTTCCAATTTCATTTTCTTCATTTTTGACCAATACACTTATAATATAATAATCATTGATTTTATTAAATTCACAAATATTATTTATACAAAGTGTATAATTACTTTTAACAATAAAGTCAATATTTAAAGGAGATATAAAATTGAATTTAATTCTTTTAGTTTCTTCTTGTAAAATTTCAAAACAAGTTTCAAAAGAAATTTTAATAATATATATATGATAATTAATATCTTTATAAGTAAATTCAATATCTTTTTCATTAAAAAAATTACCAAATAAAGTTAAATTATTTCCATTTATTTTTCTATTAAAAACATTTTCTTTAAATATTAAACTTTTGTTTAATTGAATTGCTTTTTCGTATGATTCACAAATTAAATTTGTTTTTAATTCATAATTATTATTTACTAAAAATAAATATTGTTTTGATATTTTAAAAATAATTTCTTTACTCGGTTTTAAAATATTATTTGAAATATTGCTATTATTAATTGACTCATTTTCATTACTTAAATATAGAATTGTATATTTTTCTAAAATATTTTGTGGTTTTAATAAAAAGAAAATTTTACTATCATTAATATATAATTTATTAATATTGTCAGAAATTGAAAAAATAATAATTGATTCTTTATTATTTTCATCTATTTTTTTAATAAAAACTTTTTGAATTTGATTATAATAAAAATTAATTTCGGAAGAACAAATAATTTCAATTATATTATCATAATCAATAAAAAAACCAATATTATTTACTTTAAATGTTAATTTAATATCTTTTAAAAATCTTGAAATTTTTATTTCTTTAAAATTCTTCCTTTTAACATTTTTATTATCATAAAAGACATTAAAATTATAATTTAAATCACTTTCATCAAAATTACATTTAATTTGATAAATAAAATCATCATTTATAAAAACATTTGTTTTACAAGTTATTCTTTTTTTATTTCCATAAATAATAAAATTATTATCAGATAAATCACAATATGTGGTTAAATTAATATAAACAAATTTATTTTCATATAAACCAAAAAGATAATCAGGCAATTGTATATTAGTAAATTTTAATTCATTATTAAAAATAATCTTTCCATTTTTTCTTTCTTGAAAATAAAAATTATAAGTTTCATTTTCATAAAATTGATTTAAATCTTTTGTATAATATATATAATTTTTTTCTTTAGAAAAAGAATAAGTAAGATTTATATTTTTATTATTCATAAATAAAAAATGATTAGAAAGTAAATAAACAAAAATATCATTATCATTAATAATGAAATTATTTTTCTTAATTGTTATATTTGTTCCTTTAATAGTAGTATCATTAATATAAAAACAACTTTTTTTTAAAAAATTAGGACTTAATAAAATATATTTATTCATTTCTGTAAAAACATAAAAATAAAAACGAGCACTTAAAATAGAAAATCCATTATCAAAAATAAATTTACATTCAAAATTATTGCCTCCTTTTATTTTAACTTCTCCATAATTGTTTTTAAAAGTACCATTGAAATTGCCACAATTAATAATAAAATAAATTTCTTCTTCATATTTTTCAATTGAGTTAAAAGTAACTAAAGATTCATTTTTTTCATTTGGTAAAATTAATAATAAGTAATTAGTAATAATATTATTTTTATTTGGTTGTTTATATTTTGAAAAAATAAAACTATGTTTTGGAAAAAAACTTGTATTATTAAAAAATATTTCAATATAATAAAATCCTGAAAAATTTTTAATATCTTTATTATAAAAAGAAAAAGAAATTTGATTTTCTATACAAGAAAAATTTGAGTTTAAAATATAAATTAAATTTGTATTTAAAATTTTAATTATTATTGGTTTTATTTTATCAAAAAATACATTTGATATAAGTATAATACTTTTATTTTTTATATTTTCAATCCAAGGTTCTTCAAATGTTACATCAAATAAATCTGGATTAGATATTTTTTTATTTGAGTTTTGTGATTTAATTTTTTGAATTAAGATAAAAAATATTAATAAGAATTTAATATTCATTTTTTATATTTAGAATTAATAAAAAAGTTTACAAAATTTTATGAAGTAAATTTACAATATATTTTTTTTTAAAAAAAATTGAAAATAAAAATTTAAAAAAATATTAAAAAAAAATATAATTATCTATATAATTGAATAAAAAAAAAAATAAAAATGTTAAAAACAAAAAGAGAAAGAGACTATGAATCACAAAAATCAAAATTCCCTTTAAAAAATCTTCCAATAACTAAATATAAAGAAGAAATATTAAAAAAAATATCAAATAACAAAATAACAATAATTTCAGGTGAAACAGGATGTGGTAAATCGACACAAATTCCTCAATTTTTATTAGAAAAAAACCCAAATTCAAAAATTTTAATGACTCAACCAAGGAGAATTGCAGCAATATCACTACAAAAAAGAATAAAAAAAGAATTAGAAGAAAAACAAATAATAAATGATAAAATTAAAAATAAAGGATTAATTGGATATCAAGTTGGAATGGATAAAGAAATATATAATAATACTCAAATTTTTATTAAGACAACTGGTATTTTTTTAGAAGAATTAATTCATGATGATTTATTAAATTATAATTTTATTATTATTGATGAAGTACATGAAAGAGATGTTAATATTGATTTAGTTTTAGTTATTATTAAAAGAATTTTAGAAAGAAAAGACAATATTAAAATTATTTTAATGTCTGCTACTATTAATGTCTATTCTTTTTATAAATATTTTCAAAAATTTGGTTCTTATGAAAATTTAATTATCGAAATTAAAGAAAAAATTTATTCTGTTATGGAAATTTATATTGAAAATATTGAAAATAAGTTTAGAAAATATAATTTAAGTAAAAAAGATTTTGTTGAAAAAGAAAATGATGCTTATTTTTCTGAAGAATTATTTGAATATGTTAAATATATAATAATAGATTTATTTCAAAATTCAAATGAAGAAAATGGAATATTAATTTTTTTACCTGGATTATATGAAATAAAATCATTAGAAAATTATTTAAATAAAGAGTTAGATAATTCAATAAATACAAATAAAGGAATTATAAATTTAAAAAATTATATAAATATTTATATTCTTCATTCAGAATTGAAAGAATTACAAAGAGAAGTATTTAAATACATAAGAGGAAAAAGAAAAATAATTTTAGCAACAAATATAGCAGAAAGTTCAATAACAATACCAAATATAACTTATGTAATAGATTTTTGTTTAACAAAAGAAAAAAATTATGATTCAATAAATCAAACTGATTTTTTAAAATTAAATTGGTGTTCAAAAGCAAATTTAAAACAAAGAGCAGGAAGAGTTGGAAGAATAAATAATGGTTTTGTATTTAGATTAATACATAAAAAATTCTATGAAAAATTAAAAGAAACTCCCAAACCAGAAATTTTAAGAAGTAGTTTAGATAAAATAATATTAAAAATAAAGGTATATTCTAATGAAGAACCTTATAATATTTTACAAGAATGTATAAATTGCCCAAACGAAAATGAAGTAAAAAAATCAATTAAGAAATTAAAATTTTTAGGTGCTTTGTCTATGACAAATGATGAAAATTTAAGTGGTAATTTAACATATTTAGGTAAAATTTATGCAGAATTACCAATTGATATTCAATATTCAAGATTAATTATTTTAACTTCTTTTTTTAATTTAATTGATGTTGGAATTATTATTTCTTCTATTTGTTCACAGGAAAAAAAAATGTTTAATTCAAAAATATTAAAAAATAGATATGAATTATATCAAATTAAAAAAGAAAGTGAATTTCAAAATCAAAATTGTGATTTTATTTGTTCTTATAATATTTATTGGAAATGGAAAAGAAATTTTGGTGTAAAAATGCAAAGTAATGAATTTGATATTTATTTAAATGATTTAAATAATGAAGATAGAAAAGAACAAGAAAAATTTATTAAAAAATATGGATTAAATTTAAGAGTTTTAATTGAAATCTTAAAAACTGAAGCAGATTTAAAAAATAGATTATATCATTTTGGTAAATTTTTTAAAAGTGAAAAACAAATTGATTTTAGTGATAGAGAAAATGAGATATTTTTTAAATTTGCTTTAATGGGGACTTTTTATCAAAATTTAATTTATGCTTATTTTAAAAATGAAAAAGTAAATAATAGAAATTATACTAAACAAAATATTGAAACTTTAAAAAGAACAATTGAAATTAAAAATATTGATAATGGTGATTTAAATGATATAACTAAATGTTTAAATTCAATAATTTCACCTGATAAAATATTACAAATTAATAATTTTAACAATTCTTTTTCAATATTAGTAAATGATACTGATTCAATTGTAAAATTATATTATATTTCAAATAATGATGAAATAAATTTAAATATTCCTGGAAAAAGTTTTAATTGTAAATTATCAAAATATGAATTTAAAGTTAATTTTAGAATTGCTTTTAATAATGAAGATTTGATAGTTGATAATGAAAGTATTAATTATATAATTAAAGAAAGTGATAATAAAAATTTACAAAAATATCGATTTGTAAGTGATAAATTTATAACTAGGAAAAATAGAATTTATTCAAATAATATTTGTTTATTACCTGATATAAAAATGTTTGATGAATTGGCAATAATAATTTTTTCCCCTGATTTAATATTTGAAAGTGATATTAATAAAAAATATTATCATTCTTTTAAATTTAAAGGAAATGATTATCAAGATTTTTTTTTTTCTTATTATTTTGGAACTGGTGATTTAATTAAAATAAATAAATTAAGAGAAAATTTAAATAAATTAACTCAATTACCTTTATATATTAAAAAAGAAGATTCAAATAAAAAAATAATTGAAGAAGAAAATGAAGAATTTAAATTTTATCAAAAATTAGTTTGTGATAATGTAAAAAATATATTAAATGAAAAAAGAGTTGAAATAATAAGAAATAAAGATAAGTATGATGATTTATTTAAAAATTTTTTTAAAGATTTTCATGAAATTGATAATTTTAAAAATAAAAATTTTATAATTGATCAATTTAAAAATTTAAAAAGTGATCCAAGAGATTTTTTAAAACCTTTAAAACCCATTGAAAATATTAATGAAGATTTCAGAATTGCTACTGAAGAAGGAAAAAAAAATTTATTAGAACAAAATAATAAATATAAAGAAATTGTTAATAAATTAGAAAAAAAATTTAATCAAGCTAAATTAATTAAAAATGGCGATTATTCAATTAATTTATATTGTAAATTATGTAATAATTTTGTTTGTTCTGGAGATGATATAATTCAAAATAATAATAATAATAAATTTGAAATTAATAATAATATTAATAATATTAATAAAAATATAAAAATAAATTTTCCTAAAAATTGGGAAATGAATCTTAAAATTTTTAATTCTGATAATATAATTTGTTTAGAAAGTGATTTTGTGAAAAAATGTAATAATGAAAATATATTTGTTGATTATTATATTTCTTGTAAAAATAACCATATTTTTGGGGGAATATATTTAGAAAAATATTTTATTACTTGTTTTTCAAATTTGTATATTAAAGATTTTGATGAGAATAAAGAAGATTTTAATTATAGTTTTATTAATAATAATTTTCAAAAATTGAAAAATAAAATTAATTATACTAAAGAAAGGATATATAAAGAAAAAAATAGTATATTTTATTGTGATTTATGTGATTTATATTGTAAGAATGTATTTGAATTTGATAAACATTTAAAAGATTCTACACATAAATATTATTTTGATGAATTAAAAAATGATTTACAATAATATATTATTTGATAATTTTTATAATTTAATTATAATTTAATAATTAATATTTTAATATTTTGTTTTTTTATTTCATTAATTAATATTATATTATAGTTCAAAAAAAAATTTAATTTTGAAAGTCATAATTATATATTTAATTTATTAAATACATATATTTGCTTATTTATAAATTATTAAATTTTTTATATACCTTCCCAAAATTCAACTTTTAAAAATTAAATAAACTTATTTAAATTATTCAATACATTTTGTTTTCATTTAAATTTAATATATACAATAAGATAACTTCTAATTAATAAACCTTATTTTGTATTTATTTTTTCCAAATACCCCTTTATAAAATCTATGATAATTAATTCTTTAGTATTAAATACTAGATATTTATATTTTTTGTTTATATTTTTAAACATTTACAAATTTATAATAAATTGTTTTTTTATACATGAAAATATTTTATTGGTAATGGTAAAATGTTTAATTTTAGTAATTTCATTTCTTTTTTTTTAACCTTGAATTGTTTTTTTTTACATTCACTTTTATTTCTTTTATTTTCTTTTTCATCTTTTTCCTTAATATTTTTTTTTGATAAATCAAAAGATTGATTTCTTTTAAAAAAATTTAAATGTTCTTTTGACATTTTATTTACTCTTTTATTTAAATTATCATCTTTTAAAAAATATTTTTTTTTTGATTTTGATTTATTTATAATTTTGAAATTTGATTTATTTAGAGATAATTTATTTTGAATTTCATTATTATTGAATTTTGAAAAAGAAGAATTTCTTTTTTTTTTATAAAGATTACCATATAAAATATCTAAATAAGACTCATTATATGTATTTGTTTTTTCATTGATAAAAGTTTGATGTGAATGAAAAATCAATTTCCTTTGCATAATTCTTTCAAATAAATCTTGATAATTTGGTATTATTTTAAAGTTAATTGGAAAAGTTTTTAATTTTATTTCTTTTCTTTTAGGAAAAAGTGACCCAACTTTTTTAGGGAATTCATTATTTTTCATTAATTAAAATTTTTATAAAAAATAAAATATTAATTTTATTCTCATATAATAACAATTTAAAAAAAATTAAAATTTAAAAAAAACAAAAATATAAAAAATATGTCTGAATTACTAATAGATTCATCAGATATTCTTTTCACAATAGATAAACCAATGATATCATTTCACATAAATCCAAAATCAAATCAAATAAATGTAACTCAATCACACATGATGCATTATTCTCCAATTAGTGAATGTATAATTAAAATAACAAATTTAATGTCACAACCAATTGCTTTAAGAGTAAGAACAACAAAAAAAAATTTTTATGCTGTAAATCCAACTTATTGTATTATTTTACCTAATTCAAATAAATTAATTCAATTTTTACTTTATTTAAAAGAAAGTTATGTTAATATTGATTTTTCTAATCATAAATTTAGATTTGAAGGAATAGTTATTGATGAAGAAAAAATAAATTTTGAACCTAAAAAAATTTTTGAAGAAATTATAAGGAATAAAATTAAGGTTAAAGGAAATATTATTAAAAGAAAAACTGAAATTTTTGAAGATTTAAACTATAATTTTACTAATATTAATATTAATAATACTAATATGTCTATTAATTTTGAAAATAATAATTTATCTCAAAGTACAAATGTTGGAACTTTTAAAAGTGCAAATTTTAAAAATTTTAATCAAGGAAATAATTTAAATAAAAATAGCCAATTAGATTATTTAAAGAGTGAATATAATAATTTAAAAAATCAATTAGAAACATTATCACAAAAATATAATAATATTAAAAACACTGTTGAAAATGAAAAAAATAAATTTAGTAATAGAGGAGAGAAGCAAAAAATTTTTTTTAAATTACCTGAAGAAAAAGAACAAAAAGTTAACTTAAAAATTGTTATTATTTTGTGTTTTTCTGTTTTTATTTTTGGTTTTTATTTAACTAATTAAATATGTTATTAAATTTTTTAAATTATATTTTTTTATTAAATAACAACTTAAAATAATGAAAATAATACAAGAAAAATATTATATTTTTAAAGAAATTCATTTATAAATATAGAATCTAAATCTATTCTTATTGAAATGTTAAAAAATTAAATTTAAAAGAAAATGATTTTAATTTATTTTATATTAAATAAAGCAATTTTTTTATATAATTATGAATTTAATTAATTAATTTATTATTATTTATCATTTAATTTTCCAATTATTATATTTTGAATAGAATAATTATTTTTATTTATTTTAGGAACATCAAAGATAAATTGATAATTAAAATAAGAAAA
>JAEEGK010025326.1_pt1 | contig 12198 bp, 11 predicted proteins | sample 8958771 | NCBI WGS metagenome assembly JAEEGK01 (sample SAMN16246547, study PRJNA631951) | gut metagenome | biome: gut microbiome; feature: rumen; material: SC-attached | host: Bos | place: Iran: Karaj | collected 2018-10 | reverse complement strand
GAGCACAAGCCTCACACGCCCTCCAGCATCATCAAACTGAAAGAAAACGGCGAAGTAACAGTTATCAGAAAATAATAATTAGGCACGGATTTACACGGCTTTTAATAAAAAGACACGGCTGGCTGCGCAAAAGAAAAGCAGCGTTTCTCAAAAAGAGAGCCGCGTAATCCGTGCCAAGAGAAAAAAGAAATAACGAAAGAATGGCAACCGGACGAATAAAAGCCGCGTCTTTTATAAAAAGCCGTGTAATCCGTGCCTAAAAAGAAAAAAGTATGAAGCAAGAAGACGATATAAGAAATGCTGTTGAGACGATGCGCAAGGGTGGGGTGATTCTCTATCCTACCGACACCGTGTGGGGCATCGGTTGCGATGCAACCAATGCCGAGGCAGTGAAGCGCATCTACGAGATCAAACAGCGCGACGACTCGAAAGCACTGATCTGTCTGGTCGACAGCGATGCCCGCATGCAGCGCTATTTCAGAAACGTGCCCGATGTGGCATGGCAGTTGATTGACAGTCTGAAGGGTGCCGAGGATGCCAAGCCCACGACACTCATCCTCGACGGTGCCATCAATCTGGCAGAGAACCTCATTGCCGACGATGGCAGTCTGGGTATCCGCATCACCAACGAGCCCTTCTCCAAGGAACTCTGTTTCCGTTTCCAGAAGGCTATCGTGTCGACCTCTGCCAATATCAGTGGTGAGCCTGCCGCTCAGAACTATGGTGATATCGACCCTCGTATTCTCGAGGCAGTCGACTATGTATGCTGGTCTCGTCGTCAGGAGCACAAGCCCCACACGCCCTCCAGCATCATCAAACTGAAAGAAAACGGCGAAGTAACAGTTATCAGAAAATAATAATTAGGCACGGATTACACGGCTTTTTTTTAAAAAAAAGACACGGAAGGCTGCGCAAAAGAAAAGCAGCGTTTCTCAAAAAGAGAGCCGCGTAATCCGTGCCAAGAGAAAAAGAAATAACGAAAGAATGGCAACCGGACGAAAAAAGCCGCGTCTTTTATAAAAAGCCGCGTTAATCCGTGCCTAAAAAGAATATAATGGAGACGACAGTTGTAGATAGAAGACCGGAGTGGCTGAGGCGGCTGCATGAGTGGCGCGTGGAACATGTCAGTGAGAGGGCGTTTATGATCATCCTCGCACTGCTTGTGGGCTTTTTCTCAGCCGTGGCTGCCTTTGTGCTTCACTGGATCATCAACCAGATTGTCACAGTGCTTACCAGTTCTTTCGAACAGTCGCATGCCAACTGGCTCTATCTGGTCTATCCTGTCGTGGGCATCTATCTCACGTCGCTCTTTGTGCGCTATGTCGTCAAGGACAACATCTCCCACGGTATCACCCGTATCCTTTACGCCATCTCCAGCAACAAGTCGCGTCTTAAGTCACATAACTGCTGGTCGAGTGTCATCGCCTCTGCCATCACCATCGGCTTCGGCGGATCAGTGGGAGCCGAGGCGCCGATTGTACTCACCGGCTCTGCCATCGGTTCGAACCTCGGTCAGATCTTCCACCTCGACCGTAAGATGCTCATGACGCTGGTCGGCTGTGGTGCTGCCGGTGCCATTGCCGGCATCTTCAAGGCGCCGATAGCAGGACTGGTGTTCACCCTTGAGGTGCTGATGATCGATATGACCATGTCGGCGTTGTTGCCTATCCTGGTGTCGTGTGTCACGGCCACCGTCTTCACCTATATCTTCAGTGGCGACGCCGCCCTGTTCACCTTCCATCTCGACAGCGAGTGGTCTGTGCATCGCATTCCCGCCTGCGTACTGCTGGGCATCTTCTGTGGCTTGGTATCCCTCTATTTCATCCGTATGATGGGTGCCTGCGAGGATGTGTTTGCCAAGTTCAAGGAGCATCCTCATATCAAACTGGCCATCGGTGGCACAGCGCTCAGTCTGCTTATCTTCCTGTTCCCCGCTCTCTATGGTGAGGGCTATAGCAGCATCAACCTGTTGCTGAACGGTCAGACCGAAGCCGACTGGAACCGCATCCTCAACAACTCGTTGTTCTCGGGTCAGGGTGCCATGCTGCTGCCTTATATCGCCCTGGTATTGTTTACGAAGGTCGTGGCCACCTCTGCCACCAATGGCGGCGGCGGTTGTGGTGGTACGTTTGCCCCCTCGTTGTTCATAGGCTGCTTTACGGGTTTCCTGTTCTCTCGCCTGTGGAACATCAACGGTCTGGGCGTCTATGTACCCGAGAAGAACTTCGCCCTGCTGGGTATGGCCGGTGTCATGTCGGGCGTCATGCATGCGCCGTTGACCGGCATCTTCCTCATTGCCGAACTGACGGGTGGCTACAGCATGTTCATGCCTCTGATGATTGTCAGCGTGTGTGCCTATCTCACCATCATCATCTTTGAGCCTCACAGCATCTATGGCTCTCGCCTGGCCAAGCAGGGCCGTCTGCTCACCCATCATACCGACCATGCCGTGCTCACCCTGATGAACCTCGACTCAGTCATCGAGAAAGACTATCTGAGTGCGCCGCCCGACATGGAACTGGGACAGATTGTCCATAAGATCAGCCGCAGCCATTCTACGGTTATCCCTGTGTTGAATGCCGGTGGCATGCTGTTGGGCGAGATCGACATCATGAAGATCCGTAATGTGGTGTTCCGCATCGAGCTCTATCACCATTTCAAAGCCTCACAGCTGATGACCGACCCGAAGGCGCTGCTGAGTGACACGATGCCCATGGCCGATGTGATGCGTGCGTTCGATCGTACGGGTGCCAACTGGCTGCCAGTGCTCGACGTAGAGTGTCGCCTCAAGGGCTACATCTCCCGCCAGCGAATATATACAATGTATAGAAAGATGGTAGCAGACATGTCGGAAGATTAATATTAATATTAGGCACGGATTTCACGGATTTACACGGATTATTTGTAATTCATTAATAACGAATATAGAAGAAGGTAATGGATAGAACGGAAACAGAAAGAAATCTGTGTTAATCCGTGTAATCCGTGCCAAAAGGAAAAGAGTCAAAGAATGGCACAGGAAAAGCCGGAAACAGAAAGAAATCTGTGTTAATCCGTGTAATCCGTGCCAAAAGGAAAAGAGTTAAAGAATGGCACAGGAAAAGACGGAAACAGAAAGAAATCTGTGTTAATCCGTGTAATCCGTGCCTATAAATAAATAGAAGATGAAAAAAGAGGATTTACGAATTGTGTTTATGGGAACGCCGGAGTTTGCGGTGGAGACACTGAAGGCTCTGGTCGAGAACGATTATAATGTGGTGGCTGTGGTGACCCAGCCCGACAAGGCCGTGGGCCGTCACCAGACCGAGCTTCAACCCTCGGAGGTGAAGAAGTATGCCTTGGAGCACAACCTGCCCGTGCTGCAACCCGTGAAGATGAAAGACCCCGAGTTCGTAGAGCAGTTGCGCTCGTATCAGGCCAACCTGCAGGTGGTTGTGGCCTTCCGCATGCTCCCCGAGGTGGTGTGGGACATGCCGCAGTACGGCACCTTTAACGTGCATGCCGCCCTGTTGCCTCAGTATCGCGGTGCAGCCCCCATCAACTGGGCAGTCATCAATGGCGAGACCCGGACAGGTGTCACCACGTTCTTCCTCGACCACGACATCGACACTGGCCGCATCATCATGCAGAAGCCCTTCGACATCCCCGATAGCGCCGATGTGGAATACGTGTACGACGGACTGATGCATCTGGGTGCCGACATCTGTCTGGAGACGCTCGACCGCATCATCGCTGCCGACGGACATCCTGAGAGCATTCCACAGGAAGACATGATTGCCGTAGGCAACGAACTGCATGCTGCACCGAAGATCTTCAAGGAAACCTGTCAGATTAACTGGGACCAGCCTGCCAAGCGGGTCTACGACTTCGTTCGGGGACTCAGTCCTTACCCTGGTGCATGGACGACCCTCGTATCGCCCGACGGCAAGGAGACCGTTCTGAAAATCTTCAAGACATCCCGCACGAGTCTCCGTCAGGGTGAGCTCCGTATGACGGCCGTGGCAGACAGAAAACCCTGCATCCGTTGCGCCGACGAGCTGCTGATGATAGAGGAACTCCAGTTGTCAGGAAAGAAGCGCATGAGCGGGCGTGACTTCCTCAACGGTATAAAAAATTTCGAGAACTATAAAATAAAATAGGGTGTGGCTGCGTTTCTTAGGTAAGAACTCATTCTAAAAGTGATTGCCTATGAAGTATTCTACTCCAGAGAAGTTCAAGCCGAGAGCGCAGACGCTAGACATCATTCGTCAGATAGCCTACACCTATCGTACAAACATCAACCAGGCCTCGAGCCTGAACTAAGAAAAAAGTTTATGGCATTAGTATCACCTTCTTTACTCGCTGCCGACTTTCTGCATCTCGACCGCGACATCGACATGATTAATCGTAGTGAGGCCGATTGGCTTCATCTCGACGTGATGGACGGCTCGTTCGTTCCCAACATCTCGTTTGGCTTCCCTGTGCTCGAGGCTGTAGCCAAGGCCTGTAAGAAACCGCTCGACGTTCATTATATGATTGAGCGCCCTGAGCGTTATATCCAGCAGACGGCTAAGCTGGGTGCCATGATGATGAACGTGCACTACGAGGCTTGCGTACATCTGCATCGCACCATTCAGGAAATCCATAATGCCGGTATGAAGGCAGGTGTCACGCTCAACCCGTCAACACCGGTAAGCGTGCTCGAAGATATTATTGGCGATGTGGATATGGTGCTGCTGATGAGTGTCAATCCCGGTTTCGGCGGACAGAAGTTCATCGAGAACACCATCGACAAGGTGAAGCGTCTGCGCCAGCTGATTGAGGCGAAGGGCTGTAAGACTTTGATTGAAGTCGACGGCGGCGTACAGGGAGAGACGGCTCCCCGTCTGGTGGCAGCAGGTGTCGACGTCCTTGTCAGCGGTTCCTATGTCTTCAGTGCTCCCGATCCCGAGCAGGTCATCCATTCCCTCCGCAGCCTGTAAACTATTCCAGGACGAGGTTGACGTTGTGCAGCTGGGTCAGCTTGCGCAGGTTAATCAGGGCGTAGCGCATGCGCCCCAGTGACGTGTTGATGCTCACGTTCGTCAGTTTGGCAATCTCCTTGAACGACAGCTCCTGGAAGTATCGCATATACACCACGTCGCGCTGCACCTCGGGCAGTGCCTCCATCAGTCGTTTCACGTCGTTCAGCACCTCCTCGTTGTTCATCTGGTTCTCGCGGTTGTCGCCCATCACCGACGCGCTGCGCAGGTTGCTCAGGTCGTTCTCCTTCGGTGCCTCCACAATCTTGCTGCTCTTCTGGGCGCGGTAGTGGTCGATAATCACGTTGTGGGCTATGCGTGTGATCCACCACACAAACTTACCCGTATCCGAATACTGGTGGTTCTGCAGTTTGGTGATTACCTTCAGGAACGTCTCCTGAAACAAGTCGTTGGCCAGGTCCTCATCCTTTACCACATACATGATATAGGTGAAGATCTTCTCCTGGTTTCTTGAAAGTAACTCGTCAAATGCACGATTATTGCCATCGATGTAAGCTAATGCCAACTGTTCGTCGGACATACTTTCTAATGTACTCATACTCCTCAAAATTTGAATGGGGTAAAGTCTGTTTCGATAGGCGATAATCTGTTTAAAGGGTTATTAATCTGGGGCAAAAGTAGCTATTTTTGTCGTAACATCCAAAAAAAACTTCAAAAATCTGCATCATCTGTGGCTTTTTTCTTACCTTTGCATCAAAAATAGCAATCTAAAACAACGAGAGAGATGAAATTATTCGTGCCAGGGCGCTTGTGCCTATTTGGAGAACATACAGACTGGGCTGGACACTATCGTACGATGAACGCCGACATCAAACCCGGCGCTGCCATCGTGACCGGAATCGAGCAGGGAATCTATGCCGAGGTTGAAAAATCAGGAAAATTTGAACTGTATAGCGAAGCCGAAGAGATTAGCGACGTATGGAAGGATTTCTCGTGCCGTATGGACGAGATCGAGCTGAAGCGTATCGCCAAGTCGGGCGATTTCTTCTGCTACTGTGCCGGTGTGGCCTCCTATATGTTAGAATGGTACAAGGTGGGCGGCGTGCGTATCCGCATCACGTCGATGACGCTCCCCATGAAGAGCGGTCTGTCGTCGTCGGCAGCCATCTGTGTGCTCGTGGCCCGTGCGTTCAACTCGCTCTATAATCTGAATCTCAATACCTTGGGCGAGATGAATATCGCCTATCTCGGCGAGCTGCGTACCAGTAGCCGTTGCGGCCGTCTCGACCAGGCCTGTGCCTTTGGTGTGAAACCCAACCTGATGACTTTCGACGGTGATGAGATCGAGGTGCGTTCGCTGAATGTGAAAAAGCATCTGTATTGGGTCTTTGCCGACCTCTGTGCAGAGAAGAATACCATTAAGATACTCTCCGACCTGAACAAGGCCTATCCGTTCCCCACAAACGAGGCCGAGCGGCTTGAACACGAGGCGCTAGGTCAGAAAAACCTTGACATTATCGACCGCGCCATCCGTTATATGGCAGAAGGCGATGTCGAGGCTCTCGGTAAGCTGATGACCGAGGCTGAAGCCCTTTTCGATGCTCAGGTGGCCCCCATGTCGCCCGCCTTGTATTCGCCCAAGCTTCATGCTGTTCTGAACGATCCCGTCATCCAGCCCATGGTGTGGGGCGGCAAAGGCGTCGGCTCCCATGGCGACGGCTCCGTGCAGTTCCTGGCCAGGAGCGAGGAGGCTCAGCAGCAGCTGGTCGACTACCTTAACGGTCAGGGCATGAAAGCCTATACGCTCACCCTCAAGCCCGTCCATACCGTCCGTAAGGCCATTATCCCCGTGGCAGGCTTCGGCACCCGTCTCTATCCTGCCACTCGTGCCCTCAAGAAAGACTTCTTCCCGATACCCTGTCCCGACGGCATGGTGCGCCCCGTCATCCTCATCCTGCTCGAGGAACTCATCCAGAGCGGTATCGAGGACATCTGTCTGGTGCTCGGCTCTGAAGAGGAACGCCAGCAGTATGCCGACTTCTTCGAGCGCCCTCTCTCCGAGGAACATCTGCGCAAGCTCCCTCCTGAGGCACAGGACTATGAGAACCACATCCTCGACATCGGCAAGCGCCTGCATTACGTCTATCAGCGCGAGAAGCGCGGCTTCGGCCATGCCGTCTATCAGGCGGCCCAGTTCGCCGGCAACGAGCCCGTCATGCTTCTCCTTGGCGACACCCTCTACCGCAGCGACAGCCACAAGCCCTGTGCCCTGCAGATGGTTGAGGAGTACGAGCGCCACAACTCGCTCATGGTCAGCATCCATCCCATCCCTCTGGCTGAGGTCAGCCGCTATGGCATCCTTCATGGCGTGTGGGAAGACAAGGAACACCGTGTGCTTCATGTCGACACCATCATGGAGAAACCCAAGGCCAGCTATGCCGAGGATTTCCTGGCTGTGCGCAATCAGAATGGTGAGAAAGAGTATTACAGTGTCTTTGGTCAGTACATCCTCACGCCCGAGGTGTTCTCGCAGTTGCATGAAGACATCATTCAGCGTGAGATCGACGGCGACCATGTCTCAGAGATTGAGCTCACCTCAGCCCTTGAAGCCGTCCGTCAGCGCAGCGGCATGGTGGGCGTCTGTCTCAAAGGCCGTATGTACGACATGGGCAACCCTGCCGCTCTCGTTACTGCCGTCGAGTCTTTCGGCAAAAATATTCTGTAGTTGTGACTTTGTTGTTGAATTCATAGGGAATAAACGCTGCATTCGGTTGGTTTCACAGCGTGAAACATGCTGAATGCAGCCTCATTCGTGTGCCTTGCGTCATAGACAGGCAGATGCTTTTCAGGCCTTTATACTGAAAACGAAACGCGTTCCGTCGGTGTAGTGTGGGTCGAGGAAGATTGAACCGTCGAGCAGCCTCACCAGCCGGCGGCTGATGAAGAGCTCCATGCCCGTAATCTTCAGAGTTCCGTCGGTGTCGGGTAAGGCTTCGAAAATTTTTTTCTGCTGTTCTCTCGGTATGCCAATGCCTGTGTCGCTGACGGCAAAGCTGATGGTCTCGCGGTGGCCGTTGTCGCTCACCGACAGGTCGATATGTCCCTGGCGGGTGAACCTGACAGAGCAGGCTAGCAGGTGGTGTATCACCTTTTTGAGATACTCCTCGTTTGAGTGTATCACGTAGTCGTCGGGCAGGTTGGTGATGAAGTTCAGTTGCACGTCGTTGTGAACCGTCTCCTGAAACGAGTCGAGCACGTTCTGGCACAGGTAGTTCACCTGCACCTTGTCGCGCAGGTTTATCTCGCTCATCTGTTCGTAGTACGCCAGTTCGAGCATCTTGTCGGTGAGGGCTGAGAGCAGGCTGACGTTACCCATGATCTGGTCGGCCAGGTTGGTCTTATCTTCGTCGGAGAGGCTGATACCGTGTCTGGTCAGCAGTTCTGTGAATCCCGCAATGGCTGTGAGGGGGTTCTTCAGCTCTTCAGAGATGTTGCTCAGAAACTGCTGGCGCCCATACAGCCGTTTCTCGGCCGACTGGCGTGCCACACGCTCCTTCATGGTGAGCAGGTGTTCGGCGTGTATCAGGGAGAGCTCTTCCTGATTCTTCTTCTCCAGACTTCTCCTTTCTATCATCCAATGGTGTGTTAGCAGCCCGAAACCGATACATGCCATCACCAGCATGGCGGCTCCTGTCAAGATTGTGTAAATCATACTGAATTGTTTGAGTTTCCTAATTGTTAATATCGAACACGATACGGGTGCCGCTGCTGAAGTGGCGGTCTATGCTGATGGTACCGCCCAGCAAGCTTACCAGTCGCTGGCAGAGCATGAGGTTCAGGCCCGTGGTCTTAAGCCTCTCGTCGGTCTCGCGGATCATATCGAACACCACGTCGCGGCGTGCCGCGGGAAAGCCCATGCCCGTGTCGCTCACGGTGAATACTACGTGGCCAGGGCGCCCGTTGCCTACCACCGAGAGCGACACGCTGCCCGCGCTGGTGTGGCGCATGGAGGCGTCGAGCAGGTGGCACAGCACCTTCGTGAGACACTCTTCGTTGGTTTGCACGGTGAAGTCGGCAGGCAGTCTTGAGTCGAAGTGCAACTGTACGCCCCGCTGTGTATGGTTTCTGAGGATGTCGGTCACCTGCCGGCAGATATGGTTCACCGCAACCCTGTCGGTCAGTTCCACCCTCTGCAGCAGTTCGTAGTGCAGCAGTTCTATCATATCATCGGTGATGGCTGTCATGCGGCGTGTACGCTTTAGGATGTGGCGCCCCAGGCCCGTTTTCTCATCGCTGTCGAGGCCTGCCCCTGGCACGGCGAGCATTTCGGCATAGCCCGTGATGCCGTTGAGCAGCGTCTTCAGCTCATGGAACACATTGCTGTAGAGGTAGCGCCTCACGATAGTATGGCTGTCGGCTGGGTGCATGGCCATGGCGGCATCGGGCGTGTCGGCAGGGGCTGCCATGGGCTCTTCGACAACGGCATCGTCGGGGGTGCCGTCGATGCCTGAGAAGGTCCACGTCTCGTCGTTGATTTTCCTGACCTCAGCCCCTTGGTCGGCGAGCTTCCGGCATACGGCCTCGATCACGTGAGCGGGAAATCCCGCCTGCAGCAGGCAGCCCGTCTTGCGGTGGCGGCGCTTCACGGCGTAGCCAGTGGCCCTGTGTAGGGCAAAGGCACCGTGCTCATAGGCCTTAAAGAACAAGCCTATCCTGATGAGGTAGAACGTGCTGTTGCCATTCTCCTCCTGACGTGTTATTACTTCTTTCTCAGTCATATCTGAATTTTTTCCTTTTTTAAAAAAACTATGTCGTCTGAGCGCATTCTGTTTCAACGAACTTGCGCATGCCGCGGGAGGCGTAGGCAATGCGGTACATGGGGTAGCAGGGGAACAGCGCCTTGCGCAGACGGAAAGAGCGCGTGTGGTTCAGTATACCCAGCATGGAGTTGGCACTGGCCAGCAGACGCTGTCTTGTCTCCTTACTGGCGAGGCTCTCGGGGCTGACGGCCTCCATGGCCCTCACCTGCTGCCTCATGCGCTGCAGCGTGCGCCGTTTCACATAGCGGCGGTGGGGCTTGATGTGTATACCAAGGAAGGTCACACCCTGTCGCACCTCGGTGAGTTTGGTCTTGGCCAGGTTCAGGTGTAGTCCCAGATGGCTTTGCAGATAGGAGTCTATCCGTGGCACGAGGCTCAGCAGCCAATTCTTATTGCACGACACATAGAAGCTGTCGTCTACATAGTTGCCGAAATGTCTTACTTTCAGCTGCCGCTTCACCCACTGGCAGAAGCCGTTCAGGTAGAGGTTCGAGAACATCTGACTCGTCAGGTTGCCGATGGGCATTCCACAGTCGGGCGCTGAGAAGGCCAGCAGTTTCGACTCTGGCACCTGTGCCCTGAGGTTGCGCGGGTCGCAGAGATTACAATTGGCCATCGGGTCGTAGAGGATGACCGTTGCCAGCAGTTGTTCTACTATGTGGTGCTTGGGCAGGTGTCGCAGCAGATGTCCCCTCTTGTCGCGCTTCCGGCCTATGCGGCTCATCAGGTCCATCGCCATCAGGTAGAGCTTGCGGCGGTTGATGCTCATGAAGTAGCCGCTGATGTCGAGCTGTAGCACCCAGCACTCACGGGTGTAGTTCTGCGAGCAGCTGCGTATGTGATGTTCCAGACGGTCCACCCCATAGCCCGTTCCCTTGCCGTCGCGGCATGAGTAGCAGTCTTCAATGAGTTCGCGCTCCAGCCACGGGTTCAAGTAGTCGTAGAGGTAGTGGTGCACGATTCTGTCGCGGAAGTCGGCGGCTATGACCTCTCTCAGAACGGGGTTGCTCACGATGAAGCACAGGCTGGGCCGCATGGCATAGCTGCCGTTGAAGATGGCACAGGCCAGCTCGTAAAGCTCGTCTTCTATATCCATCGAACACTTGATGCAGCTCGTGGTGTTGGCCTTGTGTCTGCGTGCCGAACGATAGGCGCTGCGAAGGTCGCCCACCAGTTGCCGTAGGCTCTGTCTGTTATTCTCCACATGATTGTGATGTGTCATTTCCTTTTTTTTATAAAGCACCCCCCGGACGGGTTACAGATTCCTCGCGGAACAGGCGCACGGAGAAGCCGTGGGCTGGATTATTCGGATTCGTGTTCAAGTTGCCACTGTTGAAGTTCAGGTTCAGTGCATTCGATCCGTCGTAGGATGCAGACCAGTAGTTGCCGTTCGTGCCACTGTTGGAACTGCCGGAGGCATTGTCCGCGGCATGAAAAGTGAACAATCAACATCCGAACATAGAAAAACAGTTTGCGTAGCCGCTGGCGTTGAACTGACGAGAAGGCCCGTGCTATGGGTTAATCCCCATCAGGACTCTCCCTGTTTTCCAAGGAAGAAACATAACCCTCGCCAAGATAGAGAGCAAGCCCTCGCTGACGGTGGTGGGCTACCGAATCTGTATGTTGCACCCTCGCGCCACAGGCAGTCATGCTGACCATTCCATACAGTGGTGGCGCGACTCTTAGTGCCCTTCTCAGGTTCCGCCGGTTGGTGCTGTGAGTTCTAACTTTGTCTTGTCTTTATTTTCTTTTTTTCTCTCATATTTATACCAGGCTGTCAGTTGTTTGCTGGTGCTGCCCAGATGAGCGATGTATTCGGCGCACTGCCAGTCGCGAAGCAGGTTTTGAGCATCCATGGCGCGATAGAGCAGCTTGGCGCTGTTACAGAGTCTGAGGGCTTTGAGTATCATCGGCGAGCGAGGGGTCATGACATGAGCGTCGTAGATGCTGTCGAGCAGGTCGTGAAGTACAAACCTCATGTCCTCGCCAAGCGAATAGCGGTGGGCACGCCTGAAACGCTCTGACAGTCCATAGGTGAATATCAGCAGGTCGGCGGCCTCCTTGTAGACGGGCACCTGCTCGTAGATGGGGAGCAGTTCACTGTTGAGCTGCTGTTTCTCCTCGATAGTCATTCGCCTACGGCGTTTTTTGTTACTGTTCATGTCTTTTGAACCTTACTGCCTGAAAAAATTTTTTCGTCGCGGACCGCCTTACGGCGGTCTTTGTGAACCTCGTGCCTTCAGGGCACGAGGATTAAATATTCAACTCGTCGGATGATGGCGGCATGCGCCGCCATCTTTATTCATCGCGGAACAGGCGCACGGAGAAGCCGTGGGCTGGATTACTCGGATTCGTGGTCAAGTAGCCACTGTAGAAGCGCAGGTTCAGCGCACTCGACCCGTCGTAGGATGCAGACC
>JAEEGK010025325.1_pt1 | contig 12198 bp, 11 predicted proteins | sample 8958771 | NCBI WGS metagenome assembly JAEEGK01 (sample SAMN16246547, study PRJNA631951) | gut metagenome | biome: gut microbiome; feature: rumen; material: SC-attached | host: Bos | place: Iran: Karaj | collected 2018-10 | reverse complement strand
TTCCGGCTTTGCTCATACCGTAGCTTATCTGCCACTTGCTGCATTTAAAAGTCTGTTGTACTTTCAGTCCCATCAGCTTGCAGGTGCGCTCTCCTTCGTAGTCTATCACCTTATGCTCGCACGATGCACAGCAGCACTTAATTTCTATACCGTAAAGGTTATTCATCTTCATACTTCTGTTTTAATTCTCTATTCTCACGCCTCAGCTGTGCTATCAATTTTTTCTGCTCCTTTATTTGGGCATTCAGCGCGTCAACCTCCTTCTGCAGGCGCTTGGGCAGGCTACCGTCGCGTGCCGCATCCATCAGGCGATCAATCTCACGATGATTCATCGTATGCAATCGTTCCAAACCCAATCTTACAGAAAAACCAGCCAGCAAGCCTTCAGCCGTATAATACATAAATTCATCTTTGCCAATCGCCAGCGAATAGCCATTCGTATGGGTTGTTACATCAATCATCAAGCTCTTCATTTGTATATTTTTTTAGCATTCATCATCTTCTTCTGGTTGTTTTCTCTCAATACCATGCTCTAAGGCTATCAGCGTGTAGCAGCAGTCAAGCACATAATCTACCGATGGGCACCCCGTGGTGCGTACCACATGGCAGAGTGCGAAAAACAGGATGTCTTCGGCCATCTCTCGCTGCATCTCCCTACAGAAGCCTAACAGCTGCCAGCGCAGCATTTCCAGCAGTTCTGCACTCACCTCATCTCCAACCTGCTCCATGATTTTTTCAGCACTACGAGCCACACCATAGTCGCCGCTCAAGTCCCTGATCACCACATGGTCAATCTCTGCGTAGCTTTCTACATAAAGTACTCTTTGTTTCATTTTCTCTTCACTTTTTTAATTTTACATTTATAAACTATTTTTGCATCGTCGCCAGGAGGTTTATTTCCTTTTGACGATGCAAATGTAGGCATAAAAAAGTGCGTCAAACGGCGATTCCGTCATATCAACTTTTTTCCGTCTTTTTTTCCACAAATTAGATTAATCTTCCACATTTTTTCCACAAATCCACTCTTTTATTACCTCCCAGAACGTATCACAAAGTGTGCGGTGTGGGTTATAATCCATTTCATAGTACATCTCGTCGTCATCCTCAATCTGAAAATCGCGACGCAGATTCTTAAACTCATTACCACTAATGGCAATCCTTGCAGGCCAGCCGCTTGGTGTAGCCTTCTTGGCCATACCAAGAAAATCGCATTGGGTAAGACTGGCATCCAGGCGATCGTGGATCACGAAATAGATGCCTTGCCACTGATTCTTAAAGCGGAACAGCTTGGGATAGTTGGCACGAAGCTCGTCCAGACAAGCACGCAACAGACTGGTACGCTCATCAGACGTCATGAAGCGATATTTCTTGCGAATCTGGTCCTCTACGCTACTGCGATATTTGGTTGATGGCTTAGCGCTATCCTCGTCCATATTGGGCACAGGATATTTGCGCACCTGATAGTACTCACGAATCTCGTTAGCCTTATTAATAAGGTACACGAGCCCATGCGCACACCCATGCGCCAATAGCGAACACACGTAATGTTCGGCCAGTGCGTAACTACCCGCACTCATAGCCATGTTTACCAACTGATCCTCGCGAATCCTTACACCATCATGCCAGATGTACTCTGACTCTTGTTCTTTTCTCATATTTCTGTTCTGAAAAAAGAGCTTGGTTTCAGCGCTTACTCCCTCACTCGGGGATTAATAATATGTTATAATTTTAAGTGGGGGCAAATTTATGTGTTTTTGAACAAAAAAAAGAGACCAATTCCGAATTTCGGAAGTGGCCTCATCACAAATTCTGAAAATTCGAAAAATTCCGAAAATTCCGAAAATTCCGAGTTCTCTGGTCATACTGTGAGTGCATACATCTCCAGTTGCTGACAGAGATTTAAGAAATCAACATCATTATCATATTTCTCATATCTCGCACCGCGATAAGTGCAATACGACGTACTGTCGCGCCCCTTCCCGTTACCGAATTCTGCAACAAACACTTGGTACGGAATGGGCTCGTTCAGCATTTTAAGTTTTATAAGAGCACGTTGCCCCATCATCACCGCCTGCGAACTCATCTTTCCATCGGTAAACTTATGCAGTATCTGCATTACGGCATCCACATCAGTAGCTACTATATAGTCGCGATACTTCTTTGATGGCGCTATCTTCAGCCTCTTGATCTTCTTCATTTTCTTCAACTTCTGCTCCAACAGTTTCTTGCATGCGGGTGCCAATTCTTCAAAGCCAACTCCCAAAAAAGGATTCTGTATATCCTGATGTTTGCCATATAGAAACGATTCAAAGCAGTTCCTTGAAACCATGTTCATCGCCTCGTCGTAGTCCACATCCCAAGGTACAAGCTCCATCGTCACCCCCTTCTCCAAAAGAATCTTGTTAAAGGCTCTTTTCACCACCTTCAACAGTGTGCGCGCATCCTTGAATGCTGGTTTATAGTCGAGCAGAGCCAGATATGGCACCTTTACCCTGTCGCTTACCTGAATACATATCTGTGCATAGTCATCAGGCGTTGTAAAACGACCCACGCTTATCATTATTTCACCTCCCTTGGGCACTATCGAGTATTTTCGAGTATATTTCTCGTTCGATTCAGGATCTCTGAAATCATACAAACGCTTTTTACGATAGTCATTTTCAGTAGCCTGTTCTACCAGTTTCATAAGTTTTACTTGTGCAGGTCCGCCAAACAACGTACCCTCAGAGCTGTTGAGTTGGAGCTTATACAACTTTAGGCTCCATTTTGTTTTTTTCATATGGTTTTTGTTAATTGATAGTATTTCTTTTAAGTAAACTTCCTGACGCCCTTTCAGGCACCACAAAAAAGGCGGTGCATCTTTTAAGACTTTCCGCCCAAAACTTGAACGGAAAATCTTATGTTATCATCATCTCTTACCCCTCCTTTCTGTGTTTATGGTTCAACATGTTAACTAACCTAGTGGCTCGGCAGCCATTCTGTATGAGGACTCCTCCTCGTCGGAAACAGATATATTTTTGAAACGATTATTTTCTTCTTCAAGCTGATCGTCGCTCAACAGATTACAGAAACGGTTAAAGTAGGCTTTTAACTTATCGATAACCGTTTGTTTTTTCTCACCACTTTCGGGTAAGAACGGATTTGTTGGTGGCAAAATCTTGGCGATGCCCGTACCGGTTTCGGTAACATACCCTTCGATAAAGGCTCTGCTCATAAACTGATAGGTTTCGGCGGGGCGCAATTTCTCCTCAAAGATAATGTCCTGCAGCTGTTTCAGCTTTTCCTCTTCTACATAGTGCTCCCAGTCGCCTCCAACGTCATCACCACCTTTTCCAGGTGCCATCTGGTCGATAAAACGCATAATCAGATCGCGTTTATCACGCATATCAGGACTGGCATCAATCTCCTTCTTTATCTTAACGATTATCTCCTTATCCTTGCAGTTAGAGTCGTGATACTTCTGCACCAACATCAGTATATAATGAATGTTTACCTGAACCTGCTTTACCAGTTCCATCTCAAACACTACATCGTCCACAATCGACTCGTGTTCATCGTTGTGTGTGTTAGGTCGGAACTCATCGTGCAGCGTGTTGTACCAGCCCAGATAGTCGTTAAACGTCATCATGGGCACCAGCAGCTTGTCGTCGGTAAACTCATCAAAGGCGCTCAGTATGTTACGCAATCGCAGTATCTCGCTAAACAAACGTACAAAACGTTTCTTTTCTTCCTCGTCAAGTATGTTGGCAATACTCTCTACAGGGAATTGTTCGAGCAGTTGCTTTATCAACTCTACGTAGGGCTCATGGCTACAACCTTTCTCGTCGTCGTAACCTGTAGCGTAATATTCTTCGAAACTCTTCATGAATACAAGGCCCGATGCATTCTCATCGCCAAAAATAGCCAGACTCTTGTTGGTAGCCTCTTCCAAGTTTCGGAAGCACACAATATTACCGCAGTTCTTTACGGCATTCAGTATGCGATTAGTGCGGCTATAAGCCTGCAGCAGTCCGTGCATCTTCAGGTTCTTATCCACCCAGAGCGTGTTCAGCGTCTTGGCATCAAAGCCAGTCAGGAACATACCCACCACAATCAGGATATCAATCTGCTTGTTCTTCATACGCAGCGACACGTCCTTGTAATAGCTTTGGAATCGCTCGCCATCGGTACTGAAGTTGGTGCTTGGTGTCCACATGTGGTTATAATCGTCGATAGCCTTTGCCAGCGCATCCCTGCTTTGCAGGTCCAGTTCACCTATGCCTTCGGGATTCTCATCGCCACCCAAGCCCCACTCGTCTTCCTCTGCCTCGTTAGCCTGATAGGTATAGATGGTGGCTACTTTAAGGTTGGGAGTTCCTGGCTGGGCCAGCTGCTTCTTAAACTCATTATAATACAGAATAGCCGTTTTCACACTATCTACAGCAAATATGCTGTTAAACTTATGCTGCTTGGCCTTTTCGTCGAAATGCTCAATAATGTAGCGTGTTACGATACTGATACGCTTAGGGTTATGCAGCGCCTCGTCGGTATCAATACCCCACACCATCTTGCTATCCACACTATCCTTCATTCTCATCGTACTCTCGTAGTCGATATGGAAACGCAGCACGTTCTTATCGCGTATGGCATTAATGATGGTATATGTATGGAGGGCTTTGGTAGGCTTCCCGTTGGCATCGGGTTCGCCACCAAACAGCTGAGCCGTGGTACTGTACTTGCTACCCTGATGGGCATTAACGGCAAAGATAGGCGTACCCGTAAAACCAAACATAAAGTAGCGCTTAAACTTACGGGCTATCTGTTGGCGCATATCGCCAAACTGCGAGCGATGGCACTCGTCGAATATCAGCACCACATTATCCTTGGTAAGTACCTCGTGTAATTTTTCGTCGCTGTCGTACTGAGGTTTCATCAGGTTCGACAGTTTCTGTATAGTGGTAATAATAATGCTTACGTTATCGTCCTTCAGTTGCTGCAGCAGTATCCGTGAAGAACTGTTGCCATTGGCACAGTTAGGCTCAAAGTTGTCGTACTCCTTCATGGTCTGGTAGTCCAGATCCTTACGGTCTACCACAAACAGCACCTTTTTGATACCATCCATGCGCGATGCCAACTGGGCCGTTTTAAACGAGGTTAGCGTTTTACCCGAACCAGTGGTATGCCATATGTAGCCACCCGCCTTAATGGTACCTTGCCAACGCATGTTCATCGCTGTTTGAATGCGTTGCAGTATCTTTTCGGTAGCCGCAATCTGGTATGGTCGCATCACCAGCAACTGCTTGTCGACATTAAACACGCAGTATTTGGTAAGTATATTCAGTATGGTATGCTTTGCAAAAAACGTAGTAGTAAAGTCGCGGATATCAGTTAGCAGCGTATTCTCCTGATCAGTCCAATAGCTTGTAAACTCAAAGGTATTGCCATCTGTTTTATGTTTACGCTGCCCGTTATCAGCCTCGCGCTCCTTTGCATAGCGGGTAGTGTTGCTATAGTATTTGGTTTCGGTGCCATTCGATATCACGAATATCTGTACAAAGTCGAACATGGCCCTACCCGCCCAAAAGCTGTCGCGCAGATAGCGATTTATCTGGTTAAAAGCCTCCTTGATATCAACCCCACGCCGTTTAAGCTCTACGTGCACCATAGGCAATCCATTTACAAGTATCGTTACGTCGTAGCGGTTCTTATACGTTCCACCCTCCTCTTCGTATTGGTTAATTACCTGTAAACGGTTATTATAAACGTTGGTTTTATCTATCAGCTTTATATTCTTTGTCAGTCCGTTGTCAAGTGTCAGGTTCAGGATATAGCCTTTGCCTTGTATCATCTCGGTCTTATCCTGTATCGTCATCTGTTCGTTCGAAATCATAGGTAGCAGTCGGGCCCACTCGGTATCGCTTAGTGTCACTTCGTTAAGCAGTTCCAACTGTTTTCGCAGGTTAGCCAGCAGGGCAGCCTCGTTCTTTACCTGTACGTACTCGTAACCCTGAGCTTTAAGCTGCTGTATCAGCGAGTTCTCCAGCCTGGCCTCACTCTGATACCCCTCATCCGGCTTCGCCACCACATCGTAGTGTGCCATCACCGTCTGGTGCTCCTGTTCTACTATGATCTTATAGTCGTCCATAGGCTATCAGAAAACAGCAGCTATCCTACGTATTTTCTTCAGTTTTTCCATAAACGTCTCATCACGTTCAGCCATCAGCATGTTATATTCGTTCTGCATGGCTAAGAGTGGAGCAGCATCAACACCAAGAGCAGCTTCCATCATCATGGCCAGCTCGTGGTTAAGGGCACGTTTACCATTCAACACCTCGTTGAGTGCAGAATACGATATGCCCAATTCCTTTGCCAATCCGCGCTGAGATATTTCGCGGAATTCCAACTCGTCTTTCAACACCTCGCCCGGATGTGTAGGCCTAAAAGGCTTCAGATTGTTGGCTATCATCTTTGGATCTTTTCCTTTCAATGTAATCATATATCTATTCCTCCTTATTTATAATGCTTCCTTGTGAAACTGATTCAAGTATTTCATCATTCATTATGTTTTTGCAAAAATACAACTATTTTTCAATTATCGCAAATTTAAGAACAATATTTTCAAAAAGATGAGTTATTTCTTCTTTTTATAATGGACATCTATTAGCTCGCGAACTTCATCTATAGATAATTCACCTTCAATCGTCATCATGAATATATTCGTCGAATAGATATTTATTTTTCTCCGTTTCCATCATTTCTGAATATTCTTCTGGTTTATTCAAAAGTTAAAAGTTTATTACGATAATATTCATATTGCTTTTCGCGCCCAGCTAGTTGAGCCTCCAAGTTCTGGATGCTTGCCTCGAAGGTATCGAGGATATCCACAATTCGCTGCTGCTCAACAAATGGAGGTATGGGGATAATCAAATTATCAATAGCATCATGTGGAAGTCTAGGCATACTACCTTTTCTCACCAATTTAAACAGTTTATTATTATTCTTCTTTAATGCATAATATATGTATTTCCTATTTAGATTACTACTTTCTATAGTGTAACAATCATCTGCCGCCCAAAATGGAGTAAAACAATACCCTACACTTCCAGAAGAAGAGCCTGCACAAATGACATAAGGCATATTACCGTCTCTGTTATATTGATCATAATACCCCATTGGTGCTATGCTGTTTTGAAAAACAGGATATAAGGCTGTGTCTTTCAATTGCTTCTTAACAACCCTAATACCTCTTCTAATTTCACAAGTCTCACTTAACTTTCTCATTTCCACTCCTTCTTTTCCTTCGAGGTCGAGGAGCTGGTCACGATAATACTCATACTGCTTGCGACGCAGGGCGATTTGCTCTTTCAGGTTATCTATCGAAGAAGTGAATGTATCGAGAATACCGACAATACGCTCTTGGTCAGCTCTTGATGGCAGAGGAATTTGAATGCCACGCATATTAGCCTGATTTATCTTTGGGGGGATGCCTCTTACAATATCAGAAACATCAGTACATTGTAAAGAGTAATATACATAACGGAGTAAAGCATTATCATTTTCCTCCAATATGTGTGCATGATTATTTACCCATATCTTACCAGTTGCCCAATGAAGAACTGGTGATTTATCAGAATTGATGACACTACCATCTTCTCCTAATAATAGGTATGTACCATCAAATATATAATCATCAACATAATCCTGCACACCATTAGCACCGTAATAAGGATATATACCCTTGTTACGGTTTCCTTTTGACACAGGTTTCCTCCTGTTATCTAAAACATTACATATTTCTCCTAATGATTTCCACTCAACCATATTCAATTATATTGCAAGGGAGTCATATTGCTGACTTCCCGTATTTTATTAATTACAGCCATATCCCAACTTGCTGCATCTGGGCGATGTAGCGAGTCAAAACATGATAAAATCTTCTCGCGTGTTTGCGGAACTAAAAGCCCCTCAAAAATATATTTATAATCCCTTTCAAAGAATTCGTATGCGTATTCGTATAATGTATCTATCAGTCCTACAGCCTCAGACATTACTCCATCAATATTTCTTTCATCAACATTTAATACGAGGTTACTCATACTTAATCCATGAGCATATTGAGAAATATAAGAAAGTAAGTCGAAATACTTACAGCATCCTATCATGTCATATAATTCAGCAAACTTATACCGGTTGTCATTAATCTTCTTGTGATACTCAAATTTCTTAAACTTCCAATTACGATCTTTCACTATCTTATCGAAAGCCTTTTTGTCTTGGGCTCTAAGAGGTGAATCATCAAGAATCATTTGAGCCTCATTTATCATATTTTGACGATGATCTCGGTTTAAATAGATTTGCTTATTAGCTTCTAACAGCTCATTATCTGGCACAGCACCTTTATTAATCTCTTCTTCTGGAAGGACCATCAGATTTCTCTCACAACCATCTATTACATAAAGGGCATGACGTAACAATAGCAAATCTTTATCTGGTTCACGATAAATCAAACGGAAATTTGCAACACAATCACCAAGCATCCTTAATATGCAATTGGCAGAAACATAGTCTTTAAGTACAATCAGAACCTTCTTAAGTGTATCAAATGAGACTAACCTTACATAACAATAATATGCAGCATAAGCTTTAATATCCGACACAGACACAGATGGATAAAGAGCTCGCACCCTACCCACCAAGTTCTCGAACATATAGAATGAATATTCGAACCTTTTGACTGGCGAATATCCAAACTCTTGTGTTCCGTCTATGTGATATCTAAAATCCATTCACTACTTTCCTAATTATTTAATCAATCGTCAATGATGATGATGTAAGCCAAGCAATATTATTTACCTGTATGTACTTTGAAACATCCATACCCATTTCTAAGCTGTATTTCGCTAAATAATCTTTTATCTCATTTAATGTTTTCTTTCCACAGGCTGGAGTATTCTTAAGTTCTTTCTCGCTAAGTTTTACTACATCCATAAGAGTATGGCACCCTAAAGATCTGAGTACATTAATAGCCCTAACAGATAAATTAACGTCTACAAAATTCTGCTCCAGCCTTATTGCTATATCCAAATCCTTATCCATCTCCCATTCCTCAGGATCATCTATGCCTTTGCGCTTTAGATAATACCTATAATCAGTAAATATTTCATAGAGATTAAATAGCATATTACGATATCTAATGATTTCAAGCTGATCTTCTGGAATATTTGATTTTTTCATAATTATTCTCCTAACTCTTTATTAATTTGATTGTTAAAATATCCTAGTACCCCATATAGAGGAATGTTCTCCATCCAGTCCTGATCGATATAGGACTTCATAGAACAACGCAAACCTTTCAGATGCTTATCGGCGTGATCAACTGTTACAAACTGTTTTAGCGACTTACTTTTCACGTTCTCCTCTGCCTTAACCTCGGTGGGGATAATGCGTTCGGCCGTCTGAACTAAGAAATCAACTTCCTGAGTAGAATTATCCTTGCTGAAATAATAGACATCCAAAGCCCCAAATGATTTTAATTGCTGCAATACATAATTCTCTGTAAAAGCTCCTTTGTATTCTGTAAACACACCATTATTAATGAGCATGAGCCTTGGGCTGGCCTTAGACATAGCCCCTAAAAGCCCCACATCCAACAGATAAAGTTTGAATGCATCGAAGTCTTCATAAAACTTCAATGGCATCGCAGGATTCTTACATCTGCGAATCTTATATACAAGACCTGCCCTTACAAGCCATTCTATTGCGATTTCAAAATCGCGAGCTCGACCACCTTCCTTTACTGCACCATAGATAAACTTCTTGTTTTCTTTAGCAAGCTGATTTGGAATACTTTCCCATACCATACGTATGCGTTCTGTTTCATCACCTGCATGCTTGGCAAAATCGTTGTCATATGCCCGCAAGATTTCCTCGTGTATCTGCCGTACTTTATTTACATCTCCCTTTGTGGTATATTGCAACACTGCCTCAGGCATTCCTCCTACATAATAGTATTGTCGCAGTAGTTCCTGAATCTTAGAATCCAATAACTGCACCATTCCCCAATCTGTACGTGCCAAAATCTCAGCAATTCTTTCTTCACCTTTTGCCCAAAGAAACTCCTCGAATGTCATAGGATAAAGTGTGAGAAGATTAACCTTGCCAACAGGATAAGACTCACCTTTACGATGAGTGGTGCCAAGCAGCGAACCTGCTACAACAACATGCTGCTCGCGTGCATTTTCACAAAAATATTTTAAGCTGTCGAGCCCTCTATACGCCTCCTGAATCTCGTCCATGAATATCAGCGTCTTGCCTGCTGTAATCTTTTGATTCGTTATGGATTCCAACAAATATAAGATGCGATCTACCTTAAGATCAACACGAAATATCTCCTGTGCTTCAGGATCATCATGGAAATTCACATAAACCAGATTCTGGTATTCATTCTGTCCAAACTCTTTTAGCAGCCAAGTTTTGCCCACCTGACGAGCCCCCTCAAGCACCAAAGGCTTGCGGTCTGGATCGTTTTTCCAATTTATCAGCGCATTATACAATTTTCTTTTCATATCAATCTACACTTTTCTGGACGAATTATCGCTGCAAATATACACTTTTTTGGACAAACCTCCAAATATTTTGCCAATTTTATGAGGGAATAATCACCACTTCTTGCCAATTTTATGAGGGAATAACTACCACCTCTTGCCAATTTTATGAGGGAATATTCGCCTATTTCTGATAAAGAGAACCGATCCTACTGATACCGCCTAAGGCCAGAGCCACATTCTTTCTGGTTGCTTTTGGGTAGTTGTTTCGCCCTTTTGGGGTAGTCAATCACCAGCTACTATCTAAGCCTTTGAAGAACTTTTCGTCTATGGTATTAATCAATTGTTTTTGTTCATCTTCTAAACCTTTTAGTTGTTCTTCACTCCCTACACATAAACATACATGCGATTTCTTCATGTGATAAAGCATTATTTTTCAGGAAACGATTGTTATATTGCTCCAAGAAATTCTGCGACTACATGCAGTTTTTCTTTAAAAATTATCCAAAATATTTGGAACTAATAGAAAATGCTTCTATATTTGCAGCGTCATTATTAATACGAATAAACCTAACATTTGTTTTTGGCTTAGGCTTGTAAACTCCGCTAAAATGCAAAAAACGAGCCTCTAAACTCCGCTAAAATGCATGTAGTGGTGATAGCACCACACCGCACGCCGCACGCCGCAACTTTTTGGTTTTGCGGTGTGGAGGGGTGCGATGGTGGATGTAGATTAATTACTATTATAAATATTATATATTATAATATATATTATAATATATATTATAATATATAATATTCTAAAGACAAGATACTGCGAGTGTGAAGTACGGAAAAGTTGCGGCGTGCGGCGTGCGGTGTGGTGGTGAGCACAGGAAACGAGATTGTACTAATTTGAGCATAATCAGTAATATTCGAAGCCATAAAATCACTATTCTTTGCGCAAAAAATGGACAACCAAAATATTTTTGCTTTTTCAACTAAAAAAGTGGCTAAAACATTTGGTGGATTAAAATAATTTTCGTACCTTTGCAGAGCTCTCAGGAAAGAAGAATAAGACAACTACCACCTCCACCCCAAACGACACTTAGTTATTAACCATTTTAAAATTTAAAATCGAAATACAGAACACCTTCACTAAGCTTTACTATCGATTCACATTGCAAAATATAACCATAAAAAACAGAAAAACAGCATTTTAGCGGAAAAATATTTTGATATACGGGCTTTTTTTTGTAACTTTGCCGCCCAAATATAATATATTATAAATAAGATGGCAGAAACAAGTAACAGCATTCTACAAAAATTAGATGGACTGGAGGCACGATTCGAGGAGGTTTCGACCCTGATTACCGACCCCGCCGTGATTGCCGACCAGCAGAGATTTGTTAAACTAACAAAAGAATACAAGGACCTGGGCGATATTATGGACGCCCGCAAACGTTATATTGCGTGTCTGAATGGCATTAAGGAGGCTAAGGATATACTGGCTAACGAGAGCGACCCTGAGATGAAGGAGATGGCACGCGAGGAGCTGGCTATGAACGAGGAGTTACAGCCACAGCTTGAGGAGGAAATAAAGATTGCGCTGATACCGAAAGACCCCGAAGATGCTAAGAACGTAGAAATGGAGATACGTGCAGGAACAGGTGGCGACGAGGCTGCTCTGTTTGCT
>JAEEGK010025323.1_pt1 | contig 12200 bp, 10 predicted proteins | sample 8958771 | NCBI WGS metagenome assembly JAEEGK01 (sample SAMN16246547, study PRJNA631951) | gut metagenome | biome: gut microbiome; feature: rumen; material: SC-attached | host: Bos | place: Iran: Karaj | collected 2018-10 | reverse complement strand
CGCTGATCTGCGCCGGGCCCGTGAAGGTCCTGATGATCCTGCTGACACCGCTGACCGCGCTGCTGGCGGGCATCGGCTGGGTGGTCAAGCGTCTGCTCCCCCACGAAAAGGAACAGCCCACCATTACGGAGGATGAATTCACCTCCATCATCGACAACATTCAGGAAGAGGGACTGATGGAGCCGGAAGAAACGCGGCTCATCAAATCCGCAGTGGAATTCAGCGACAAATCCGCCGGGGAAATCATGACCCCGCTGAAGGATATGGTTGCCGTATCCATCACCGAAGAACCCGAAAAGCTCAAAGAGCTGATCCTCAGAGAAAAGTATTCCCGACTTCCCGTATATGCCGGATCCCCGGACCGCATCGTCGGCATCCTTCAAACCAAGGACTATCTCCAGCGCATCCTGAAAAAGGAAGAACCGGATATCAGCTCGCTGATGATGCTGACCTACGACGTACCCCCGGAGATCAAGCTGGACGAGCTGTTCGAGGGCCTGGGCCGGCGGCGGACCCATATGGCCATTGTGATCGACGACAGCGGCAATGCCCTTGGCTTTGTGACTATGGAGGAGATCCTGGAGGAGCTGGTGGGCGAGATTTACGACGAGGACGACACCTCCGAGCAAAAGGAGGCGGGCGCATGATCTGGGCAATCGCGCTGATGATCCTGCTGGTCCTCTGCAGCGCCTTCTTCTCCAGCTCGGAGATCTCCTATGCCACCGCGAACAAGCTGCACATCCGCAGCGCGGCGGAAGCGGGCGACCGGCGGGCCAAAGGCGTTCTGTGGATTTCCGAGCATTTTCCGAAATTCCTGTCCACGATCCTGGTGGGCAACAATCTGGTGAACATCGCCTTTTCCTCCGTGGTGACGCTGCTGCTGACCGACCGCATGGGAAGCTCGGGGGAAAATGCCGCTCCCTTCGTGAGCACCGCCGTGCTGCTGATCTGCGGGGAAATCATCCCGAAGATCGTCGGCACCAATCAGGCGGACCGGCTGGTTTATTTCTATGTCGTTCCCCTTCGGTTTTTCATGCTTCTCTTCACGCCCGTCGTCGCCGTGGTCAACGCCATCGTAGGCAAGCTCAGCCGATTCTGGACGCCGGAGGAGAGCGAACCGGAGGTGACGGACGACGAGCTGGTGACCATTCTGGAGACCATCGAGGAAGAAGGCGTCTTTACCGAACAGGAAAGCGAGCTGATCAAATCCGCCATCGAATTCAGCGACGTGACCGCCGTGGATATCCTGATCCCCAGGGTGGACGTTGCAGCTTTCAACCTGGACGACGGGCTGGAAGAGCTGCTGAAGGACGATGATATGCTCAGCTATTCCCGCATCCCGGTGTATCGGGAGACCATCGACAACATCCAGGGCATCCTTTCCACAAAGAAGCTGCTGAAGGCTGCAGCGACGCAGGAGCTGGCGCAAATCGACGTGGACGAGCTGCTCTCCCCTCCCGTGTACGTCCACAAGACCCGCAACATCTCTTCCATTCTGAAGGAATTCCGCAAAAAGCATCTGATGATGGCTGTCGTCGTGGATGAATTCGGCGGGACGATGGGCATCCTCACACTGGAGGATATCCTCGAGGAGATCGTCGGCGATATCTTCGATGAGAGCGACGAGGTGGAGCTGGACGTTGTACCCGAAGGGGAAGATGTCTTCACCGTAGACGGCGGGACCAACATTGAAGATTTCTTTGAGTACATCGGCTATACGCCGCCGGAGTTTGAGAGCGAATACACCACCATGGGCGGCTGGGCCGTCGAAAAGCTGGACCGCTTCCCCAAGGCTGGGGATCATTTTACCTGGGACCGATTCGACGTGACGGTCACCGCTGCCGAGGCTATGCGCGTGGAGACCCTGCAGGTCCGGCTGCTGCCGCCGCCGGAGGAAGAAGAATAAAAAACGCACTGCCGGAAATCCCCTTCACGGGGCTTTCCGGCAGCTTCATTTCCAAAACATCGGGGCGCAGCCAAAGCTGCGCCCCGATGACGTTTTTGCTGACCGAAACTCTCTCAGCCCTGGGCACGCATGATCGCGAAGCAATCGCTGCAGTAAACGGGGCGGTCGGATTTGGGCTCGAAAGGCACGCGAGCTTCCTTGCCGCAGCGAGCGCAGACGGCAGTGAAATACTCACGGGGACCACGAGCAGCGTTCTTGCGGGCATCGCGGCAGGCCTTGCAGCGCTGGGGCTCATTCTGGAAGCCACGCTCAGCATAGAACTCCTGCTCACCGGCGGTGAACACGAATTCCTGCCCACATTCTTTGCAAACCAAAGTCTTGTCCTGATACATTGCTAATCCTCACTTTTGACTTTTCTTGGCCATTGGCCTTTATTTGCGTCAGCTTCAGCTGATATCGCCGTTAGGTAAGCTTCCGAATTTCCTGCGGATACGTTGAATAGCGTTATCCACAGATTTTTCGGATCGTTTTGTGATCTCTGCGATTTCTCTGTATGACATTCCTCTGAGGTAACAGCGCAAAACCGATTGTTCAAATGCCGATAAAAGTAAAAGCAGATTCCGGTATCTCTTTTGAGCTTCTTCCCTATCGATCAAGAGCTCTTCCGGTCCGCGCAGATTGTCATTCCGAGACTGGTTTTCGTCAAAAAGAGAGGATTCCAAGGACAGACAGTCGTCGAGAGATACGCTTTTGGTTCCGGATGCTCTGCGCAGCGCCGTATAAAGACGGCGCCGTATACACAGAACGGCAAATGTTTTGAAAGAGGTTTCTTCCTGTGGAGAATAGCTTCGCATGGCGTTCAGCAGGCCAAGCATTCCTTCTTGGATCAAATCCTCGCTGCTGCCGCCGGTGAGAAAATATGGTCTTGCCAAACGACGGATGACAGGTCCATAACGCTGAATGAGTGATTCTTCTGCATCAGGGTTACCAAGGCGACTGACGCGCAATAATTCTTCATCCGTCATTGCTTGAAATGTTAGAAAAGTATTACTAATTCCCATTGACACGATTGCATTATAGCCGTCATAAATAAGAATGTCAAGGCAATCATGCAAAAACCCTGCAAATTATCGGGTGATTTTACTAAAATTCCATCTTAATCTGTCCGGAATCTCCGACGTTTTCCATAGGCAGAGGTAAATGCAAATGCTCATATGCCTGCCGCGTGGCACATCTTCCACGCGGCGTACGGGTGATATAGCCCTGCTGCAGCAGATAGGGTTCGTAAACGTCCTCAATGGTCACCGTTTCCTCATTGATCGTTGCCGCAAGGGTTTCCAATCCGACAGGGCCGCCGCTATACTGGAGAATAATGCTGCGAAGAAGCCTTCGGTCGATAGTGTCAAGTCCCTGCTGATCGATATCCAATCGGTTCAGGGCGTCGTCCGCGACGGCTTTAGTAATGACGCCATCAGCCGTAACCTCCGCAAAATCACGAACTCTTTTCAGCAAACGATTTGCGATTCTTGGCGTCCCTCGACAGCGTTTGGCGATCTCTGCTGCGCCGGATTGCTCAATGCCGATATTCAACAGCTCGGCGCTCCGCCGGATGATCAGTTCCAGATCATCCGGATCATAAAGCTCAAGCTTCAGGATCACGCCAAAACGATCCCGCAAAGGCGCTGAGATCTGACCGGATCGCGTGGTGGCTCCAATGAGCGTGAACTTTTTCAGCGGAAGGCGGATAGAGTCCGCCGAAGGACCCTGGCCGATAATGATGTCGATCTCCCCATCTTCCATCGCAGGATAGAGGATTTCCTCGACACTGCGATTCAGACGATGGATCTCATCAACAAACAGGATGTCATGGTCATTCAGATTCGTCAAAAGCGCGGCAAGATCTCTTGGTTTCTCAATGGCCGGTCCGGAGGTCTTTCGAATATTGACCCCCATTTCATTCGCAATGATCTGGGCCAGCGTGGTTTTGCCAAGTCCCGGAGGTCCATGGAGAAGCACATGGTCCAGGGCTTCCCCCCGGCGCCTGGCGGCTTCGATAAAGACCCGCAGGTTATCCTTTGCTTTCTTCTGGCCGATATACTCGTTCAGGGTCTGAGGTCGGAGCGAGAATTCACCCTCGTCTTCTGCTACGTAACGGGTGCTTGTCAAATCCTTGCTCAGACCATCGCCGGAGATCTCAATACTCATGATTCAGTTTCCCCTCAACGCAGAGATGATTTCAGAACCTGTCGGATGGCTTCTTCCACGCTCAGACCAGAGACGTCCAGTTTGCTCAGGACCGCGTTGATCTCCGCAGGGCTGTAGCCCAGAACAGAGAGTGCGGCTGCGATATCCCGCGTCTTCTGATCACCGCCCTGGATCGGAGCGGAAGCGGCGGACGCCGTTCCGGGTGTGATGCTGCGCATATCCGCCGATACCTTGTCCTTCAACTCCAGAAGGATACGCTGCGCCAGTTTTTTTCCAATACCGGGTGCGATGGTCAGCGCCTTCTCGTTTCCGTTGGCAACGGCAAGGGCAAGCTCCTCAGGACTGCTGGACGACAGGATGGAAAGCGCAGCTTTCGGGCCTACGCCGGAGATCCCGGTCAGCATACGAAAACTGTTCAATTCAGCCTGGGTAGTGAATCCATAGATATCGAAAGCGTCCTCGCGGATCACACAGGAAGTAAACATTTTGACTTTTTGGCCAAGCTCCAGTTCGGAAAGGCTGCGCATAGAGGTGTTGCAGCTGAATCCGACGCCGCCGCAGTCGATGACTGCGAGACAGTTTTCCACAGCGGCCACTATACCGCTCAAATAGTAGAACATTGTCCTTTCTCCCCTGCCTGAAATAGTAGAGATGTAGCTGCTCTGCCGTGACAAAGGGCTATGGCCATAGCGTCCGCTGCATCATCCGGCTTCGGAACCTCGGACAGATGAAGCATCCGCCTCACCATTTCCATGACCTGCTTTTTTTCAGCTCTGCCATATCCAACCACGCTCTGCTTTACCTGCAGCGGCGTATACTCGTAGACCGGAATCCTTTTTTTACGGCAGGCAAGAAGCAGGATCCCCCGTCCGTGGGCAACGCTGATCCCGGTCGTGATATTCGTATTGAAGAACAATTCTTCAATGGCAACCGCATCCGGCTGCAGAGTATCCAGCAGTTGGGTCAGATCGTCATAGATGATTTCCAGCCGCTCTGAAAGCGGCAGGCCCGCAGCCGTCCGTATGGCACCGTAAGTCACCGATCGAAATTGCCCGCGGTCCGCTTCGATCGCTCCGAAGCCGACGATGGCAATTCCGGGATCCAGCCCCAAAACTCGCAACGATTTCACATCCTCATATACGCTGTGAATTGAATTATTCTACCATATGCATCCTGGTTTCGCAACTGATCAACGCAAAATCATCGCTCATAAACCATCGGAGCCGCGAAACGGCTCCGATGGTTTGTCAGGTCAACTGTGAGAGCATTTTTGCAGCTTCTGCTCTTGTGATCGGCGCGTTGGGAGCAAAGATATCGCCGTTTCCTTTCATGATGCCCATAAAAGCCAGTTCAGAAACGTACACGCGGGACCAAGCGGGGATGTCTTCCGCATCCGGCCATGGAAGGTCGGATTTCATTCTGCCCCCCGGCATGGTCCTGCCAAGGATCACGGCAGCCTGTGCTCGCGTCAACGGGTCCTGCGGTGCGAAATACAGCCCGTTTCCGGAGGCAGAACCATGGATCAGCCCCAGAGAGGCTGCGGCACGAACACTCTCTTTTGCCCAAGCGGGGATGTCGTTTTCGTCAACGAAATGCAGGCCATCGGAATACGCGGACAGGTCGACGCGAAGCCAGCGGCAGAGCATGACTGCAAATTCTGCGCGGGTGAGGCGCGCATCAGGGTCGAAATAGGTGCTTCCGTCATCGGCAAGTCGGCCGGCCAAGATCCCGATGCTCTGCAGATGGTCCGCATAAGGCTGTGCCCAGTGGTCAGTCATGTCCGGGAAACCGGATTCACCGCCCTCCTTCACCAGCAGCTCTGAAGAATTGTAATTCCCGCTCCGGTCAGCTGCGGTCAGGATCACATGAACGCTGTGTTCTGCTTCCGGCAGCTCCGCATAGAGCGTTCCGCTGCTGTCTTCGTAGGAGAAGGGAATCTCCTGCCCGTCAACCGTAAGCCGCAGAAGGTCTTCTGAAAGCAACCCTTCTGCAAGATCAGAAACCCTTGCCGTCAAGCAGCCCGCTTCCGCCGATAAGGAAATGATCGGCGCTTCCGTATCTGACTCCCGACCATTATACATCATGAGCTGATCCAGCCAGAGGGAACCGCTGCCGCTGCCCCCGACCCTCAGAGCCTCGATCCTCCCAAATTGACCGGTATCAACGGTGAAGAGCATCCAGCCGGGATGATCCAGGCTTCCCAGAAGCAGTGTGATATCCTTGTGAACGGAGTAAACATTGCAGCCGCTGCCATCGCTGAGAAGCCAGAAGCTGACCCGATCACTCAATTCCGTCGGGTACTGTTCCATTGGAAGCGTCACGCTCCCGCCTTCCAGATCATAATCCAGGCGCAGGCTTCCAAACCCGTACTTGACCCGATCCCGGTTCTGCTCCGGCGACCAGGCAAGACCGGGAACCTCGCCGGTATCAGCGCTTTCAAAATCGTCCGCACAGACGACGGAATCTGTCACCAGGACCTGCAGTCGATAACTGATTTCGCCGCAGCTGACGCAGAGATATCCGGACGCTGCCTGATCTGCGGCGGTGAAAGTGCCGGATTCATCCACTGTGCCGATCTCCCCCTCCGGCTTCCACAGGAATTGCTCGTCGGAAGCACAGACCGGAATACCGTTCCACCAGGCGCCGGCTTCCAGTTCTGTTACGGAACCGGGCACGACCCGGAGCTGCCCTGCCTCCCTGCCGTTATCCTCCCGCAGGACAGAGATCCGGTCCGGCTGTGAGATCACAGGGATTCGGAGGGACCCGGAGACATTCCAACAGTACGCTTGGATCGCAGCCTCACATTCAAATGCAGGCGCGGTATACATGCCGCTGTCATCCACGCTGCCAAAATCTGCATTCCAGCGGAGATCCTTCAGCATGACGGGTGCGCCAAAAGCGTCACATCCGCCGCAGCGGAATCCGCAGCTGCTTCCGGTGAGAAGGATCTTCTCATCACAGAAAACGTCAATGGTGTCCAAGTCGTCAGCAGGAGCATTTGGGGTAACCAGAAGCAGAAACTGGGGCGCTTCTCTGAGATGGCCCAGGGATGGAGCATTCCTCACGGTGCATTCTTCCTCTCCCGGCAGCTGACAGGACATCACGGTGGATGCACCGCCATCCAGAGCGCCGGCTTCCACGCAGCCCAGCTCCAGCAGCCGTTCGGCAGCTTCCGTCAGGGTAAGGCCAACTGCATAGCCTGACTGGCGGCCATCCGCTGTGTAGAGAATCACCGATCCGTCTTCTCTGATCCCAATGGCAGTCCGGGGAGCTTTGTTTTTATCTATACCATCCAAACCGTCGAGCGCAGTACCATCCTTGATCAGCGGGTAGAGACACCCCAAGGCTTCCACGCAGTCTTTGAACCGTTCATCACCTGCGGTGACACGCAAAGTCAAGCAGTCACCCGGCTCGATATCGGCAAGCCCAGCTTGATCCCATGCCTCATTCGAACCGGAATAGCAGAGCAGCAGCATATCGTCCGACATCTCAGCCGGCGTATCCAATGATGAAACAGACGCTATTGAGCAGGACAGTTCCCCATCCGGCGTCAGTTTCTGCCCCGCATCCGGAATAAATGTGATGCAGCGGTATTCTCCGGACATGGGAACATGATCACCCCAGGCAGAGGTGTAAAGGCAGAATTGTCCCTCCTTGTAGTTCTTGTTGATACTGCTCACGGAGCAGGATACCGCGTCTCCCTGCAGCCGGACCGACAGTGCAGGCATCCCGAGAATCGCGCTTCCATCCGCCATGAACCCAAAAGCGGCGTTGCCTGCATCGGTGGAAATCAGTTCTCCGTCCCGAACAATGATGCCCAGCGGCATACCTGTGGCGATGACGAAATAATCACCGTTGATCCCTGCCAACACGCGCTCCTCTGCCAGTTCCATGACTTCCGGCAGCAGCAGCTTATCACAGATGTTGTCTCCGAAGGCTATCCGCGGCACTGCGCTGCCGCCTGGGTTGTAGCATATGTAATGCTCTGCCTGACGGGAATCGTTTTCAAAGACGGTTTCGATCATTTGGATATCCGCGGATACATCCAGTTCCCGGGACCAGAGGATTCGGGTTTCTGCCTCAGAGTCCAAAGCTGCGGAATTGGAAACGGGGCAAAGTATCAAGGCGGCGGCAAGCATCGCAAGGATTCTTTTCATTCGCATGGTAATCTCCGTTAGAGTCTACGGATCTGAAGGATCCGCTGCGGTTGATTATGGCTTTCAGTAAAGCGGGAAGATCCTCGTTCAGTATAGCATAAGCACCGGTGAGTGACAACCGGCGGTAATTGGCGTTTTTGGCCGAAAATAACGGAGACGCGGCTCTGCACCGCGCCTCCGTCATAAAAGGGGAAAGTATGAAAATAAGTGAGGACAAGCTATTTTCTTATGGGGGCGGCTGCTTCCATCAGCTGAAAAGCAACTTCCCCAAAAACTCCGTCGCGGCAGATTCCCAGCGTCAGCCAATCCCCCGCCATCAGGCCGTTGATGATCGAATACAACTCGCTGACTCCGCTAACCTCCGTCCCGTTGGCAGTCAGGATCAGATCCCCGCGCTGAAGGCCGGCCAGCTCAGCGGTGCTGTTTTCCTGAACGGCGGAAATATAAAGACAGGTTGGGTATTCATAATAGGCCGCATAGGCTGCAGGAAGCTCGGAAACCGTTAACCCGGAAGAGGGCCTTCCGGCGACAAAGCCGTTTTTCAGCAGTTCTTCTATGATGGATTTTGCCTCATGCATGGAGATAGCAAAGGCAATGCCGCTGGATTCAGCGAACTGCGCGGCCATATCGGGATTAACGATGCCTATGATCTGCCCGAAGCGGTTGACCAAAGCGCTGCCGGAAGCGATGTCCCCGAGCTCCATGCCGAACTGCAGGACTTCCAGCGAATACCCCCGATATTCAAAGGCAGGGTTTACGGCAGAAATCATTCCATCGGTGATATTCACGACGCTGCCGACAGGATTGCCGATCACCGCCACAGCGTCGCCGGAATGGACCTGCTCACCGCTGAAGGTCGCCGCAGGCAATCCCTCAGCGTCAATTTTCAAAACGGCCAAATCCGTTGCATAATCCAGGCCCAGGATATAGGCTTCGTATTCTTCACCGCCCAGGGACACATAAATGGAAGAAGCGCCCGAAATCACATGGGTGCCGGCAATAACTGCGCCGTCTTCCGACATGACGATCACTGCGCCGTATCGCACGTGACCCGTCCCGTCCACAGATTTCAAAACGCCAACGCTCGGAGCGCAGATTTCATAGAGCTGACGGAAGCTCAATTCATCGCTGCGGTCTTCCGGAGCCATCAGCAGGCTCTCCCCCGTCCATTCATAACGCTCCTGAATATCCGACGACGAGGCATGACCCGTGGACGCGCCTTTGGATACAGGTTCCTCCAGGCGCATGATCGGAGCGGCATCCCGCCTGCGCACAAGCTCAATGGAGAATCCGCTTTCATCCTGATGGACTGACAGCGTGACCCGAAGAATCAGCACGCAAAAAGCTGCACCGGCAGCCAGCAGGATCAGCACAGCCGCGATCACAAGACCCACAGCATTATGCGCTTTTGCCCGCTGGGACGGCCTTGCTTCTGTGCTGCTCAAGCGTGAATAAAACTGATAGTCATCGGTTTCAGCAGGAGCGGTATATGCACTTTTTTCCTGTCGATACTCCTTATCCTCAGACATAGCAGCCTCCATCGTTGCGCCTATTATAAACGGACGGCGAAAGCAAAGTGTGAACGCTGTGTAAAAGAAGTGTAAAACCAGTTATACGATCGTCAGAGAGAAACGGAACTCCGTTTCTCCGTCCCTGGAGCGGACCCAGATGCCTTCTCCCATCTGGTCCAGGATGGTTTTTACAATAAACAAGCCGAGACCGACGCCGTCACGATCTAGGCTTCTGGATCGGTCGGACTTATGAAAACGGTCAAAAATCATGGGAAGTTCTTCTTCGGGAATGGTTTCACCGCGATCCGTTACGGATATGAAGGCTTTTCCGTTTTGCTTATATAAGCAGACATCCAGCTGCGTTCCGTTTCTGGCAAATTTCACCGCGTTATCCAGAATGTTGTAGATCACCCTTGCGACATCATCCCCGGAACCGCGGCACAGGACGGGATCCTCCGGGATCTCCGGGCGAAGATCAAGCTGCTTATCCTCCATGCGGCTGTATAGGTTGGTAATACTGACCCGTAAAGCCTCGGAAGCGTCAAAGCTGGAATTCATACTCTCCCGTTTATCCATTCGGCTGATATCCAGCATCTGATGAACAAGACGATTGAGACGCTTTGTTTCACTGGAAATGATGGAGAGATACTTCGGCGCACTGTCCATGGGGATCGTACCGTCCAGGAGGCCGTCGGCGAACCCGGAGATAGTAGTCATGGGCGTTTTCAGTTCGTGGGAAACGCTGGAGATGAATTCTCTGCGGCGTACTTCGGAGCTTTCCAGTGCGTCGGCCATGAGGTTGAAGGCTTCACACAGCTCGGCAACTTCATCCGAGCGGCCTCTCAGACTCACGCGCACTCCCAAATCCCCCAAGGCAAACTGTCGGGCTGCTTCGGCCATTTCCTTCAAAGGCGCTGTTTCCCGACGGCTGGAAATGACGGCTATGGGGATCGCGATGAGCAATGTAAAGCAGCCGGTAAGCAAAAGCATAAGCGTAAAACGCCGCCACAGCTGCCAGACGGCGCTGATCTCCGCAGCAGCAAAAACATAGCCTTCCAGGTTCCCATCATGATTGCGGATCGGTACAGCGGAAACATAACGCTTTTCCGGATAAAACCCCGTGAGATCCGTCAGTCTGTGAAACCCGTCGCTGTCTGCAATGATATCCAAGTACTCCACCGGGATCGTCCTGCCGATGTGCTCGCACATCACCAGCGCATCGGAGCAGATCGTTACTCTGCCCGAAGCTTCACATATGAAAATATGAAGACCTGTGGCCCTGGAGATAGAAGCCGCCTGGAGGCTCAGCTCCCAGTTTTCCGTATCCAGAGTATCGTTGACCGCAGCAGCGACATCCGCGACCACATTTGCCGTGGAATCCAGCAGCTGCTGTCTTTCGCGAATCACGGATGTATAGCAGACTGCGGAAAAGGAAATGCTCAGGATAAGAAAGCTGAAAACCACCATACCTGCGCTGAGGAGCACATTACGGGTCTGGATATTCCTGCTCATTTTTCAGGGAAAGTCTCAAACTTGTAGCCTACGCCCCATACTGTGGACAGCGCCCAGCGTGGGCTGACTCCCTCAAGCTTTTCCCGAAGACGCTTGATGTGAACATCTACTGTTCTGGAATCTCCCAGGTAATCAAAACCCCAGACCTCGTCCAGCAGCTGATTCCTCGTATATACGCGGTTGGGAGAGGAAGCCAGATGAAACAGCAGCGCCATCTCTTTCGGCGGCGTATCGATCTTTTTGCCGTCCACGATCAATTCGTAAGAATCCATATTGATCTCCAGCCGATCGAATTTCAGGATATGGCCCTGGCGTTCTCCTTCTCCTTCCGTGCGGCGGAGAACGGCATGGATCCTGGCCAGCAGTTCCTTGATTTCAAAGGGTTTCGTGATATAGTCGTCTGCGCCAAGCTCCAGACCGTGAACCTTATCATCCGTTTCTTCCTTTGCGGTCAGCATGATAATCGGGGTCTTATCCGTCTTTCTAATCACGCTGCAGACCTGCCAGCCGTCCATGATCGGCAGCATGACATCCAGCAGCACCAGATCCGGCTTATCCTCTCGGAATTCCTGGATCCCGCTGCCGCCGTCTCCTGCAATTCTCACCGCAAAGCCGTCCTTTTCAAGATAGATCCGGATCAGATCGGCAATATTCCCGTCGTCCTCAACAACAAGGATCTTTTTCTGCATCCTTCTCCCTCCTATGACGTCTATTATATTCAGTATATCATTCTTAACCGGTCAATGGTAAACAATTCGTAAATAAAGATACGGCAAAAGGCCCGGGAACAGCGTTCCCGGGCCCCAAGCTGTCGACAAAGTGTCGACAGCTTGGGAAGCAAAATCAGAAATGTATTCTGATTTTGCAAAGATATAACGTGAGGGGGGATTCCCGTCCCCCCTCAGAGTC
>JAEEGK010025322.1_pt1 | contig 12200 bp, 13 predicted proteins | sample 8958771 | NCBI WGS metagenome assembly JAEEGK01 (sample SAMN16246547, study PRJNA631951) | gut metagenome | biome: gut microbiome; feature: rumen; material: SC-attached | host: Bos | place: Iran: Karaj | collected 2018-10 | reverse complement strand
CTTAGCCCACAATTCTAAAGGTGCTAATAAAGGCAAAATTAAAAAGAAATAGTTATTAATGAACAAAAAGTTAATATGCTTTGACATGGATGGCACCGTTTATCTCGGTGAACATCTATTTAAAGGCGCAAAAGAAACATTCGAATATCTTAGACAAAACGATATATCGTTTGTTTTTTTGACCAACAATTCTTCACATTCACTAGACTTCTATGTTCAAAAAATAAAAAGAATGGGTATCGAATGCACAGAAGATAATTTTTATTCTTCCATTGATACCACAATTAGATATTTAAAAGATCAGAATGTGAAAGCTTTATTTGTCTTAGGCGTGAAGACATTTAAAGAACAATTAAGAAAACATTTCCAACTTATTGAAGATTATCAAGAAGAAATACCTGATGTCGTATTAGCCTCATTTGATACTGAGCTAGTTTATGACGAACTTAAGAATGCATGTCTATTCATCCAAAGAGGTAGTAAATTTGTCGCCACTAATATGGATTATCGCTGTCCAATTGAAGACGGAATGTATATCCCAGACTGTGGTGGACTATGCAAATGGATTGAGATGTGCACCGATAAAGCTCCAATTTTCTTAGGTAAACCAGAACCCACAATGATTTATCAAGTGATGGATAAGTTTGGTGTTTCCAAAGAAGAAACAATGATGGTGGGAGACCGTTATTATACCGACATTGTCGCTGGTCTTAACGCTGGTGTTGATACTGTCGCTGTTTTAAGCGGGGAAACCACTTTAGAAGAATTTAAAAAGGCTGACCGTCAGCCAACCTTTATTATTGATTCAATTGCCAATTTAGTGGATCTACTCAAATCATAATTGCTTAACATGCTTGTTAAGGACAAGGAAGATTGTCATTAGCGATAGTCCCACTGTTGAAATAATACATAACCAACTTGGTCCTAGGCCAGATATTACAAGACCTGCTAAGAAGTTACTAAGTGGTATTAAACCTTGTGAACCGACGTCAATGACGCTGTTTACTTTTCCTAATTTATCTTTATCAACAATTGTTAATAACTTTGTGGTGATTGGAATATTGATAGCAATTAATGTCATACCCATTGTGACTCCAATTGGAACAAATGCTACAAGCATAACATTAATATCAGCGAGATTATTAACAAAGAGAGTATAGATTGTCGTTAGAACGACATACAAAGCCGCAAAGATTATAAGTGAGATGCTTAGTCCTTTGTATATTTTTTCTTTTTGTGGTCTTGATGATAAGACTAATGCCATAACAATCATCCCAATAGCGTAAGCAACTTGAATAACTGAACTCCACATTTCTGGTGTTAATAAATCACTTAACAAATAATTGTGTGAAGCAACATCGGTACGGACAAAATATGGTAAGAAGTTAGCGCTTAATGGTGATACGAAGAAATTGAGAAGCAAAATACCAAGCATTAAGAAAAGTAATGGTTTTAAAGTAGCAATGTATTTCATACCTTCGCCAATATCTTTAAATACACGTTTAACAGTAAGTTTATCATTGTTCTTTTGATAGTCATATTTAATAAACATTTCGGATACGCCACTTAAAACATAACAGCCACCAACGATAAAAAAGAGAACATGAATATCTAAAACGCTATATAAAACAGCAGCTAAGATGACTCCGAATACACCGAGTCCACTTTGTATTAAAGAGTTATATGATTGAGCTTGTTGGAAAGACTTTTCTGGCACAATGCGTGGTAATAATGATGACGCTGCAGGTGAAAAGATAGCGGCAATAATATTACCTATGACTGCAATGATAAATAATACGGCAACTTTCATCGTCGCATCTTGAATAACAAGCATTAATAACAAAGTAAAAGCAATAAGCATTCCGCCTTTAGCGTAGTCACAAATAAACATGATCTTACCTTTATGGAATCTATCACTTATCACCCCGCCAAAGAGAGTAACTAAAACATAGACAATACCACCGGTGGCTAAATATAAGCCTTGGATAAAAGCGTTGTTGTTAGTTAGAGATAAAATATAAAAACTGACCGCAAAAGCGTAAAGAGTGTTGCCTAGGTTAGAAACGAGCGCACCTAGGAATGTCAGTGTAAAGTTTTTATAACAAAAAACGTTTTTAATTTTTTCTTGTTGCTTAGGTTGAGTCTCACTAGTTTCTTTTTCTTCAATAATTGTTTCATTTTCCATAGTGGTACCTCCTAAGTGTTGTCTATAATTTATAGCAAAAAGCATGATGGTTGCAAGAAATTCTAGTAGTCAATTTCGCTACTAAAGGTTGCAGTGTTAAATTCTAGAATAATTTAAAAAAGCTGACCATCAGCCAACCTTTATTATTGATTCAATTGCTAATTCAGTAGACTTAATCAAATCTTATAAAGAATAAGTCATGACCTTCGTCTCTTCTTTAATTATTTTTCCTTCTTTATCTTTGGTGGAATGGTAACTATAAGTACATAGACCATCAGCGTTAAACTTTAATTCTCCTTCATTTATTTCACCTTTATTTTCGAAATTTGCGACAATACGATAATCGCTTTCAGAAGCGTAAAGTTTATAAGCTTCGTCAACCTCCATATTTAAGAAGGAAGAAGAGGCCGATAAGGTGCTCACCAGTGGAATAATATTTAAGGCTTCATAGCTTGTCATTTCAATTTCTTCACCTTCGAATTCCTCGATTACTGTGCCAATCCATCTCCCACTGACGTCGTCATAAGTTAAATCATAGGCAGATTTATCCCCATCTAAATCGACATCGACATGGACTTTAGTTTCTTTTGGATTGAAATCACGTTTTGAAAGCATTTTCTTATATGCTTCATATTTATATGCTTTTTCTCCACCTTGACAGGCGGTCATAGTAAAAACAAGAAAAGGAATAAAACTAAGGACTGCTATTTTTTTCATTGAACGACTCCCTTATTTATCATTCAGTATACCATTAATAGGATTAAAAAAGACTGATTTTTGTCAGCCTTAATCTTTTTGTTGAAAGACGTTCGTGGTGATGTAATCAACACCCATGTCTTCTAATTTTCTTAAATTCTTTTCCTCATCAACAGTCCAGACATTAACTTTAAGATTCTTTTTATGGAAGAGATCAACGAGGTCTTGAGTTAATAACTTATCTTCGATATCGATATCCATTTTGAAGAACTTTGCCCACTTGTAAAGTGTTTTATAGTGGCCTTCCTCTAATAGTTGTTGAAGATGAACTTTCTTATGGTATTTAAGTCTTAACTTAATAAGTGGCCAAGGATAGAACGCGATAAAGGTAACGTTTTCCATGCCCATCTCTTTATCGATATATTTAACGATTTGTTTAAGATATTTACCTTTTGGGTTTTGTGGTTTGAATTCAATGATTGGACGTTTGCCACTTTCTTTGCAAATCTTTAAATAGTCCTCAAATAGAGGAATATAGGCCTCTTTATCACCTTGATCGTTATCTAATGGTAATTTAATCACTTCGTCTTTTGTGAGTTCACTAATGACGTATTTTTGACCATTGCTTAAGAAATCTGGGTCATGGTGAATTACCCAATAGTTATCTTTAGTTAAATGGATATCAGTTTCGATACCATAGAACTCACCTTTAGCCGCTTCTTTAAAAGCGTTCAAAGTATTCTCAAAGTATTTATCGTGCTTACCACGATGAGCGATACATAATGGTTTCATATTAATCTATTAATCTTCTGCTTCCCCTAAAGCTTCTAAGCCTTTTGTGAATGTTGTCTTGGTGGACTTAACGTTCTTCACAAAGAAGAAAACCACTAAGGAAACAACAATACAGACACCAGCATACACTGGTAAGAATCTCCAGTCAAAGCCATCAATGAATAATAATGAACCTAAGGCAATTGGAGTAATTGTTTGAGCGGCCATACTAGCAGCGTAGTAGTAGCCGGTAAATCTACCAATCTTCTTGCTATTACATAATTCAACGACCATTGGGAAGGAATTAACGTGGACTAACGACATACCAAAGCCTTTAATTAACCAAATGATATATAGCCAAGCAGGAATGGAACCATTCGGTAAACCAATCACGAATGTTAATAGGGCCCAAACGAAATAACTTAATAAGGATAAACCTAAGCCACCAAATAATGTCCATTTACGGCCAATCTTACTAGCGATAATACCACCAACTGCAAAGCCAATCACGCTGCCAACACCACCTAAGATGGTTAGGATCATCGTGCTGGTACTTTCAGAATGCGTACCATAAATAACATAGTTATTAAGGAATGTGGAGATACCATTGTCCGCCATAAACCAGAAGAATTCGGCGCCTAAGATAAGGAATAACATAATTTTATTCGCTCTACTTAATGGCTTATCATCATCAACCTTATCAGCGGTTTCACTAGCAGCTTCACCTCTTGCTAATTCATCCTTCATTTCATCTCTAATCTTGTTTTCTTTAACGAGGATGAATAAGACAACAGCGGAGATAAGCATCAAAATAGAGGCAACAAGGAATGGACCCATAACCGCCCAAATGTTGTTATAAGCCCAGGTGTGTGGTTTATATAAACCTGCAACCCATCCTTTATCAACATTAGTCTCTTTGGCGACTGCAGTTCCTAAATATTCACTTAAAACAAAGACTAAGCCAACAACAGTAGCGAAAGCGCCACCGATGTAGCCCATGATATTGATGATACCATTAGCCTTACTACGTAATGGCTTTGGAGTAATATCTGGCATTAAAGCAACAGCAGGATTACGATACATCATTGCGAATAAAACAACGACCGCCATCATAATGATGACACCTGCTAGTTGATTGAAATGGAATAACACTGGAATGAATGGGAAAGCCACTGAGCAAACGAATGTACCAATTAAGATATAAGGCATACGCTTACCGATTTTAGTGTTGGTCTTATCTGATAAATGACCAAACACTGGCATGAGAATTAGAGCGGCAATATTATCAATTGCCATCATAATACCAACAGGATATTGGACTTTCTTAATAATGTCGCCACATTGTTTAATCGCTTCAGGAGTATTGATTTGACGAAGTCCTTCGTATTCTGGATAAAATGCTTTAGCGAACATTTCACTTAAGAATGTTGGGCACCATAAGTCATAAACTTGCCATAAAAGCAAAATTCCAAAAAAGGCGAAACCAATAATAAAAGTACGTTTGTAATTCAACTTAAACGTAGATTGTTGAGATTGTTCCATATTTTCCTATCTTTCTGCGTTATTATTTTTAACGCTTTCACACAATAGCAAAGTAAATCCTAGACACCTTTTTGTCAACCTTTTATTTATAAAAAGGGCTATAATAGTGACGAGGTTACATATATGAATAACAATTTCAAAGATGTTCGCATCACTGATAATTTTTATCAGTCTTCAAGTTTTTTCCCAATGCCTTTAACTTTAATAGGCACGTTAAATGAAGATGGCTCTTTGACATCCTATGGAGCGTATTCCTTAATCTTCCCTTATTACATCGCAGGTAAAGGCTTCTACGCGATGGTATTAGAATGCCGTAATACATCTAACACCGCGAAAGGATTATTAAGACATAAGAAGTGCACAATTAACTTCCTACCATACACTAAGAAGAACTTCTCGCAACACGTTGACTGTGGTTTCCCAGGTGATACCCCAGAAGAAAAGATGAAGAACTTTAGATTCACTCCAGTGGATGGTTTATCTCAAGAAGAGCACCCTAATGAAAAATATCCAAAGATTCTTGATGAAGCTTTACAAGTTTTTGAATGTTCATGGGTTAGTGATTTAGATAACGCCCAAGATGATCCAGTTTTAGAGGATTATGAAGGTTTCAACTATCATAATTTCAATGGCGTTACTTCTAAGTTTGGTGCGCATTTCATTCTTAAAATCGATCACGTCTTAATTAAAGAGAAATACTACAACTCCATAGTAAATGGTGCGACACGTGGTAATTATTGCCCACTTCCTACTAACTGGGGTTATAGGGACAGTAAGTACTTCTGGTGCTCTGGATTTAAGAAACCAGATCACATCGCTATCCCAAATAGAGAAGTGGATATCTCTTCTGTGAGATACGCTGCGGATAGACTTAATACTGATGTGAAATTTACCGATGCTGCGCTTAAGATGCTTGTTAAAGTACCACGTCCATTCTTAAAGTTAGTCCTTAATGGCTGCGTGGACTGGGCTAATAAAAACGGTAAGAAAATCATTGATGAACCTGAAATGAAGGAAATCAATGATAAACGTTCACAAGAAAAGAAAAACAAAAAATAAAAGAGGACTTAGTCCTCTTTCTTTTTATATCTTTTGATAACGGTGAATGACAAATTCAATAACAAGAATGAACGCTCTTACAAGGAGAGCAACACCAATAAAGACGATATGATGATTCAAGACTTGTATATCGCTACTATTAGCAATTAAGAAGATTGAGAAAATAGTCTCAATAATGCAAAGGATAATGGTAATGATATTTAAGAATGGTTGATGAATTAGGTTTAGACCAGCATCAACTACCTTAGTAACTAAGAAGACAATGTTACATATGCCCCAAACAACACAAACGGTTGGTAATTCAACATCGATAACCATTAAGATGACACCTAATATCATTTGCAAAAGCGCAGTGACAGCGTCAGGAATGTTTCTTAACTTAACTAAGTCTCTTAATGATAAGAATGAAACAAGTTCAGTCACACCGATAGCTAAAACAAGTGAGCCTAAATAAGACCTACTCATTTCAACGTCATAGTACATGAAAGTTAATATTGTCACACCGATGACAATAAAACTAAAAATAGTGACCAATTCTAAGGCTATGTGGAGCCTATTCTGTTTTCTTAGCATACTTTAATCGTATCTTATATATCTTTCAGTTTTAAGACCTATCTTTCGATAATTTTAAGGACAATATCGATCATTTTTTCAAAATCTTGAATGCATAAATATTCAAAACGACCGTGGTGGTTACCGCTTCCTGTGCCTAAGTTTGGAGTGACTAAACCCATCTTAGAGAAAGTAGCGCCGTCAGTGCCACCTTTAATTCTGTCGAATACTGGTTCAATGCCCATGGCTTTTAAAGCGGCTTCCGCTTTCTTAACTGGGCGCGGATCCTTATCGACATAGGCTTTCATATTTTCGTATTGTTCAAAGATTTCGATTTCAATCTTGGCCTTTGGATATTTGCTCTGCAATACATCTCTAATCTCATAGATCTTCATATCTAAAGCTTCGAGTTTTTCTCTAGAGAAGTTTCTTAAAATCGCAGAGAATTCAACTTCTTCACTTGAACCAGAGATATTGTTTAAATGCCAGTAGCCTTCATCTGCGTAGAATGGTGTTTCTTCTTGAGGAAGCATAGAGATGAATTCCGCTTGTAATTGAAGGGCATTGATAAGTGTATTTTTTCCTTCACCTGGGTGAACAGCTACACCAGTAATTTTGACTTTTAAGCCTTGAGCGTTAAAGTTTTCACAATCAATGCAATTGATATCACCACCATCAATAGTGAATGCGTAATCCGCTTTCATTTTCTCTAAAGAGAAATGTTTTGGACCTTCACCAATTTCTTCATCCACAGTAAAGGAAATGGCTAATGGGTGATGTTTGAAATCTGGATGTTCTTTTAAATAATCTAATACCGCCATGATGATAGCGATACCGGCTTTATCATCAGCGCCTAATAAGGTGTTGCCATCAGTAACGACTAAGTCTTTACCAACGAAGGCTTTCATCTTAGGAAATTGTTCTAATGTGATTTTATATTGGTCATTGAGTTTGATATCTTTCCCGTCCCAATTAGTAACGATTTGAGGATTAACTCCTGTATCAGTGACTTCTAAGGCAGTATCCATGTGGGCATTTAAACCAATGACATCGCCTTCCCCATCTAAATGGGCATAAACGATACCATATTCGTCCATATAGGCATCTTCTAAACCAAGTTCTAATAACTCTTTAACTAATAGGCGTCCTAGGTTCTTTTGCTTTTCAGTACTAGGAGTAGTGCCAGTAGTGTCATCCGCTTGGGTATCAATTTTAGCGTATCTAATAAATCTTTCGATATTCTTGTTCATAACTCAATCCCCTTTATGCACAATATTATATATTGTTAATTAAAAAACTAAATATCTTTTTTCTTTGCTAAGAAAAGGAATATCTATAAAATGAAGATATGGTTGAAGAAATTGAAATTAAAAGAAAAGTTTATACAGTCGTTGAACAAATCGGTGAACGCACTTTTAAAGTTGAAAGAAAAGGCGAATATTTCTTTTTAAAGAAATTCGATAACGATAAAGCGGGATTCGATGATTTTGTCGACTGTGAACATCGTCTAAGAGTGTCGGGAGTCACTAATCCAAAATGCTACTTATACGATAAAAATTTAAGATGGGCGGTTATTGAATATATTGAAGGCGATAATTGCTTTGATTTATTAAAGAAAGGTCCCTTATCTGAGGAAATATTAGATCTCATGTTCAAAACGTTCTGGTACGCGAGGAACGATGGCATGGAATTAGAGATGAATCCAGACAATTTTGTATACGCAAAAGGTAAGCTCTATTATCTACCATTCAAGTACAAGAGATTTACAAACAAAGACAAATTTGTCCAGCAAGATTTACGCTTATGGTTCTTCACAAAAGAGTTCGTTAAATTCTGTCACGAAAGAGGTGTCGAAGTTGACGAATCTCAATTAAAGAACGATTACGAGACAAATAAGAGCATATTATTAATGGTCGCTAAGTATTATAGATAGAGGTTAAAAGATATTTATGGAAAACAAAGTCTTAAAAACAATCAAATCCCGTGTCAGCTGTAGAAGTTATAGCGATAAGAAAGTCTCTTTAAAGAAAGCGATGATGGTGGCAGAAGCTGGCAAATTCGCTCCAAGCGGTATGAATAGGCAAATCGCTAATATCTATGTAATTAACAGCAAAAGAAACGTCGAAAAGCTTAGAAGTCTATCACTTGAGATTAGAAATAAAGACTGTATGTATGGCGCAAAAACAATTATCTTAGTGGCGGGTCCAAGAGATGATCGCTTCACTTATCAAGACTGCTCCTGCATCTTAGAAAATATGTTCGTGGCCGCACATTCGTTAAATTTGGCTTCTTGTTGGATTAATCAATTTGATGAATTCTTCCAAACAAAAAATGGGTTAAAAGTTAAAAAGGCCTTAGGCATTCCTGAAGATTTCATGGTGGTCGGCTCTTGTATTCTTGGCTATCCTGCTGAAAACGCTGTCTTAGCGGTTAAAGATAGAAAAGAAGATTTCATTAAAGTCCTTTAATTAATACGCGCATTCGTAAGATTGTCATGTGGTAAAAGCAACTTAATAATCAAGCGAATGCTTTTTTATTGCTAAAATTGAAGGCGTAGTAACACATAGGAGACTTTATCATGAAAAAAGTAGTTACAAATCCTTATTTACCCAACTTTGAGTATATTCCGGATGGTGAACCACACGTTTTTAACGGACGTGTTTATGTCTATGGTTCCCATGACCGTTTCAATGGTGGTAATTTCTGTTTAAACGATTATGTTACATGGTCCGCACCAATCGATGACTTATCCGATTGGAGATATGAAGGCGTTATTTGGAGAAAAGTTGACGATCCAACCACAAATGGTAAGAGAGTCTATTACGCTCCAGACGTTTGCCAAGGTCCAGATGGAAAATTCTATTTGTATTATTGCCCAGTCCAAGGCATCACAAGTGGTTCTTGGATTATTCACTGTGCAGTCGCTGATAACCCAGCGGGTCCATTCAAATATCACGGCAACGTTGATTTAAAGAAATGGGGCAAAACATATCTTCCATTCGACCCAGCAGTCTTTGTTGAAGATGGCCATGTCTATTTATATTATGGCTCTGCCATGTTCTATCCATTATTAGACGTCCGCGCTAAATCCATTAAAGGTGGTGCAGTCGTTGAATTAGATCCAAAAGACATGTTAACACCAATCACTGAACCAGTGATGACTGTTCCAACAATTAGAAACGATGTTAATAAAGAATATGGCATTCACGCTTTCTTCGAAGCGTCCTCAATGCGTAAATTCAATGGTAAATACTATTTCATCTATTCTTCCCAAGCTGGTCACGAACTCTGCTACTGTATCGGTGATTCCCCAATGGGTCCATTCAAGAAAGGTGGCACATTAATCTCTAACGGTGATATCGGCTTACGCGGTATTGAAAATAGTAAAGACGCTGTTGACTTCACAGGTAACACACACGGTTCTATGGTGGAAGTTAATGGTAGATACTATGTATTCGCTCATAGACAAACAAATAAATGCCAATTCTCCAGACAAGGTTTCGCGGAAGAAATCTTCATGGAAAAAGATGGTTCCTTCAAACAAGTTGAAAGAACATCTCAAGGTTTATACGCTAAACCATTACCAGGTGAAGGCGAATACTTCGCTTCTATGTGCTGCGGCTTAAGAGCTAAAAATGGCAACAGATTCTATGGCATCTTCAAATTCGGTCATGGTAAAGAACCATTCTTAACCCAAGAAGGTGAAGATAGAGAAGAAAATCCAAACCAATACGTTAAGAACTTCAACGATGGTTGTTCCATCACCTATAAATACTTCGATTTATCCAAGACCAAATCATTCGCTATTAAGTTAGATGGTAAAGCTGAAGGTAAACTCATCATGAAGTATGGTGAAAAAGAAGCCGCTCAAGACATTAACGTTAAAGGCGAAGCCCTCATCGAATTTAAAGTCGAAAAAGGTGGAGAGAAAGATCAAGTTACATTCGTCTACGAAGGTAAAGGCGCTCTCAATTTAAGAAAATTAATTCTTAAGTAGTTAGAATCACAGATAACAAAAAGTTCGGTTTGAAGCCGAACTTTTTAATTGCTCTGAGCAAGCAGCGCTTCACAATAGTTACTTCTGCTAAATAGAATTCTATCAACTATTATAGTGTCAACGTTTATTCTATAGAATGCTATGTACGATTTATACATTACATAACGATATCCAGTGAATAAATTGCCAAAATAGAATGGTACTCCTGATTCTGGAAAATCTGCTTTTTTCTCGATTGCGTCGATAAGCTCATTTATGTATTTTCTTGTTTTCTTTTCGTCTAGACAAGCTTTATATACTTCTAAATAAGTCCTGTCTAAATCATTTTTTGCGGCCTGTGTTAATAAGACCTTACACCTCATGTTTTTTTATTAATGTAAGCTCTTACATCTTCGATGGAGACATAGCCTTGTTCTTCTCCAGACTTTTTCCCTTCAGCTAATTCACACATAAGTAGAAGAAGAGATTTTAGTCTTTCGTATTCATTTTCATCAGCAATGTCTCTAATGATGTAGCGTCCTCTACCATTTACTGTTAGATAAACAGGAGTGCCTTCTGAGACGTGTTCGAGGACGGTATTGTAATTTCTTAAGTCGGATACTGGGAGGATAGTAGCCATATATTTGTCTCCTTTCTACAAACAATATACTATATCGTAGAATATTACGCAAAATATTACGTAAATTAAAACGAAATCAGTATTTTTGAATGAATATAGTTTTAGAACTATTTCATTGTGGATTTAATCTTGTTCATTTATAATGACACCGGTATGAAAAACTTTTACTTAGAAATCAAACACGTTGATAAAAAGACAGGTGCTAGATATGGTATCCTTCACACCTCACATGGTGATTGTGAAGTCCCAATGTTTATGCCCGTTGGTACATTAGCCACAGTTAAAACCTTATCTCCAGAAGAACTCCATCAAATGGGAGCGGGTACAATTTTAGGTAATACTTATCACCTCTCCATTAGACCAGGAGCCGATATCGTTGCTAAAGCCGGTGGCTTACATAAGTTTATGAACTGGGATGGCCCAATTCTCACAGATAGTGGTGGTTTCCAAGTCTTTTCTCTCGCGGAAAATAGAAAAATAACCGAGGAGGGTGTGCATTTTAAGAACCATTTGAATGGTGATAAGCTCTTCTTCTCTCCTGAAACTTCTATTGAGATTCAAGAGAAATTAGGTTCAGATATCGCCATGTCTTTTGATGAATGTATTCCTTGGCCAGCGGATTATAACTACTGCAAAAAATCCACTGAAAGAACATTAAGATGGGCCAAGCGTGGTAAAGACGCTCATAAAAGAGAAGATCAAGCTTTGTTCGGTATTGTTCAAGGTGGCGACTACGAAGACTTAAGAAAGATGTGTGCGGAAGAACTAGTGAAAATGGA
>JAEEGK010025321.1_pt1 | contig 12200 bp, 9 predicted proteins | sample 8958771 | NCBI WGS metagenome assembly JAEEGK01 (sample SAMN16246547, study PRJNA631951) | gut metagenome | biome: gut microbiome; feature: rumen; material: SC-attached | host: Bos | place: Iran: Karaj | collected 2018-10 | reverse complement strand
TGCAGGAACGCCTGTACAAGATGCTTGTGCCTTGGGTGAACTTTGGTATCATGCCGATTTTTGCGCTTGCGAATGCCGGTGTCGAAATCAAGCTCGGTGGCCTCGATGTGCCTGTGCTTGGCGCTGTTGCGCTCGCCCTCATTTTCGGTAAGCCGATAGGAATTTTCCTTTTCAGTCTTTTGTCTGTAAAGATTGGCGTTTCCAAGAAGCCCAGCTACTCCTGGAAAGTGCTGTGGGGCGGCGGCATGCTTGCCGGTATCGGATTTACGATGGCATTGTTTGTGGCTGGTCTCGCCTTTGAAGACGGCGCGAACAAGGATTCCGCAAAACTCGGTATTCTCCTCGGAAGCTTCAGTGCTGCAATTCTCGGCACCATCTACATGAGCATCGTCTCGAAGAAGGAATAGTTGGCATTGGGGTGTGAGGTCGGTGCGTTGCACCTTTGAGGTCGCTTCGCTTTGAGGTTATGTTGACGTTCCGAACGGGGTGAAGTGTTTGGTTTGTTTTAAATATTTCTATTATGAAATGCTGAGAGGCACTTTAGTGCCGAGCTCATAGCCCAAAGGCTCGAAGAGCCGCCCCCATACCTCATATGCCGCATTTCGTCTACATGCTCCGTTGCAAGGGCAATCGTATTTATACCGGTTATGCCGTCGATGTCGACGCCCGTTATGCCGAACACTGCAGTGGGCAGGGTGCTAGGTTTACTAGGGCTTTTCCGCCTGAATGTATTCTCCGTACGTTTGAACTAGGGACTCGCGAAGAGGCTCTTCGCCTAGAGGCCCGCATCAAAAAACTGGATCGGCCGCAAAAGGAAATTCTTGCGGCTGGTGACAAGGATATGGAGTCTAATTTGCGCTCGGGGCTCGGTGAAACCCTGAAGGATCGTTCCGCAAGAATTCGCAAGGAAAAAGCAGAATCCCGCGCATGCAAGGGACCGCAGAAAAAGATTACGTGTAGAAAGTAAACCGCTCGCCATTTGCAGGTCTAAGTCGCAGAAGGCTGCCGGATTTGTGATTAAGGTAGCATCAAGTGGACGTTTGTCGTTCAATTTGTTACGGTTATCACTCAAAATCTGCTTGGCTTCCATCTTTTGAATCAAAAAAGAGTATTTTAATAAAGCGTCTTTTTTTTGAAAGTTGAATATGATATCTATTGATAACGCCAAAAATCAAGAAGACTTGTTTCAAATCAAGTCCGCCATCATGAGCAAGAAGCTTGAGGATGTTGGCGGTCTGAACGGCGTGATGGAAATTTTGAATTTGTGCCTTGATGCCCGCAAGCATGTAGATTATCAAAGGGCTTTGAAAATTATCACTCCATTGATTGAGGCGCTTAAGGGCCAGCCGTTCGTATCGAACGATGCCGTTACATATGTTTCTATTTCTGATAGGATGGAGAGGATTCTTTATCATCATCGTTATCAAACATCTTCAATCCGTCAGGTGAAGAACATTAGTGAAGTTTGTCCGATGGACTGGATTTACGGTCAATACGCGCTTGTGCTTTATGATCTCGGAGACATTTCCAATGCGCTGGATGCGGCGACCGAGGCTGTCAAGTGGAATCCTGCGTCTGCGAAATGCAAGGTTATTCTTGCGATGCTTTACGCTGCGGCGGGACGTTGGGAGGATTCTCTGAAAGAAACGGTTTCTGCCATGAAATATGCGTATCTTTCAATAGATTTGGTTCATTGCTTTCGTTCGCTGCGTGATTATTTTATTTACAAGAACCTTTATAAAGAGGCTGTATATTGCAGCTTTTTACGGGTCCGTTTTTCGTCATCGCACGATGTCCTGTGTGAAATATTGAACGACATGATGATGGTTGCGAAGGGTGTTGACTTTGACTATAAAAGCATTAGCGACGAGGACATGGCTGAAACTTGCAAAAAGTATGGGTTTACGCCAAATTTTAATGCTGAAGTGATTGCGATTGCCCAAAGATGTTACGAAGAAACCTTCCTTGCCAAAAAGACCGAAAAAGCGGATTATTTTGCACGGATTATGTCGAATTTGAAAACGGAGCAGGAACGAAGAAATTCCGTCAATTTGAGGCAACTCGTTGAACGGTCACGCAATGTCGTGAGCTAAATGAGAAAATCCCGGCTCCGGTTCGGGCTTATTTCACCATCAAATCGACCACAAGCGCGATGGCCATGCCGATGCTGCAAATGCTCACGAATCGCTGGATAAACTTGTTGCCTTTTTTGCGCTGTGTGAAACTGCCGAGGTAGCCGCCGAACCAGGCGCCTGCGGCCATGATGATGGCGATAGGCCAGTCTATTTTGCCGGCCATGCCAAGCGCTATGGTGCTTACGATCAGGAATACGTTGGTGAGAGCGTTCTTGAGGGCGTTCACGTGGATGGGGTCGAGGCCGGTGTAGCGCGTGAGCCCGAAAATTTGTACGAAGCCGACTCCGACTTGCACGATGCAACCATAGACGGCGATGCCGAAAAATCCGAGGGCGCCTTTGACGGTGAGTTTTTCGGGGGGTGTCTCTGGAGGCTTTCCGAGAATGTCCTTGCGCAGGTTGCTCATGACGACCACGAGGCAAATGACGATCGCAAGAATGGCCTGGAAGAGTTTGTCCCCGATGCGTACCAAGAAGCATGCGCCGACAAGCGCTCCGATAAATGTCGGCAGCATCAGCTGCATGAAAATTTTCTTGTGCAGGTAGCCGTGACGTGCGAGATTGAAAGCGCTGCTAAAGTTCCCGATGATGAGCCCGATGCGGTTCGTGCCGTTAGCGACGGTTGCGGGGAGCCCGAGGAAAATCATGATGGGAAGGCTAAGCGTGGAACCGCCCCCCGCGATGCTGTTGATTAGGCTTACGATTGCGCCCAGGACAAAGAATGCCGGGTATTGGGCGTAGCTCCACCAGTCGGTCACTTGGCGAGTTCCTTTTCGATGAATTTCTTGTTGCTTTCGACTTTTTCTTTTTGTGTCGTTTCGGGGAATTCCGTAAGGCACTTGTCAAGCGGCGCGATGGCGTCGTTCAGCAATTTCTTTTTCTTGGTTTCGTCGGTTTGCTTTTGGGATTTTGCAAAGAGCTGCGATGTCGTTTTGCGTTGCTTGTTGCAGTAAGCGTCGGCGAGGACGATGTACTTTTCGGAAGCCTCCTTGCGGAGCTTGCTGGACTTGAGCTTGTTCAACAGATCCTTTGCTTTGTCGAATTTTTCTGCGGCAATGAGCGTGTCGGCCTTGGCGAGTGCCGCGGCGGGGTCGTTCTTTTCCCACATTTTTGCGTTTTCGGAATCGACAGACTTTTCGAGTTCGGCGATATGGTCGAGGAACGCTTGTACATGGAGCGTGTCCTCGAAATCGCGGTAACGAATGCGGAACGTTTCGGTTTGCTTGCGTGCTTCGGCGAATTGGGCCTTCTCGTCGGCGAGAACCTTGATGGCGTCGAATTCCTTTTGCGCTTTCTTGAGCGTATTTTTGTAGGCTATTTTCTTTTGGCTTTCGGCCCAGTTGGCAAGAGAATCCCCGGGAGCGAGTTGGGAAATCAAGCTGTCCGCCGTCTCGGAAACCATGCTGTAAGAAGCCTGCACGCGGTTCATGTTCTGGATCTGGAGTGCCATGGATTCGTATTCTTTCGCTTTTTCTTCGCGGCGTTTACCGAAATCATTGCGCAATGTATCCGAGTAGGCTTGCCATTCTTGCCACATCGGGGCCATCGACGAAAAACTGTTCAGGATTACGGAGGCGGAATCGGTCTGGCCCGCTCTGCTGAGCGTGTCTGCGTAATTGAATACGTAGTTGGCGAGCGCCGGGAACGCCTTGTACGGGTCCATCGTCGTTTCGAGCGTACAGTGCGAAAAGTGCGTCTTGTCGCAGGGCGGCAACATCATCATGACCGTATCGACCCTGGTCTGTACGAGAATCGTTGGCGTCTGGTCGGGGGTCGTCAGATTAAATTGGTCGAGCAGTTGCGAGGCGCTATCGCCTGTGACAACCTGCATTTCAGAGTGCGTCCCGATTTGAGTTTCGGCGGATTGAACGGTGTCTTGCCCGATAATTTTTGTAATCGGAGCGGGCTGCGTTTTGTCTGCGGGGTTAACGTCCGGGGATGGGCACTGCTGAGTTCCGATGCACGCCGTGAGCGAAATTGCTGCAGTGAATGTTGCTGCCTGAACGAAAAACTTTGATTCAAACATGAAATTCTCCGTTTTTTTTATCGTAAACAAAATAGCAATTTTGAGTCAAGAACTTCGAAAAAGTCATAATGACTGGATGCTACTCTAGCCTTTACTCCGCGTCCGCTTCGATGGGCACGAATGCATTCTTGCTGTTGAAGTTTTCAGGCAGATCCCAGTCGTCGTCTTGAGGCATGGCTGCTTGCGGCTTGGGCGGCTGGATAATCTTGGGCGGTTGCGGGGGCGTTGCCGTCTGCTTTTCGGCGACGTTCTTCGCTGCTTCCGCGGCGCGTTTTGCGGAGTCTGCCTTCATGACTTCCGAGACGGGTCTTGCATCTGCCGGAATGAACTGCGATGGCTGCGTTTGAGGCGTCGTCTGCGGCGTTGCACTCGCTTGTTGAGCCCCTGTTTGCGTAGATGTTTCCTGTGTCGTTGCGTCCGCCTTCTTTGCGGAATCGGTCTGTGCGGTTCCTGTTTGCGGCATCGGCAAACTTACGACAATTCCCGTCTTTGCAATCCTTTCGGCGGCGAGCTTCTGGACTTGCGGTGGCGTGAATCCCGGCACGTCGAGCCACGGTAGCGGGCGTCCTTTTTCGCCGTTGACGAGCGCTTCGCCGGTCATCGGGTCGACTGTCAGTTCCCCGCGTTCGTTTGTCAGCATCAGCGGGACTTCGCCTGTCGCGAGCATAGAAATGTCGAGGAAGTCGATTTTGTTCGGCATTCCAAGAATTTCAATTTCTTCTTTTGCGAACGTAGCCCATTGCGGAAGGCCGCCCGAAGCGCCTGCAATACGTGTGCGTCCGGATTTCAAGGGCTTGTTGTCGTCAAAGCCCACATAGCTTCCGATGGCGACTACGGAATCCAGCGCGACGCCGTTCTTTTCCTTGACGTACATCGGGAGCGCTCCCAGGAACGCCACGTTCTTGTAATCGTTTGTCGTACCCGTCTTGCCCATCACCGGGTAACGGAGCTTTGTCTTTTTGTCGGGGCTGTAGACGCTAAGTGCCGAGAGCTGGCTGTGCGCCGTACCGTTCGTGAATACGGAACGCAGCATCACGCCAATTTGCGTCGTGACGGTATCGTCGAGCACTTTTTTGGATTCCATCTTGTTCCTGAAGATGACGCGCCCGTCGCGGTTACGGATTTCCTTGATGAAGCAGGCTTCGGTCCAGTCGGCGTCCTTGCACTTGTAAACCTTGCCTGTAAGAATTGTCTGGTAGGCAGTGCTGATTTCGGCAAGCGTAATGTCGTTCACGCCGAGCGGCATGCTGAACACCTTCTGCAATTTCTGGTGGATGCCGATTTCTTTTGCAAAACGGGCGTAGTCCGCCATCGCAAGCGCACGGCGGTAGTCCGGCCAGTAGCGTAGATGGGCCATGTCAAAGTAGTCGGCGTCGCTATCGACGGGTTCGATCATCGCGTTTAAACGCTTGAAATCGGTAAGCGTAAAGTTGTCTGCAAGCTGCACGGAATCGAGCGGCTGCAATTTTGCGGATTCGTCCGGGTCGAGTTCCTGGATTTCTCGGGCGCGCATGATTTCGGAATAGCGCATGAAGTTGTGGTTCATGTACTTGTAAAGTTTCGGGTCCCTTTTCGCTTGTTTCAAGCCGATGTCGTTGTACGTGCCAAAACGGAGATTCTGCACGGCGCGGGCCTGGAGAACTTTGCCGTCGTTCATGTAGCGTTCGACGAGGGCGTCGCGGGCTTTCGTGAATTCGATTTCACGCTTGACTTCTTCTTTCATCATGAGCCCGAACTTGTCGCGCAGACGTTCCACGAACCGGATTCGTTCTTCGCCCGGTTCGCGGGCAAATCCGTTTTCGCGTGCGACTTCTTCGAATTCCTGGTTGGATAGCTTGTCCAAAAGATGTTCCAGGAGCCATATGCTCGCGATGTTCTCGGAACGTGTTGCCGCCCAGGCGATGCTGACGACGTCACCCTTGTTCTTGTGGTCCGGGCGCGGGAAATAGAACTGGTTCCCGTACTGGAAAACGTTGAATTCGTTCTCGAGGTTGTCGAGATAGTTCCAGTGGCGTTTTAGGGCGAGGGCGTAAAGGAGGGGTTTCCAGCTGGAACCGAGCTGGCGGATAGCTTTGAAACTTCTGTCGAATCCCGTATTGTGGAAACCGCCCTGGCTTGCAATCACCTTGCCGTTCTGGATGGCGACGAGTGCGCCTTGCAGCACCGGTTCCGTTTCGATTTTGCACGGAGCGTAACCGTCGATGGGCGTTTCGTCTATAATGCTCACGAGAAGAATGGCGCCCGGCTTGAGCTGGGTCGCGAGAATCTTGTTCACGTCGCCGCCGGCGAGTTTGGCGAAGTCGTTGACGGCCTGTTCCGTGACGATTCCTTTCAGCTGTCCGAAATTGAGCTTGAGGGACAGGAGCCTTCCGGTCGTGTCGAAGAATACGCTATCGACGGCGCCGTAGAGGTAGTCGCCCTTGCGCGCGTTGCGTGCGCGGTTTGCAAATTGGGCCTTGGGGAGCACGAAACCGCCGAGCTGCAACTGCAAGTTGCTGATATTTGTCTGCAATGCGCGTTTGGCGGCGTCCTGCGACTTGGCGTTCAACGTTGTCGTGATTTCGAGCTGGGCCTTGCGCCAGTCCTCGATGCCTTCGGTCTTGAAAAGTTCGTGGAAGTAGTCGCTGTCGAGACGTTCTTCCAGGCGTTCGAGAGTCGTGCTCATCGTGAAGCGGAAATTGCCGTGGTTGAATTCCAGCGGCTTCGCGAGGGCGGAGTCCATGTCGGCCTGCTCGATGTAGCCTTCTTCGACCATGCGTCCGAGGACGTACTTGAGACGGGTTTCGCCGCGTTCGAGCGCCTTTTGCCTACGTTCTTCGGTGCGCTGGATGAACGGGTCGTAGTTGAACGGTCCCTTGACCGAGCCTGCGATAAATGCGCATTCGGCAAGCGTCAAGTCCTTGAGTTCCTTGTTGAAGAAGTACTGGGCCGCAATGGCGACTCCCTTGCCCGTGCCCGAGACGTGGAACTGGTTCAGGTAAAATTCCAGGATGTCTTCCTTTGAAAAGTGTTTTTCCATGCGGAGGGCGTTCAGGAATTCCTTGAGCTTTTCCTTGACGCTGCGTTCTTCGCGTCCGAAAATGTTCTTGACCGCCTGCTGCGTGAGCGAGGATCCGCCCTGGATGACACGCCCCGCCCTGATGTTGTTGAACATGGCGCGCATGAAACCCTTGAAGTTGTATCCATTGTGTGTCCAGTAGCGGGAGTCTTCGGCGGCGATAAGGGCGTTGATCAAGTTGACCGGAATGTCGCCGTAAGGGACATAGACACGGTGGTTCGCATCGAAGAATGCGCCGAGCAGGTTGTTGCCGTCTTCGTAGAAAACGCGGGTTTCGCCGGAGAGCACTTGCAAGATGGTGGTGCGGTTGAACAGATTGTCCGGGTCGCGTTCCGGGAGAATTTTGAATACGATGATATAAAAGGGAATGCAGCAAATGAGGGCTACAAGAACGATGGCTACAGTGATTTTGAGAAACTTATGCATATTTTTCGTAAATTGTTGACTGTTAACGACTTACAAGATATAAAAGTTTTGGCGGGGTGTCCTTTGAAAAGGGATAATTCATGTAAAAAATACGCTTATTTATATGGAAAAACAATGATTTTGCCTGTTACCCCTTGAAAACTTGCTGAAATTTTGTTAAAATTTGTGTCCCCAAGATGGGAAGATGGCCGAGCTGGCCGAAGGCGCGTCCCTGCTAAGGACGTATAGGACTAAATCCTATCGCGAGTTCGAATCTCGCTCTTCCCGCTGAAAAGCCCCGAGTCGAAAGATTCGGGGTTTTTTCTTATTTCTCCTGCTTCATCTGGACCTTGTTGGTGTACATGAGCTCGTCTGCACGCTTGAGAACTTCCCTGGAACTTTTGTCTGTTTGACGGTCGTAGTCTGACATGCCGGCCGCAAACGAAATACTTTGGTGGGGGTTGTTCGGCTTGACGATGACGGACATTTTCAGTAGCTCGAAAAGTTCGGCTCTGTCGTCGAAATCCGAGTTCTGCAGGACAATCGCGAATTCGTCGCCGCCGATTCGGTATACGGGGCTGTGCAGGAAAACGTTGCAGAACACCCTGCAGCAATTCTTGAGGTATGCGTCGCCCTTGTCGTGCCCGTAGGTATCGTTCATCGTCTTTAAATTGTTCACGTCGCATTCCACGATTGCAAAATTGGGGGCGTGGTTGCTTTTAATTTGTTTGTCCAGCTGGTCGCATTTGGACTTGAATGCGGCCGCGCTCCCGACGCCTGTCACCGCATCCCTACTGGCGATGAGCATTGTGTGTTGCAGGTTCTTTTTCAGTATTTGCGCCTTTTCTTCGAGACGGTGTTCTTCTTCGAAGCAGATGACGCCCACGACAAAGGAATTTGCGTTGCTGCTGTTGCTTGCGATTTTGAGGCGGTAGTGCTCGGTCTGCCCATCGATGTTGGCGGTGAAGGGAATCATGTGTGAAGGAGCGTCCTTCAGGATGGTGAGGCAGTGGTCGCGGTACGTCGTTTCGATAAAGTCGTTGAGCTCGCTAGGGTTGATGATCCTTCTCATGAGGTTGTCGAATTTCAGGTTGTCCGGAAGCTTCGGGTCTTCGGATTCGAGGAGTTTCGAAAATTTGGGACTTACCTGGAAAAAGTTCGCCTGGTTCTTCGTTATATCGACAAACATTACCAAGTCGTAGTCCGAAGAAAGCCCGGCGACAATGACCGCCCTTTGCGAAAGGAACCGTTCTTGGCTCATTTCCGAGATGACGAATGCGTAGATGGTGCAGCTTCCGAGCATGAACCCGATGGAATAGCAGGGGGCGAAGGGGAACGTTTCTTGGAGAGTCGCGCAGATGACCGGTGCGAAAATGAACAGCAGACCCGACAAGTAGTGACGCTTGGTGCTCTTGTGTTTCTCGCTGAAGAACTTTTGCGCTGTCAGGCCGGCAATGATGAGGAACGTGAAAAGCTGGCTGTAGAAAAGCAGGTTCCTCCCGGGCTGCGTGATGTATTCGCCTTCCGAGGAGATGTCGAAAATATATTTTGTCTCGAAATTCCTTGTCAGCAGCACGAATTGGAACAGCACGAGCACGATGGCTATGATTTCGGCGACGAGAACCTTCCTGCGCCTCAGCCCGATAAAGTTCAGGATGTAGCTCAGCCAAATGCACGCGGAAATCGCCGCTGTCGCATGGAATATGGTGGAGGAGATGAAAAACACGAAATGGTTCTGGATGAGCCCGATACTGCAAAGTCCCCAGAAACTGTCCTGGAGGCAAAAAAAGGTGACCCAGTTCGAAAGTGTGAAGAATTCCCGGTCTGATTTTTCTTTTTTGTCCAGGATGACCCGGAACTGGTTCATGAAAATCAGCAGGACGAAAGTGCAGGTAAATGTAAGAACAGCATATAACGGGTGTGACATAACGCTAATAATATAAGTTTTTTGTAATGAAATCGCGGTTTTTTATGGTAATGGGGCTTGTAATGCGCGAATTAATCGAAAAACTCTTGACTTTTGTATTTGCAAAATGGATATTATGAAAAAAGTATAAGGAGTTCCATTATGAAAACGAATAGTTTTGTTTTTGGTGCCGTTCTGGGTGCCGCAGCCGCTGTTGCGATTACGAAAAAGTTTTTTACGTGCTGCACCTGTGACGAGAAAAGCGAATGCGCCGACAATCCCGTTCTGAAGGATGCCGACGACGCCGTCGAAAGGTTGCGCAATTCCGTGGATAGCCTGCGCAAGGAACTGAATAGCCGCATCGAATCCGAGCAGACCTTTGCCGCAAAGTGCGAAGACCTCAAGGAACAGGTGGCCAAGCAGAATGCCGAAATCAGCAACCTGAAAAATATTTGCGAGAAGCAGGACAACCGGAACAAGAAACTCGAAGAGGAACTTGCCTCCGCCGGAAAGGCGAAGTAAGATTTCGCTTTCGTCTATATAAAAGAGGCGGGCTTGATGCCCGCCAAATTTTTTTTGCCTGCGGCAGAGCCGCTACCCTTTCGCGATCATTTCCATCAGTTCAGAGTCGAGTCGTTCGGGGTTGTTGTACTGGGGCAGGTCTTTGTGCAGCGATTCGCCCTTCGAAACGAGACCGAAGTCCAGGTTCTTGTAGTTCCAGTAGCTGTAGCCCACGTCGGCATCGCGGAGAATGTCGAGGAAATCGCGCATCCAGGCGATTTGGTACTTGCGGGGAACCTGGACGTACACGCCGAACTCGTTGCAGCTCACGGGCAAGTCGTACTTGGCGCGGAAATCGAGCGCGTTCTGGATGCTCTCTTGCAGGCGCGTCTTGTCCCACTTGCCGTATTCCACATGGAGCCGCGTGGCGCAATCCGCGTCGGGTGCGGCGTAGTCGCCCGGCCACGGACGCTCAATCTTGAAGAACGGGTCGTCAATCCATGCGGCGCCTTGGTGCGTGAACGTCACCGGCGTGTAGGTGTGGAAACTGTAGATGGCGTTGTCGTCGTCGAGCGGGGTCAGGAACTCGAATTCCTTTGCGCTATTCCACTTGTTGGCGCCTACGACAATCGTATTTTTGGGCGCGTGCTTGCGGATTTCCCAGAAAATTTCGTCCTTGACTTTGTCCCAAACCTTGGAATCGCTTGCGGCGGGTTCGTTCAGGAGTTCCATCATCACGCGGGGCATTCCGCTGTAGCGTTCTGCCAGGTACGCCCAAATCTTGCGGGTGTCCTTGCGGGCGTTTGCGTCGGCGAAGAAAGCTTGTTCGTGATTGCTAGCCAGGTGAAAGTCGTGACCTGGACATTTGTGCAAGTCGAGGATTACGTCCAGGTCAGCATTCTGGATGTCCTTGAGCGCCTTGTCGAGCAATGCGAATAACTCTTCGTCCGGCTTGAGATCGTCGCCTTTAAATAAACTAAAGTAGTCCACCGGCAGGCGAACGTGGTTGAACCCCGCCTCGTGGATGCGCTTAAAATCGCTTGTCCCGAGGAAGGTTTTGACATGCTCGACCACCCCCGGAAAACCGACCGGATCTTTTTCCTGGATACAGTCCACCTGACTGAACCATCCGCCCAAATTCACTCCGCGCAATCTTTCTTTATTCATGCGTGCCATCCCATACTTTGGCTGCCGGAGCAGCCGAGTTGAATGAATAGGTTATTCGTTTACGATGTTCAAGTCTTCGTCGGCGATGTTCAGGTCCATGATGACTTCCATGTCGTCGGGAAGGTTATAAAAATCTACAACCAGGCCTACCTTCTTGTCCTCGTCCTTTTGCTTGTCGAATTGGACGACGTCGTAAATCTTCATTTTGACGACGGCTTCCTGCGTTACGGGAATTTCAATGGTCATACCCTTGCTGATGGGCCCTTCTACAATCTTGCCCTTGAATACCAGACTGGTCTGGTCTTCGCCGAGCGAGGTCTTCTTCACGTGAAATACAGCCATTATTCTTTAGCCATTAACTTTTATTTAAACGGTTTGTTTTTGATGTGGTCTACATTTTTACCACGCGCAAAAATTTAACTTTTTTACATGACTCTCCGTGTTGGCCGAATCCCTTTTTTAGTCTGTGCACCCTTTTTCTTTAATTCCGTTGGTCGCGAAAACGAGTTTCCCGAGGTGGATTTTGTCGATGGTCCGCCGAGCGCGCACTGTGCGGGCCTCAAGGACGGTTCCATCCACCTTTCCCCGGCGTCCTCGATTACGTTTGCGCAAAAACCTGGGGCATTCCTGCTTTCGCCCGTGCTTTGTACCTCCTGTTCTTTCGAGGTGAGGTCGGTCAAGCTCTTTTCGCGTTACCCGATCGAGGAACTTTCGGACAAATGCGTCCGCATGACTTCGCAGAGCAAAACGTCTGTTACGTTATTGCGGATTCTACTTGAAAAACGTTACGGCTTGTATCCGCAATACTCGGTTGGGCTTACGGCAGAGGATTCCGACGACGCATGCCTCTTGATAGGCGACTTGGCGCTTGAGGAAAACGAACGCCACCGTTTCGCGTTCAGCTATGATTTGGGCTCGCTGTGGCAGGAATGGCAAGGGCTTCCGTTTGTCTTTGGTGCTTGGCTGATTTCGAAAGATGCGCTGCAGCCGCATTTGAGACCGG
>JAEEGK010025309.1_pt1 | contig 12205 bp, 5 predicted proteins | sample 8958771 | NCBI WGS metagenome assembly JAEEGK01 (sample SAMN16246547, study PRJNA631951) | gut metagenome | biome: gut microbiome; feature: rumen; material: SC-attached | host: Bos | place: Iran: Karaj | collected 2018-10 | reverse complement strand
AGTAAATTAAAATAATTATTAATTATATAATAATTTTATTATAACTTGTACTTTGAAAAATATTATTTAAATTTAATCTATTAAAAATTACTCCATATTGAACGATTAATAAATATTTTAAAATAATATTTATTTAAAATTAATTTTATAAATATATTAATTATTAATGTTAGATAAAAAATAATATCTTTTTTATTTTATTTTTTTATTTCATATATATTTATATAAAATTATTTATTATTATTATTTTATGATTTTTAAAAATAATTTCCTAACATAATAAAAGATATTTAAAATGTAAAAATATTCAATTATAAACATGAAAATATTATGTGAAATAAGAATGTCAACCCTTAAATCCAATCAATTCTTTATAATTCCTTTTTTTATCTTTTATATTGCTTTTATTTTATTTTCTTTCTTCCCTCATAAAATAATTTCAAATATAAATTTACAAACAAATGATATTTCAAATTTAAACAATTATACTAACTATTCTTTGTTTAATAATGTTTATAATGCATTTCATGATGATATTTATTATTTAATTATTTCAAATAAAAATAAATTTATAAATGAAACAGAACAAATTTTTAAAAATCAAAAATTTAATAAACATGTTTTAGTATTTGAAAATGAAGAAACTTATAAGAATTATAAAGAAAATAATAATAATAATTTGACTATTGAATTTAGAATTAATCACAAAAAGGAAATTGATATTTATCTTGTTTTTAATTCCCTGAAAATTGTTCCGTATGAAAAAACATCAAATGAATTAAATTTATTCTTCGAAAACTCAACTACAAATCAAGCAATTCAACAAATTTATTATTTTTCCAATATACAACAAATAATAACTTATTTATTTACCAAAATTAGTAATAATTTATATATTCCTGATATTCAGGTTGAATTATTAAGTTTCAATTTAAAGGATTTAAAAACAGATGATTTAAATCCTGAAATTTTAATTTATTTTATTCATTTTATTTTTCAAACACATTTTTTATTTATTTTCTTTTTTATAATCAAAGAAAAAAAATCTCATTTATTTAATTTATTAATAAGACATGGAATTTCTTTAAATCAAAATTATTTATCTTGGGCTTTAATTTATATGATAAATTATATTTTTTTTATTATTATTTCATTTATTATTATTTATCTTTATTTTAGTGATATAAAAATTTATTTAATTATATTTTCAATGATTTTATATATTTTAAACGATTTAAGTTTTTTTTTATTTTTACAAACTTTTTTAAAAAAAATTAGGCAATTTTTAATAGTTTATGATATTATTCTTTTTATATTAATAACAGAATATATTTTTGAATATTTAGATTTTTCATTAAAACCAATTTTATTTATTACATTATTATTTCCTCAAATAAATTATTTAAAGATTATAGAATATTTAGGAGTTATTAGAATATTTAAAGAATTTAATTGGAAATTTTTATCAATGAATTATTTTGAAGAATTTAGTTTTTGGTTTTATTTGATATTTTCAATAATAACCACAATTATTTACTTCAGTTTATATATACTTTCATTATATTTTAAAAAAACAAAACTATTGAATTCTAACTATTTGATAGAAAATATAAATATAGAAGAAAGTAATTTGTTTTCAGAAAATGAATATTTTGAGATACAAAATAAACCATTAAATGATGAAAATCATGAAGAATTAAATGAAAAAGAAAAGGAATATAAAGTAACAAATAATTATTTAAGTATAAAAGGATTAACAAAAAAATATGATGATATAATAGTAATTAACAAATTATCAATGGAATTATTTCCAGGAGAATTATTTTGTTTATTAGGTGAAAGTGGAGCTGGAAAAACTACTTTAATTAATATTATTTCTGGATTAATTGAACCAGATGAAGGTGAAATATTATATAAAGGAATATCATTAATTAAGAATAATGAATATTTAAACCAAAATATTGGATTATGTAATCAAGAAGATATTTTATTTGAAAATTTAACTGTTAAAGAACATTTATATTATTTTTTTAAATTTAGAGGAGAAAATTATAACAATGAAAAAATAGATATATTTCTTAAAAATATAAAATTAGATGAAATTGAAAATAAATTATGTAAACATTTATCAAAAGGAGAAAAAAGAAAATTAAGTATTGCTTTATCTTTAATAGGAAATAATAATATTATTCTTTTAGATGAACCAACTTCAGGATTAGATACAAATTCAAGAAAAGAATTATGGAAATTTTTAAAAGAAAATAAAAAAGATAAAATAATTATAATAACTACTCATTTTTTAGAAGAAGCAGAATTTTTAAGTGATAAAATAGGAATTATTAAAGATGGTAAATATATATGTTCTGGTACTTCTTCTTTTTTAAAAAAAAAATATTCAAAAGGATTTAATTTAAGTTTAATTATAAATGAAAATCAAAATGCAGAAGATAGACAAAATTTAATAAATCAATTTAATGAAATAGATAATAAAATAATTAATATTAATTCAGAAAATTTAGTTGTTATTAAATTTAATACAAATGATAAAGAAGAAATAAATAATATATTCAAAATTATATCCGATATAAAAGAGAATCATGATATTAAATATACAATTTCTACTACTTCTATTGAAGATGTTTTTATTTCACTAAATAATGAAGATAAAAATGAGAAAAATATTAATAATTTAAATAATATAAATGAAATAAAAGATGATACTATCATCCCTTTTATTACTCAATTTTATGTTAATTTTAAAAGAAAATTATATGAATTATTAAATATCAAATATTATTCATTTTTCATAATTCAATTAATAATTTTATTAATATTCAAATGGTATGAAAATCATTCTTCCAAAAATTTAAATTTTTATGAAATAGAAAATTTATTTAAATTGAATAATAATATTGATATATATACAAATGATATTAATTATATTAAAAGTTCAACTTATTATAAACAATTAAATATTTCCTTTAATTTAATTAATAATACAAAATATTTTGAAAATATTTCTTTATTTCAATCATATATTAATAAATCATATAAATATGATGAACTTTTGTTTAAAAAAATTATAATTTTATTTGAAAGAAATATTATCAATAAAAAAATTAGAATATATAATTTATATTTTCCAAATGCAGTTGATTATTTTCAAGCAATAATGAATATGTTAATTAATATAATTACTGAAAAAGAATTAAATTTAAATGTTAATTCTCTTAAAGGTTATATTAATTATTATCCTAATAATAAAAATATACCAAAAAAAATTAATAAATATTTTATGTTAATTCTTTTAATGAATATATTTATTATCCAATTTTTTATAATAATCAATAATAGAAATGAATTAAATTTAAAACATTTTTTATATTTAAATGGAATTAATAAAGTAAATTATTGGTTAGGAATTTTTAGTTTTAATTTAATTATAATAATGATTTATATTATTGAATTATATATTTATGTGAAAAATTACAATTTCCTTTTTTTAATATTTCTTTATTTAATTACTTTTACTTTATTTATTTATTTTATAAGTTTATTAATAAATTTTGTAATTTTTATTAATATTATTGATTTTGTTATATCTTTTATGATATTTTATATTTTAAATTATGATATAAAACCTTTTCAAATAAATTTTGCCTTATTATTTACTTCTTTTTTGAAAATTATAAAAGATTTTTATTATGGAGAAAAGAATAATTTTTATGATTATAGAAAGTTATTAATAATAAAAAGTTTAATTTTTGGAATATTAATAATTTTATTTGAAAAAGGATTATTTAAAAAATTAAATTTTTGTAAAATAAATTATTATAAAATACAAAATATTATTTCAAAAAGTGTAAAAAAAACTCAAAATATAGAATTATTAAAATCTTTATTAGTAGAAAATAAAAAACAATTCAAAAAAGAACAAGAAGAAAAAGTATTAGAAGAAAAAATGAATATCAGAATAATAAATTTAACTAAAATATATTATAAATTTTGTAAGAAAAAAAAAATTGCATTAAATAAAATAAATATAGCATTAAAAAAAAATGAAAAACTTGGATTATTAGGTTTTAATGAATCAGGTAAATCAACATTAATAAAATCATTAATAAATGAAATAGAATATGAAGGAGAAATAATTTTATTTCAAAAAGAATTAAAAACAAATTTTAATGAATTAAAAAAATCAATTGGTTATTGTCCTCAAGAAGATTATTTATTTAATAATTTAACAGTAAAAGAAACATTAATTTTTTATAAATCATTAAAAAATATAAAAACAAAAACTAAAGAATTAAGTGAAAAATTTGATTTAGAAAAATATTTATATACAAAATGTAAAGATTTATCAAAAGGAAATAAGAGAAAATTATGTTTTGCAATATCAATAATGAGTAAACCTGAATTATTATTATTAGATGAACCAACAGTTGATATTGATTCAAAAAGTAGAAAAAAAATATATAAAATAATTAAAAATGAAATTAAAAGTAATATGATATTAATTACTCATTCAATTGAAGAATCTAAATTATTATGTGATAATATTTCTTGGTTAAATAATGGAGAATTTGAATGCATTGGAAATTTTGAAGAATTAAAATTAAAATATTCTGTTGGTTATATTTTTCAAATCAAAATTAAACATTATAATAATGATAATTATTCTAAAAATAATAATTCTATAGAATCATTTATGACATTAAAATCAAAAATTAACAATTTTGATTTATTAGATAATACAATTAAGAATGATTATTATTATTTAAATAATTTAAATATTATAATTGATTCTATTAAAGAATATTGTTTTGAAATTAATTTAATTGAATTTTATATTGATAATTATTCATTTGAATTTATTATTAAAATTAAAGAAGATAAGGAATTTTTTGAGAGGATATTAAATTTAAAAAATAATTATGAATTTGTTGAAGAATTTTGTATAAGAATGGAATCTCTTGAAAATATTTTTATTAATGCAAAAAAAAAAAGTTTTTAAAATATTTATTTTATTGAAAAAATTATTGATTTAATTATAAAATACCTAAAATTAAACTTAGATTATTAATAATTAATTTATTCATTTATTATTTTATTTTCCAATAATATATAATATTTTTTCAAAATATGAATATTAAATTAATAAAAAATACTTTATTAATACAAATAATAATAATTCAAAAATAATTTATTACTAATAAAAAACTAAAATCTTTAATTTATTAAAAAAAATTTTTCTAAATCAAAAAATAAAATATAAATTATGTAATAATAAATATTTACAACCAAAAAAAAAAAATTAAAAATAAAATAAAAATGTCAACCTCAGAAATACCATCATATATTCCTCCAAAAGGAAAAGCTCTTCCATTTGTAATATATAAAGAAGGTAAATTTGTAATACCAAAAGAATCAGAAGATTTATTAAAAAATCAAAATTTAGAAAATATAGGAATAATGAGTTTAGTAGGAAAATACAGAACAGGAAAAAGTTTTTTATTAAATAAAATATTATTAAATCAGAATTCAAATAATACAAAAAATGAAATAGGATTTTCAGTCGGACCTACAATTAAGCCTTGTACAAAAGGAATTTGGATTTGGTCAGATCCTTTAATAATAAATAATAATAATTTTAAAGAATCTTTTCCTTGTTTTATTATTGATACAGAAGGATTAAATGCATATGATGAAGAAATTAATCAAGATACTAAAATTTATTTAATTGCTATTTTAATTAGTTCTTTATTTATTTATAATTCATTTGGTCCAATTGATGAACCTGCATTAGAAACTTTAAGTTTTATTATTAATTTAGGAAAAAATATTAAATTAAAAAATGATAATAATAATAATTTTAAAAATAATAATAATTTTAATAATCAAAATGAATTAATTGAATATTTTCCTTCTTTATTTTGGTTATTAAGAGATTTTTCACTTAAATTAGAAGATAAAAATGGAAATAAAATTACTAGTGGTGAATATTTAGAAATTGCTTTAGAGAATATAAAAGGAAGTTCTGAAATGATTGATAATAAAAATAAAATTAGAGATTTAATTAAAAATTATTTCCCTGAAAGAGATTGTTTTACTATGGTTAGACCAGTTGAAAATGAAAAAGATTTACAAAATTTAAATAATTTAGAAAATAAATATTTAAGAAAAGAATTTTTAATTCAAAGTGAAAAATTTAGAAATAAAGTAATGTCAAAATGTAGACCAAAAATTTTTCATAAAAATACTTTAAATGGAAGTATGTTAATAGAATTAATACAAAGTATTTTAGATGAAATAAATAAAGGTTGTATTCCAGTTATTGAGAATAGTTGGAAATATATTATTAGAAATGAATGTATTAAAACAAGTAATGAATATATTGAAAAATTTAATGAAGAAATTAATAATTTTAAAAATTTAAATAAAGATGATGTTGACTATTTAAATAAAGTTGATAAATTTACTAAAAAATTACAAAAAGATTATATTAATTCATTTTTAAAAAATAAATTATTTGATGATGATAGTAAAAAAGAATTTAAAGATAAATTAAATGAAAAATTAAATGAAGAAGTTGATAAATTTAATAGAGAAAATCAAGGAATTTTTAGAGAAAATTTTCAAAAAAATATTGATAATGAATCACAAAAATTTTTAAATGATATTAATGGAATAAACAAAGAAAAATATAAAAAAAGTTATTATTTATTCTTTCAAGATTTAGATGAATTTAAAGAAAAAATGGAAAAATCTTGTCCTAATTTTAAAGGAAAAAATGAAATTCTTTTTGATAAAATAATTGATTTAAATAAAAAATTTTTTGAAATTAATTTTATTGGAAATAAAGAAGAAATTGAAGAAGAAATTAAAAATTTAAAAAATGAAAATTATTTATTAAATCAAAAACTAAATGAAGCAAATGAAGAATTGTTTAAATTAAAACAAAATAATGGAGAACAATTTAATAAATTAAATACTGATTTAATTTCTGAACAAATAAAAAATAAAAATTTAGAAGATAAAATTAATATTTTATTACATGAAAAAAAAATTATTCAAGATAATTCAGATAAAAAATTTGAAAAAATGGAAAATGATTATAAAAAAAAAATGTCTGAAATCATAAATTTAAAAAATCAAAATGAAAGTAATTTAAGAGTTAAAGAACAAGAAATTGATGTTATGAAATTAAATAATGAAAAAATTAATTCTTTACATGAATTAAAGTTTAAAAATTTTGAAAAAGAAATTTTAAATTGGAAAGATAAATATAATAATTTAACAAAAGAAAATAAAAATAAAGAAGAAAATTTAATTAAAGAAATTGAAACTTTAAAAACAAAAAATGAAAAATTAAAAAATGATAAAAAGTTTTTAGAAAAAAATAATAATGATTTAATTAATCAAGATATGAAAAATTTATTAAAAAACTTTAAAGAAAATATGAAAAATCAAAATGAAGAAAATAAAAATTTAATAAATACAATTTTAGAAAGTCAAAGAGAAAAAGAAAAAAATAATAATAATGAAATATTTAAAAACTTTAAAGAATCATCAGAAAAGAATATACAATTAAATAATCTTTTAACAAAAAGTGAAAATAAAATAAATAATTTAGAAGAACAAATAAATAATTTAAGTATTTATAAATCAATAACAGATAATATAAAAGAAGTTATTTGTAAAAAATGTCAAGAAATTTTTAATATAGAAGATTTTAAAGAACATTATAAAAATTGTAATAATGAAAGTAAAAGTAGAATAAATAATGAAAATATTTTTAATCCAGAAAAATTAAAATTAAAAATATTAAAAGCAAAAGTTAAACAAGATGAAATAGGAAAACCATATTTAGATTATATAATTGATATTAAATATAATGAACAAAATTGGAGAATAAATAAAAAATTTAATCAATTTATAACTTTATATAAAGCAATTAAAAATTTATTTCAAAATGTTATTGAAATGCCAGAATCAGGAAATATTTTTTTAAATATAAATGATATTGCTTTTAATAATTTTCATGAAAGTAAAATTCATCAATTAGAAAAATTTTTAAATGATTTAATTGAAATTGAACATGTAAATACTTCAAAACCCTTTTTAAAATTTTTAGAATTTGATAAATATTATGATAAAGATACTGATAATTATTTAAATAATAGTCAATCTATTTTTAATCAAGGAAATAGTTTGTATAGTTTAAGAAAACCTGTTTCAAAAAATGAAAATAATATTAGTTATGATATTATTGATGGAAAATCTAATTCTTTTAGAAATAATTATAAAAATCAATATGATTAAACTTTAATTTTTTTATATGTTATTTTTCTTTTTATTTAAGAATTATATTAAATTTGTTTTATATTTTTATTAATTATTTTTTTAATTTTGAACTTATTTTTTAATTTTTTTTATATTTAAAAAAATATTTTATTTACAAGTAAATTTAAATTATAAAATGTCAAAATTTGAAATTTTTACTTGTAATAATTGTAATAGTATAATTACTACTTCTAAAAATTCTAAATTTTTTTTAGAAAGATACGATGATGAGGAAATATTAAATAAGATAAAAGAACAATTTCAAAATATAAATTTAATAATTTTTACTGTCGAAGAAGATGAATTAAATCATTTTATATTAAATCCAAAAAAATATGAATTTTTAATAAGAAAAGATGATATTAATATAAAATGTAAAGAATGTGAAGAAATAATAGGAAAAATAAAAAATATTAATTTTGAAGAAGAAGAATTAAATTTATTTTTTGGAATATTAAAGGAAGAAAAAATTCAAATATTTATAGAAGAAGAAAAAAATTTTATTCAAAATTTAAATATATTTAATCAAAATGAATTTGAAACCTTAGATAATTTAAAAGAAGTAAAATGTATTGTAGAACAAATAAAAGAAATGACAAAAAAAATTATTTCTGAAGATATTGTTGATGGAAAAAAAGAATTATTAGAAATTGATAGATTATTAAAAGAAAGTAAAATAATAAATTTCATCGATGAATTAAATTGATATAATTTTTAAATTAAATATAAATTTATTAAAAAAATTTTTTATATTTTCTATTTCTTTAAAATAAAAAAATGGAAGAAAATTTAAATAAAAAAACAATATTAATATTATTTATAATAGCAATAGGAATTTTTTTATTTATTTATAAAGGACTTTTTTCAAATGGAGAAATTTATAGATATGAATATGAAAATTTTAGAATAAGTTTAACATCACATAATAATACATCATTAAAAAAAGGAAAAGGAAATTATAATAATAACCCTTCTTCAAAAAATAAAAATAAAATTCCTATTGAATATTCTATTATTGATAATGGATTATTAAATATTAAATCTGCAATTCAAAATTCAATTAATAATAATGAAAATATTATTAATAGTTTAAATTTAATTATTGAACAATTTAATAATGATAATATTACTGAAGAAAAAATTAAAAATTTTAAAAAAGAAATTAATAAAATGAAACAATCAATTAATGAAATTAAATCTTCAAAAGATAAATTAAAGTCTTTAGATTTAACTATGGATGAAGTTTTAATAAATTTTGAAAAAATACGTAATTTTACTTTAAATTAAAGTTATATATTAAATTTAATATAAATATAAAGATTTTTATTAGAATTATATTTTATATTTATTTTTTTTAAATGTCAAATAAATAATTTAAAGAAATTAATTTTTTCAGAAATGAAATTAATATTGGAAATATTGATCCTTTTTAATATTTATTAAAATTGAAAAAGAAACCAACCCAAATTTAAATGTAGAAAAAGAAAAAATAAATTTATTAAATAATGAAAGAGATAATACTTTAAGTAAATTAATGCAAATTTTTGAAATGTTAAAAAAGAAAGAAAATGAAAATGAATCTAAATTTTAGAATTAGAAAAAGAAAAAAGAATTATATTATATAATACTAGAATGAAATAAAAAAAAATAAATTTTTATCAAAATTATAAATAACAATAATTTATTAAAAGGCATATATTATACAGATTTAATAAAATTAAATGAAAAATTAGCTCAAATTGAAATTATTAAATAAAAAATGAATTTCATAGATGTTAAAAACTAAAATAAATAATATAGAAATGAAAATGATATTAAATTAATAATTAAATTTGAGAAAATTTCTGAATTAAAAAAAATAATATCATCTTTAAATGAAGAATTAAATAAAAAATATAATAATGAAAAAGAAAATATTGATTATTAATATTTATTTGCAAAAAAATTTTTTACAAAAAAGATATAAAAATATTTAATTAAATTACATATTAAAATCTAAATATATACAAATTAAGATCAAAATAATAATTAAAAAAAAATAACAATAAATATTTTTCTATTTAATAAAATTTTATTCATCTTTTTCATTACTAATTTTATCATTATTATTAATTATATTCTCATTATCTTTTTTTTTATCTTCCAAATTATTAAATTCTATTTTTTTAATATTTTCTTGATTACTAATAAAATTAGTATTATTTTTATTATTTTTATTTTGATATTTAGAATAATAATAATCACTATATCTCTGATAAAAATTTTTTAATTTATTATCTAAATCAATAACAGTATCATCTAATTTTCTTATTTTTTTTTTAACTTGATCAACATCAGTTGCCATTTTATATTTAATTTGAAATCTATGAACTACATTTTTATATTTTTTTCTATAAAAAAATTTGTCTCTAGCTCTATTAATCATTATTTTTTTATTTTCATTATCATTAGAAATTTCACCTCTAAAATATTTTCTTTTAGTAATAACATACATATAATTATTTTTAAAATAAGAAACAGCTAAATTTTTAATTTCATCTTTTTCTTCTAATCTTAAAATTAAATTTAAAGAATTTCTATCTTGTTCATTTAATTCAGTTTTACTTTGAAAATTATTAATATTTAAGGCCATAATAAAAGTACCTAAAATAATAACATTTAGCATAATAAATCTTCCCAAAACACTTTTTGGAAAATAATCTCCATATCCAACAGTAGTCATTGTGACTAAAACAGTCCAAAAACAATTCATATATTTCATATGATTATTTTCATTATCGTTTTTATTACTTAATAAATAAACAGGTCCCTCAATTATTTTTAAAATATAAGCAAAAATTACACATGTAAATATTGTTATAAAAATTAATGTTTGTAATGTTTTACTTATTAATAAACATTTAAATGAAAAAATATATCCTGATTGTTTTCCCATCATTTTACATATTCTATCTGCCCTTGCGCCATAATAATTACTATAAAGAATAATAAATTTCATAAAATAATAACTTCTACATAACATTATTACAAGTAAAAAATCATTTATATTATATTTTACTTCTAATAAATTCCATTTTTTACTTGTTGTAAAATATTTATTTTTAAATAATAAATTTGGATGAATTAAACTAAATATTAAATCAAAAATAAAATTTGAAAAAAGACCACTTTGAAAAAAATTATCAATTGAACTAATATATTTTGCAGCTCTATATAAATAAAAATAATGAATATATCTTGGAATCATACAAAAAATAAATCCTATTACTGCAGCAGAAACAGAAATTAATGAAATATTAATTATTTCATTATAATTATCAAAGCATTTTTTAGGATCACATATTCTTATTTCATAATAAATTATTCCTGAGCCAATACTTAATCCTACAAAAATTGTGGATATCATTTCATCTATAAATATTGAATTAAAGTATTCTTCAGTTAAATGTTCATCTTCTATTTTTTCTTCATTATCTATAAAATTTCTTATAAAATACATTTTGTGATGACTTAATTGAGTTATACTAAATTTTCTTTCAAATATTATTTTATTATTTTTTTCTATCTCTGAATCTGATATTTTTTTTATTTTTTCTTTTTTAGTATTTTTTGATAATGGATTTTTATTGTTTTGAAGAAGATTTATTTGAGTATTTATTTGAGAAGATACTGTTTTTTGAATTGGAATAGACATTTTTTTATATTTTTTATCAGAGAAAAATATATTTTTTTTGAATTTTTTAAGTTAAAAAAATAAATAATATATTTATTTAGTTTTTTTGTTTAAATTAAATAATTTAGTTTAAAAATATTATATTTAAATCTTGATTAAATATTTATTTTAATTTAATAAAAAATATTT
>JAEEGK010025307.1_pt1 | contig 12205 bp, 10 predicted proteins | sample 8958771 | NCBI WGS metagenome assembly JAEEGK01 (sample SAMN16246547, study PRJNA631951) | gut metagenome | biome: gut microbiome; feature: rumen; material: SC-attached | host: Bos | place: Iran: Karaj | collected 2018-10 | reverse complement strand
GGTCGGCGCGGTCGGGACCGCGCTGACGGCCTGCGCTCCGCGCCGCGAGGCCGCGGAAGGCTGGGATTTCGATGAAGTCATCGACCGGGCAGGCACCTGGAGCATCAAGTATGGACGGGCCACGGACGGGGAGATCCCGATGTGGATCGCCGACATGGATTTCCGGACGGACCCGTATGTCCGCGCGGCGCTGCAGAAGCGGCTGGACCGGGACGTCCTGGGCTATACGTCCACGCCGGAAGCTTTCGTGGAGGCGGTTGCCGCCTGGGAGCGGCAGGCCCATGGCTACACGCCGGACAAGGAGTGGGTTGCTTATGCCCCCGGTGTCATCACGTCTATCAACCAGGCCTATCTCTCCTTTACCGAGCCGGGCGACAAGATCATCATCCAGCCGCCGGTGTATGACCATTTCCGCCTGTACATCGAGCGGCTCGGCCGGGTGGCCGTGGACAATCCCCTCCTCTTCGAGAACGGTCGCTACCGGATGGATTTCGAGGGGTTGGAAAAGCTGTTCGACGCCAAGACGAAGGCCCTGGTCCTGTGCAATCCGCACAATCCCATCGGCCTCCTCTGGGACCGGGAAACCCTGGTGAAGCTGGCTGAAATCTGCGAACGCCACGGGGTCGTCGTCATCTCCGACGAGATCCACGGCGACTTGGCCCTATATGGCCGTCAGCACACCCCCTTCTGCAGCGTAAGCGATGCCGCGGCCCGTGTGGGCCTGATCTTCGCCGGCCCCACGAAGGCCTTCAACCTCGCCGGCCTTTCCGGCACCGCTTTCTGCATCATCCCCGACCGGGAAAAACGGGAAAAGTATCTGGGCGCGCTCCGGAACGCCAAGCTGGACGAGGCGTCCATCCCCACCATCGAGGCCGTCCTTGCCGCCTATCGTAAAGACACGGCGTGGCTGGAATCCCTGAAACGCTATATCGAAGGAAACATCGCCCGCGTGGAGCGGTTCTTTGCCGACAATGACCTCGGCATCAAGCCTTTACGTCCGGAAGCCTCTTTCCTGGTCTGGCTGGACTGCCGCGCCCTCGGCCTGCCGCAGGACGAGCTGATGGACCTGTTCCGGACCCGGGCGAAGATCATCCCCTCCAACGGCGCCTCCTACGGTCCCGGCGGCGAAGGCTTCGTCCGCCTGAACATCGGCTGCCCCGCCTCCGTCCTCGACGACGCTCTCTCCCGCATCCGTCAGGCCTTGGGGAAATAGCCCCGGTGGAGCCGCTAGCGCCGGAGTCCTTCGAAGTGCTTCAGGAAGTCGACGATGCGGACGAGGCGGCGCTGCTTCTTGCCTTCGGTAATCTTTTGGCCGCCCTGGAAGGGGGTGGCCACGGTGTCTTCCGTGCGGACGGACACCTGCCGGCCTTCCATCCCGAAGGTTAGGGAGGCGCCGGCGGCCGTGACGTCCAGCGTCACGGGGGCGCCCATCACCAGGGGCAGGTTCACGTCGTCATGACCGGTGGGGAAGCCGCAGAGGACCGGGATGCCCTCCGGCACGTAGGAGCAGACCATCTCTTCGACGCTGTCGAAGTCCAGGTTCGCCTTGCAGTCCGTGAACTCGCCGAGGATAATGCCCCGGTACCGCTCGAACACCCCATTGAGGACCAGGGTGTTGATGAGGCGGTCGATGTGGCTCATATCTTCCCCCACCTCTTCGATGAACAGGCGACGGCGAAAAGAAGCGCCGCCAGGCAACGGAAAACAGTTTTGGTCATCATCTGTGATTTGTTGCAAAGATAACGTTTTTGGCGGGTTTTTTGCAGGCCGAATGCCATGCGCAGATTCTTGACCCTCCTCCTTTTCCTGGCCCTCGCGGCCGTGTCGGCTTCCGCCCAGATGGTGCAGGACGCCTCCTACCGGGTTGTCGCCCATATCAAGTCGGACGGGACTATCCAGGACGCCTCGTACAGAGTCATCGGACACATAGCTTCGAACGGAACCATCCAGGATGCCAGCTACCGGACGGTCGGACACTTGGAGCGGAACGGGACGGTGGAGGACGCATCGTACCGGATCGTGGGCCATATCAAACCGGACGGCGTCATCCAGGACGCTTCTTACCGGATCCTCGGCCATGTGAAGCCGGACGGGACCGTGCAGGACGCCTCTTACAAAGTCATCGGCCACGTGAAGGGGGTTCCGATGGAATGGGCAGCGCTCTATTTCTTCTTCCGCTGAAAACCCGTATCTTTGCGCCACTTTTATGTGGTGGCTCCTTGCATTCGTATCGGCAGCGCTCCTGGGCTGCTATGATTCGGCGAAGAAAATCTCGCTGAAGGACAACGCCGTCATCCCGGTGCTCTTCCTGAACACGGTCCTGTCGGCCCTTATCTTCTCTCCTTTCCTGTTCGCCACCGGCTTCGGCGGCTGGGCGGTGCAGAAGTACATCCTCCTGAAGAGCGCCCTCGTGCTGTCTTCCTGGCTGGCGGGGTATTTCGCGATGAAGCATCTGCCGCTCACGATCGTGGGCCCGGTCAATGCCACCCGCCCGGTGCTGGTGCTCCTCGGCGCGATTTTCCTGTTCGGGGAACGGCTGAACCTGCTCCAGTGGATAGGCGTGGGCTTGGCCATGGCCGCCTATGTGATGCTGCGGCTCTCGGGGAAGAAGGAAGGCATTCGCACGGGCGACAAATGGCTTGTGTGCCTGATCCTCGCGGTCATCCTGGGCGCGGCCAGCGGGCTGTATGACAAATACTTGATGTCGCCGGAGTACCTGGGTCTGGACCGCAGGCAGGTCCTCGGCTGGTACACCTTCTATCAGGCGCTGATGATGGCCGCCGTGACGGGTTTCATGTGGTATCCCGTCCGAAAGAAAACCACCCCCTTCCGCTGGTCCTGGTCCATCCCGCTCATCAGTCTCTTCCTCTGCGGGGCCGATTATGTCTACATGGAAGCCCTCTCCAGGCCCGAAGCCCTCATCGCGGTCGTGTCGATGATCCGCCGCGGCAGCGTCCTCGTGAGCTTCGCCATCGGCGCCCTCCTCCTCCGCGAGAAAAACCTCAAATCCAAAGCCTTGGACCTCTGCCTCCTCCTCCTGAGCATGGTCTTTCTGTACCTGGGGTCGCGGTAGGTTTTGCAACCTTGCGTTTGGGGGCGTCGGGATTAATCACTATCTTTGAGGACCTTAACCCATTCCGAAATGAAAAAGTGCCTGTTCCTGCTCTCCGCGCTCCTGCTGCTGGCGGCGTGTGCGGGGCCGAAGGTGGTCCGCGAGACCGTGGAAACCGATTCCTTTGTCTGTGAAGTGACCGTCTATGCGCCTGACGTGGTGCGGGTGGTGAAATACCCGCTCGGCGGAGTGGGGGCTTCGCAGAAAAAGAGCTATTCCGTAGTGATGGAGCCGCAGAAGACCCGGGTCAAGCGGGCGGAGAACAAGGGGGCCGTCGTCTTGAACACCGGAAAGATCGTCGCGTTCATCGACAAGGCCACGGGCCAGGTCACCTTCTCCGACCCCGTGAGCGGCAGACGGCTGCTGCAGGAGGCCGGGACGGCCTTCGAGGCGCGTCCGGCCGACGATCCGGACGCCGGGCGCTTCAAGGTGAGCCAGAGCTGGCAGCCGGAGGCCGACGAGTTCCTGTACGGCCTGGGCCAGCGGCAGGATCCGGACCTGAGCCTCCGCGGCAAGAAGGTCCATCTGTGGAACGAGAACATGCATATCTACATCCCCTTCTTCTGCTCGGAGAAGGGATACGGCGTCTACTGGGACAATCCCGGGATGAGCGATTTCGAGGATGAGCCCGGCGGCAAGACCGTGATGACCAGCGAGGTGGGGGACTGCTCGGACCTGTATTTCCTGTACGCCGGCGGCAACATGGACGCGCTGATGGCGACGGAGCGGAAGCTCGGCGGCAAGGCGACGCTGTTCCCGCTCTGGGTCCATGGCTACTGGCAGTGCCGGGAGCGGTACCACAGCACCGAGGAGCTGTGCGAGGCGCTCCGGACGCACCGGGAGATGGGCATTCCGCTGGACTGCATCGTCCAGGACTGGCAGTATTGGGGCGAGAACGAGAACTGGAATTCGATGCGCTTCGACAACCCGCTGTACGAGCGCGGCGACACGATGATCGCCAATGTCCATAACAACCACGCGCACCTCGCGATCTCCATCTGGCCGGACTTCGGCCCGCTGACCCCGCAGTTCAAGGAGCTGGAGGCCATCGGCGCCCTCCTTCCCTTTAAGACCTGGCCGATGACGGGCGGCGTGAAGATCTACGATCCGTTCAACCCGCAGGCCCGGGAAATCTACTGGAAATACCTGGAAGGCCTGGTGGACCAAGGCGTGGACGCTCTCTGGAGCGATTCGACCGAGCCCGACCACTTCTATCCCACCAAGGAGGATGACGATTACCGCACTGCCGACGGCACCTGGCGGAGCGTCCGGAACGCGTTCCCGCTGGTCACGAACATGGGCATTTATGACAATTACCGGGCAAAGGGCTATGCGAAGCGCGCCGTGCAGATGACCCGCAGCGCTTCCTTCGGTATCCAGCGGTACGCGACCTTCAGCTGGAGCGGCGACGTCCAGTCCCGCTGGAACGTGCTCCGCGCGCAGATCCCGTCCGGCCTGGACTACACGATCTGCGGCATCCCGTACTGGAACACCGACATCGGCGGCTTCTTCAACTGGTTCTACGAGGGCGGGACGGACAATGTCGCCCTGAAGGAACTGCAGGTGCGCTGGATGCAGTGGAGCGTCTTCGTGCCGGTAATGCGGAACCATACTTCCGGACCGCTCACGACGGAGATCTACCGCTTCGGCGAACCGGGCGAATGGGCCTTCGACGAGCAGCTGAACGCCATCAAGCTCCGTTACAAGCTGATGCCGTACATCTATTCCCTCGCCGGCGCGACCGTCCTGGAAGACGGGATGATCATGCGCCCGCTGGTGATGGACTTCGCGAAGGACCGCAAGGCCCTGGCGCTCAGCGACGAATATCTGTTCGGCCCGTCCATCCTGGTCCATCCGGTCACGGAGCCGGTCCTGACCGACGGGAAGGCCGCGCTCACCGGCGCGGCCGCCGCGCCGTTCACGACCTACCTCCCCGCCGGCGCCGCCTGGTATGACTTCCAGACCGGCGAATGCCTGGAAGGCGGTCAGGAATACACCCGCGAGTACACGATCTCCGAGATCCCGGTCTTCGTGAAGGCCGGCGCCATCCTGCCGTTCGGCCCGGATGTGCAGTACACCTCCGAAAAGCCCTGGGACAGCCTGGAAATTGCCATTTACCCCGGCGCAGACGGCCATTTCACGCTGTATGAGGATGCCGGCGACGGCTACGAGTACGAGAAAGGGGAGTACACCACCATCGACCTGAAATGGAACGACAGGCAGGGCAGCCTGACCATCGGCCCCCGCCAGGGAACTTTCCCTGGAATGCTCCGCGAGCGCGACTTCGTCGTCAAGGTTCTCGGCCACGAGCCGAAGACCGTCCATTACAAGGGAAGGCGGGTTCACGTAAGGCTGTAGGAGATTCCCGGTCAAGCCGGGAATGACGTTTTGGATAGTCGTGGATTTATGCGTATATTCGCATACTGAACCACAGACACGAAACGATAACCTGAACCGCCATGGATGATGTAAAAATCATCGAGATCAAGAAGAGTGTCTTCGCGGACAACGACGAGGACGCCGACAAACTGAGAAAAGAATTGAAAGGCAAGGGGGTTTACCTCCTGAATCTGATGTCCTCGCCCGGCGCGGGGAAGACCACCACGCTCATCGGTACGCTCAAGCGCATCCAGGACAAGGTGCGCGTGGCCGTCATGGAGGCGGACATCGACAGTGATGTCGACGCCGTCAAGATCCAGAAGGCCACCGGCATCCCCACCATCCAGCTCCACACGGGCGGGATGTGCCACCTGGACGCCGAAATGACGCGCCAGGGGCTGGACAACGTCGCCCTGGCCGATGTGGACCTCGTCATCCTGGAGAATGTCGGCAACCTCGTGTGCCCGGCCGAGTTCGACACCGGCGCCGTGCGCAACGCGATGATCCTCTCCGTCCCGGAAGGGGATGACAAGCCGCTGAAATACCCGCTCATGTTCTCGGTCTGCGACCTCGTCCTGGTGAACAAGGTCGATGTGATGCCTTACTTCGACTTCGACCTGGACAAGTGCCGCGAATATGTCCGCATGCGCAATCCCAAGGCCCGCATCATCCCCATCTGCGCCAAGACGGGCGAGGGGCTCGACGACTTCGCCGACTGGCTGCTCGCCGAGGTGAAATCCTGGAAACAACAATAAAAGCCTATCCTTATGCCTGAGATGTCCCAGAAGTTTATCCCCAAGCACAAAGGGGATAAGAATCCCAATCCCAAGCTGCTGAAATTCGTCCGCCACGTCACGGACCGCATCCCCGGAAAGATCAAGATGGACACCGACGCCCCCGAGTACTGGGGCCTCGCGTGCATCTTCGAGGACGAGATGGACGCCGTGACCCGGGAGGCCTCGCTGGACCTCCTGCTGGACATGCTGCCCGGGAACTTCTTCCGCGTGCGCGAGCACCACACCTATGCGAAACTGCATCAGATGAATGCGGAGAAGCATTATACCCCCGACGACAAGTCCTTCGATGAACTCCTGGACAAGCTCGCCTACTTCGGCATGCTGGAGTACGACTATGGCGACAAGTACACGAAGGAAGGCCCCGTGCCCGGCACCGGTTTCAACCGCGAGGACCGCATCTACTGGGTGCCGATGTTCGTCCCGGGATCGGCCGAATACACCAACATGAACGTCGAGCTCATGGACAAGCATCCGGAGCTGGCGATGTTCTTCGAGCGGATGACCTTCCTCCCGCTGGAGAAGATCACGCCGATGGTGCCCATGGGCGGCTCCGGCATCGGCATGCACGTGATTCCGGTGGAGAAGGCCATCTCGATGGAGAACCAGTCCGTCGACATCGAGCACATCTCCTACTGGCTCAAGCGGTATGAGGGGCACCTCGCCGTGGGCATCTGCTCCTGCCGATATGGCCGGAAGAAGCTGGACGAGGGCTGCGCCGACGACTACCGCGACTGGTGCATCGGCGTGGGCGACATGGCCGAATACCTGGCCGAGACGGGCCGCGGCCACTTCATCACCTACGACGAGGCGATCGCCATCCTCAAGAAAGCGGAGGACCACGGCTTCGTGCACCAGGTGACGAACATCGACGGCGAAGGGAAGATCTTCGCCATCTGCAACTGCAACGTCAAGATCTGCAACGCGCTCCGCACGTCGCAGCTGTTCAATACGCCCAATATGTCCCGGAGCGCCTATGTGGCCGAGGTGGACCCGAAGAACTGCGTCGCCTGCGGCCGCTGCGTGGAATACTGCCCCGCCGGCGCGGTGAAACTGGGCCAGAAGCTGTGCACCAAGCATGGCCCCCAGACCTATCCCAAGCAGGAACTGCCGGACGCGGCGAAATGGGGCCCGCACAAGTGGACCGAGGATTACCGTGACAAGAACCGGATCAACTGCTACGACACCGGCACGGCGCCCTGCAAGACCGCCTGCCCGGCGCACATCGCCGTCCAGGGCTACCTGAAGAAGGCCGCCGAGGGCAAGTACACCGAGGCGCTGGAGCTCATCAAGCGGGAGAATCCGTTCCCGGCCGTGTGCGGGCGCGTGTGCAACCGCCGCTGCGAGGACGCCTGCACCCGCGGCACCATCGACCAGCCCATCGCCATCGACGCGGTGAAGAAGTTCATCGCGGAACAGGACCTGAACGCGGAGACGCGCTTCATCCCCGAGGTGAACATCTGCTCCAACGTCCAGGACCGCTGGGAGGAGAAGATCGCCGTCATCGGCGGCGGCCCGGCCGGCCTGAGCTGCGCCTATTACCTCGCTACCATGGGCTACAAGCCGACGGTGTTCGAGAAGAACGAGGAGCCCGGCGGCATGCTCCGTTACGGCATCCCTTCCTATAAGTTGGAGAAGGATGTCATCAAGGCCGAGATCGACATTATGAAGGAGATCGGCGTGGACATCAAGTGCGGCGTGGAGGTCGGCAAGGACGTGACCATCGCGAACCTGCGCGAGGAGGGCTACAAGGGCTTCTACGTGGCCATCGGCTGCCAGGGCGGCAAGCTGCCCGGCATCCCGGGCGAGACGCTCCCCGGCACGTCCACGGCCATCGACTTCCTCCACGCGGCGAACACCGGCAAGGTGAAGGTGTCCGGCAAGGTGGTCGTCGTGGGCGGCGGCAATGTCGCGATCGACGCGGCCCGCGTAGCGAAGCGGAGCGGCGCGTCCGAGGTGACGATGCTGTCGCTCGAGACCGAGGACATCATGCCCGCCTCCCTGGAGGAGCGCACCGAGGCCCGCGAGGACGGCGTCGTGATCAACCCGGGCTGGGGCCCGAAGGAGGTCCTCGGCGACGGCAAGGTTACCGGCATCGTGTTCAAGAAGTGCACCTCCGTGTATGACGAGAACAAGCGGTTCTCCCCGAAATATGATGAGAATGAGCTCATTACGCTGGAGGCCGACCAGGTCGTCTTCGCCATCGGCCAGACCGTGGTCCTGAAGGACCTGCTCAAGGATACGAAGGTGGAATTCTTCCGCGGCGTGTACCCCGTGGCCGACAAGCTCACCTACCAGACGGCCGAGCCCGACATCTTCGTGGGCGGCGACGTGTACACCGGCCCGAAGTTCGCCATCGACGCCATCGCCGCCGGCAAGGAGGCCGCCGAGTCCCTGCACCGCTTCGTGCAGCATGGGCACATGACCATCGGCCGCAACCGGCGCGATTTCATCGAGCTGAACAAGGACGACATCCTGGTCGAGTCCTATGACAACGGCTCCCGCCAGGATCCCGGCGTGAAGCCCGCGGCCGACGCGTTCCGCGAGTACCACGGCACCCTGACCGAGGAGCAGGTCCGCAAGGAGACGGCCCGCTGCCTGTCCTGCGGCGCCTCCGTCGTGGACGAGAACCGCTGCATCGGCTGCGGCGTCTGCACCACCAAGTGCGCCTTCGACGCCATCCACCTGCACCGGGTCCATCCCGACGCCTCCATCATGCGCACCTCCGAGGACAAGTTCTCCGGCATCCTGCCGTACATGCTCAAGCGGACCGGGAAGATCCTTTTCAAGAAGAAATAATGCACGAACTGGGCATTGTCTTTTACATCATCCGGGACGTCAAGAAGGCGGCCCTCGAGAATGCCGTGGAGCATGTTTCCGCCGTGGTGATGAACATCGGCGAAGTGTCCACGGTCGTTCCCGAGCTGCTCACCGACTGCTGGCGCTGGGCGGCGGACAAGGAACCGCTGCTGAAAGGCTGCGTACTGAAGGTCAACACCATCCCGGCGTTGACCCATTGCAACGGCTGCGGCGCGGAGTACGAGACGGTCCGGTATGGGAAGACCTGCCCGCGCTGCAACAGTGAAAATACCTGGCTCCTGCAAGGGAACGAGGTGGAAATCAAGGAAATAGAAGTAACTTAAAGATATGGCTTGTTTTATCGTTCCCCTGGTACAGGCGGTCGCCACGACCGTGTACCGCAAGCGTCACGCGGCGGCGATCGCCGCGCCGGACGCGCCCGTCCTCCGGCACCGTCTTCCCGACCTGGAGAAGATGCTCTGGGGCGGCACCCTGATGCTCATCGTGGACCACGTCATCAATGGCGAGCTCACCTGGCGCTTCCCGTTCTTCACCGCCCTGGACCAGGCGGGCGGCGGGCTGGTGATGCTGCGCGAGATGCTCACCGTGGGCGTCCCGATGTCCCTCGTCCTCACCGCCGCCTGGCTGGTGTGGGCGCTGGTGAAACGTAAACTCACTTTAACCTAATACATTATGTTCTTCCAAGTGTATGGCGAACACGCGTTCGCCCAGTGGGGGATGCTGCTGGTCGTGCTCATCGGCCTCATCCTCTTCAATGAATTCGCCCGCCGCACGAAGCTCGGCGGTGTCATCACGTTCCTGGCCATCCCGCTGGCCCTGACGGCGTACTTCCTCGCCATCTGGATCGGCGTGCGGAACGGCGCGCAGTGGGCGCTCGAGAACCAGACCCACGTCTATATGCAGGGCTGGTTCCACTATGCCAAGCTCTACGCCGCCACCGCGGGGTGCATCGGCTTCATGATGATCAAGTACAAGTGGGGCGTCGGCGCCAAGCACTGGTTCAAGCCCTTCCCGTTCATCATCGTGGGCATCAACATCCTCATCGCCTGCGTGTCCGACTTCGAGTCGGCCGTGATGGGCTGGAACAAGTGGTGGCTCACCTCCGAAGGCGTCTGGCAGTACGGCGGCTGGCACAATGTGATGAACGGCGTCGCCGGTCTGCTCAACATCTTCTGTATGACCGCGTGGTGGAACGTGTACCCGTCCAAGGACAAGAAGGACATGATCTGGGCCGACATGACCTGGGTCTACATCCTCGTCTACGACATCTGGAACTTCGCCTACACGTACAACTGCCTGCCGACGCACAGCTGGTACTGCGGTATCGCCCTGCTCCTCGCCCCGACCATCGCGGCCCTGCTGTGGAACCGCGGCGGCTGGATCCAGAACCGCGCCAACACCCTCGCGATCTGGTGCATGTTCGCCCAGGTGTTCCCGCTCTTCCAGGAGACCTTCAAGAACGGCCAGCAGTGGTTCCCCTGGGCCACCCTGCCCGTCCTCTATCCGAACGGTGTCGACACCATCAAGGCGCTCTATGAGGCCGGCGGCCAGGCGGCTGTCGACGGCGTCGTGGGCACGACCGTGGATCCTTCCGTGGTCGCCGCCAATCCCACGATGATGGTCGTCATCAGCGCCCTCGCCCTCCTCGTCAACGCGGTCGCCCTCGGCTACATCTTCTACCAGGCCAAGAAGCGCCACATCAACCCGTACAAGGAAGACGTCTTCGTGGACCAGAAGTACTACAAGGACTCCATGGCCCGCGCCGACCTGAGCTAGTCCCTGTATCCGCGCAAAAAGAACCCCGGCTTCGAAAGAGGCCGGGGTTTTTCGTACGCGGGAGAACCGTTATTCCACCTGCGTCCGGATCTTGGGGGCGGAATGGGGACCGGCGCCGACGATGGGTTCGCCGTCCTCCGTGAGGGCCTCCGCCTCTTCTTCCTTGTCGTTGAGGAAGGGGAAGAATTCACCCTTGACGAGCCAGGCGAAGCCGAACAGGTGCAGGAGGACGATCTCGATGACCATCACCACCCAGCCCGGGGCGCCCAGGAGGACGAGCGCGACGAGAAGGGCTTCGAAGCCGATCATGCCCCAGCCGCAGATGCGGTAGATGAGGTTGCGGACTTTCTTCCGGTCCGTCATCGTGCTGCCGTGCCTGGTGAACTGGCAGAGGGTGTTGATGGCGGAACACAGGAAGAACAGCAGGGCGCAGGCGGTATGGATGATCTGGGAAACCTCGATGGGAAGCTGGAAGAATCCCACGGCCGAGCCGTCGGCGATCCAGTCCACCTTGCAGGGGAACAGGACGATCCCCAGTCCGAAGATGCCGGTGAGCGTGGTGATGAGGTTGTCTTTCCAGTCATAGCCGATGTAGGACATCATCACGATGCAGGCGGGGACGAGGACGCCGACAAGGGCGGGACTCTGGTAATAGGTGGCCGAGATGCTCCACCACCATCCTTCGGGTTTGTTCAGCACGATGCCGGCGGAAAAGAGGGCGATCCAGGGGAGGATGATGCCGAGCAGCCCGCAGAGATTCCGGATCCGGAGATACATCCGGACTTCCTTGGTCGAGAGTATTGCCATTGTTTTCAGGTTTTTTGGTTTCGTTCTTTACAAAGGTACTTCTTTTTTCTATCTTTGTAAACAGTAAAAACGTAAAACGGATGAAACACAAGGCTCTTCTGTTGCTGGCGACTCTCTTCGCCGCGCTCTCCCTGCAGGCGCAGGACAAGGTGACGAAAACCGTCCTGGAACTGGGCAAGACGGACAACCGGACCATGGAACACGCGGACTACATCGCCCGCAACATCGGCGGCCGCATCGTCGGCTCCCACATGCTCAACCACGCCGAGGACTGGGTGGCGGAGCAGTTCCGCTCCTGGGGCCTGGAGGTGCGGATCCAGGAAGCCGTCACCATCAACGTGGGCTTCGACCGCGGTCCCTGGTTCGGCCGGATGCTGTCCGAGGACGGGATGGCCCTGCACTTCGGCACGCCCGCCTACACGGCCGGCACGCGCGGGCCGCAGAAAGGCCGCGTGTACCTGGAGCCCAAGACCCAGCGGGACTTCGACCGCATCAAGGGCGCCCTGAAGGGCTCCTG
>JAEEGK010025306.1_pt1 | contig 12206 bp, 16 predicted proteins | sample 8958771 | NCBI WGS metagenome assembly JAEEGK01 (sample SAMN16246547, study PRJNA631951) | gut metagenome | biome: gut microbiome; feature: rumen; material: SC-attached | host: Bos | place: Iran: Karaj | collected 2018-10 | reverse complement strand
TGTACCTTCACGGCTATGCAGTACGGCCCGGTTTCTTCTTATATATGCGGAGCCGTTGCCGATGACTCTGGATATATTATGGAGGCTATGCATTACCTTGGCACTTATAAGAAGGGTGAAGAAATAAAAGATTATATTGCTGTTTCAGTTTCTCTTTCCAAAGATGTGCTGAAGGGTTTCTGCTCAGAATACTATGTTGCCTACGCAAACGATGATGTATTGACTGAATACGTCAATAAGCTTCAAAGTAGCACTCAGGAGATTACAAAAGTAAAAGATAGCCATTTGACTGGTTCTGTTACCGCCGAAAAAGATGGAAGGCTGTTCTTTACCATTCCATTTGATGAAGGATGGACATTGACGATTGACGGTACAGAAATTGAACTGGAGAAGACTGCCGATCTCTTTTTGTCCGCTCCGATCAAAGCCGGATCACATACTTATGAGATGGTATTCTTCCCGAAGGGCATGAAGACCGGAATGGTGATTTCCGGCGCTGGAGTTGTCCTTTTGCTTCTTCTGATTGCATATAACATCAGCCTTAGAAGGAGACAGAAAGTTTCCGCTGCTGGAAACGTTGGACAAGAGGATAAGACCGTATCAAGTTCCACAGTTCTTTTACCAGGACAGGATATTGATATCGATGACATTCCGGCACAGGTAAAGGAACCGACAATAAACAGGGGTGAGGGAGACGCAGATGATTAGTTTTAACGTTCCTCCATACGTAGGTACAGAGGAACAATACATTCATGAAGCCATCCTGGCACAGAAAATCTGCGGTGATGGTGCTTTTACTAGAAAGTGCAGTAAGTGGATGGAAGAACGTTTTTCTGCAAAGAAAGTACTTCTTACAACCAGTGGAACTGCGGCACTTGATATGGCGCTTCTTATGTGCGATCTCAAACCCGGAGATGAGGTGATTCTCCCCTCCTACACCTTCTCGTCCACAGCGAACTGTGCTGTCCTTGCAGGAGCAAAACTGGTATTTGTGGACATCCGTCCTGATACCATGAACATTGATGAAGCGAAGATCGAAGCGGCCATTACAGAGCGAACAAAGGTCATTATCGTCGTTCATTATGCCGGGGTTGCCTGCGAGATGGATACCATTATGAGAATTGCGCGTAAGCATAATCTGAAAGTAGTAGAAGATGCCGCGCAGGGTGTGATGGCGAAGTATAAAAGCCTGTATCTCGGCACCATTGGTGATTTCGGTTGCTATTCATTTCATGAGACGAAAAATTACTCTATGGGTGAAGGCGGCGCGATTTTGATTAACGATGAAGCATACATAGAGAAAGCGGAAATTCTCCGTGAGAAAGGTACGAATCGCTCAAAGTTCTTCCGGGGGCAGGTTGATAAGTACACATGGGTAGATTTTGGGGACAGTTATCTGCCGAGCGAACTGAATGCGGCCTACCTTTGGGCGCAATTAGAGGTGGCAGATAAGATTAATGAAGACCGACTGAATAGCTGGGAGTTTTATTACAATTCATTGAAACCTCTTGCCGATGCCGGGAAAATTGAATTGCCGGCTGTTCCTAATGCCTGTGTACACAACGCTCATATGTTCTATATTAAATGCAGGAATCTGAAGGAGCGGACGGAGTTTCTGTCATATATGAAAGCGCAGGGCATTTTTTCAGTTTTCCACTATATCCCGCTTCACAGTGCACCGGCAGGTTTGAAATTCGGTAGGTTTTCAGGAGAAGATCAGAATACCACGGCTGAGAGTGAGAGAATCGCAAGGCTTCCGATGTACTATGGGATGACCGAAGAAGAAATTAACCGAGTCATATGTGCGGTTAAAACATATTTTACAAATCACGGATACAGGAGAGAAATATAATGGCACGTGATATGAGTTATGAGAAGAATTACTTTGAAGAAACAAAATACAATCTTGATTATCTGGGCATAGGCGGTTTGAATAAAGAACAACTGCTAAAGTATCTGTATACAGGAGAACTCCCTGCATAAATAACTGATTGGAGCAATAAAGAATGGATGAGAAACGTTTACTGATTCTTGGGTCTCTGGAAGACCTTTTGAAGATGACGAAGCTGGCGGTTGACAGGGGAATCTATACGGTTGTAGCAGACGGAAATGACGGGATTGCAAAGCAGTATGCTTCAAAGGCGTATACAATCGATTTGCATGATACCAAGCAGTTAGATTGGATCATCCAGAAGGAAAAAATCGATCACGTTTTAACTTCGTTCTCTGATATTCTGTTTGAGATTATGGTTCGAACATGCGAAAGGAATCATCTTCCCTGTTTTTGTCCCTATGATTCCATGCGGTTCTTGCGGGACAAATTCTTGATGAAGAAAATGTTCAGTGATCTTGGGATAGCGTCGGCTCCTGCGCAAAAACTGTCAAAGGAAGGATTCACGGAGGAAGATATTATCGTCCCGTTTCCGTGTGTCGTAAAGCCGCTTGACGGTTGGGGCTCAAAAGGACTAAAAATCGTCCATAGCTATCAGGAACTCAAGAAGCACGTCGTAGAAAGCATGCGACTGTCAACTTCAGGTCATGACGCCATGCTTGAATCGATCAATATGGGATATGAGCTGAACGTAATGTCCTGGATCAAGGACGGCCAGGTTTTCTTTGTTGAATTCGGTGATCGTGAAACCTCTGAGATGACCGCAGACAGCCTACCTCACCAGTCAAGAGAGGTTTTCCCGACTATATTCTATCGGGAACTGGAAGATACCGTAAAAGACTATCTTCTCAGAATTGCTGACTATTGCGGGATCCGCGAAGGTCCGCTGTCTATGCAGTTCTTCTATGAGGACGAGAAGATAACTGTCGGCGAGGTCTGTGGGCGGTTTTTCGGTTACGGTCAGGGCATCGTTCCGGTCATCAGCGGACTTGATCCCAACGAGCTCCTTCTAAATATGATCTATTCGCCTGAAAAGAATCTCGAGGAATTAAAGAAAACCGAGCGTGCCTTTGACCATTGTTCCGTTATATATTACATTCTTCCTAAACCTGGGATTATCAGAGATGTTGGAAATGTCAAGGACTTCAAAAATTCGCATACCGTCTTTTTCCGGTCGTTCGTGAAGCCAGGCATTTCTACAAAGACTATCCCGTGGATCGTATGGATATATGCACACTTCGATACCCGAGAAGAAGCGGACGCCTACACAAAGGATTTATACGAAAATCTGTTTGTTCCCGATCTTGACGGGAACAATCTGGTCAGTATAAACCGTCTTGTTTCCTACGGCGGTAAAAGATGGCAAGTTGATTAATCAAGCAGGGTGATGTTTATGTTGGAAAAGACCCTCATAAGTTTTGTGATTCCATGTTACCGGAGCGAACTGACAATTGAGAAAGTATACGAAGAAATCGTATCTATCATTTCAGAAAGAGCAGAATTTGATTATGAAATTCTGACTGTAAATGATTATTCTCCTGACAATGTATTGCAAGTGCTGCGGAAACTGGCGGCAAAAGATGAGAAAGTCCGAGTACTTGACCTTGCAAAGAATTTTGGCAAGCACTGCGCTCTATTGGCAGGGCTGCACAACGTCCGCGGCGAGCTTGTCGTAATTCTGGATGATGATTATCAGTGTCCTGTAAATGAACTGTGGAGAATGGTTGATGCTATCGTAAACGATGGATACGACTGCGTTACGGCACAATACAGAAAGAAGAAGGAATCCGCCTGGAAACGATTTGGCGCTTCTGTAAACACAAAGACCATCAAGTGGCTCATTGATCCGCCGAATGGAATAGACATAGAAAACTATGTCGTTTTCCGGCGGTATATATGTGATGAAATTGTAAAATACCCGAATCCGTACCCCTATATCGGCGGCCTCATCATGCGAAGCACGCATAATATCAAGATGATACCCATGGATGAGCGGGAAAGAGGAGATAACCGCAGAACGGGATTTACGTTTATGAAATCACTGTCTTTGTATGTGAATGGTCTTACTGCCTTCTCCGTAAAACCGCTGCGCTTAGCATCGATTCTTGGATTTGTATTTGCTGTAATCGGGTTGATCTATGGAATTGTCATAATAATTCGGCGATTATTGGATCCGCTGGTTCCGCTTGGGTACAGTTCAATCATGGCGGTGCTGTTGTTCGCAGTAGGCATGATTATGTTGCTTCTCGGTGTAATTGGCGAGTATCTCGGAAGAATATATATCAGTTTGAACCGATCCCCACAGTTTGTAATCAGGGAAACGGTCAATGTTGATAAGAAGGACGGGAGTGAACCGGATAAGACGAATGAAGCCAAAGATTAAGCTGTATTTGGCCTTACAACTGCTGTTGATGTTTTACTCTTCAGTAGGGGTATTTGGCAAACTGGCATCACAACATGAGTTTATGAGCATACCGTTCATCCTGTTTTACGGAGCGGAAATACTTGTGCTCGGCATCTACGCGATAGCCTGGCAGCAGTTCATAAAAAGAATGCCGCTATCTGCAGCCTATGCCAATAGAGCAGTCATGATAATATGGGGATGCATTTGGGGTGTCCTCATCTTTCATGAACACCTGACCGCCGGGAAAATTATCGGCGGTCTCCTGGTATTAGGAGGAGTTGTTCTGTACGGTATTGTGGATGGCAGGGAGAGTGATGCAGGTAGGGATTCCGATTCCGCTTCTGAAGAAGAAAAGGCGGCAGACGATGAATAACGAATTGCTGCTGTATGCCATAATAATGCTGACAGGTGTATTTGTCAGTTCTCTTGCCCAGGTGCTCCTTAAAAAAGCAGCAGGTGAAAACCACGAATCATTTATCAAAGAATACCTAAACGTCAAAGTGATAGTTGCTTACCTCATTTTCTTTGGCGCCACGCTAATCAGTGTTTATGCGTATAAGGTTGTTCCGCTTACTCTTGGAACAATTCTGGACGCCACGGCATATATTTATGTGACAGTTTTCGGAGTAACAATATTTGGGGAAAAGCTGAATGGAATAAAGATTATTGCTCTTGCAATGATTATTAGCGGAATTGTGATTTATGCGATATTTTGATAAAAAGGGCGGTGTTAGAACGATGAAAGGGATCATATTAGCCGGAGGCTCTGGCACGAGGCTATATCCATTAACCATGGTAACGAGCAAGCAGCTGTTACCTGTATACGATAAACCGATGGTCTATTATCCCCTTTCCACGCTGATGCTTGCTGGGATCAGGGATATCTTGATCATCTCCACGCCGGAAGATACACCGCGTTTTCAGCATCTTCTTGGTGATGGCAGTCAGTTCGGCATATCCCTCTCCTATGCCGTCCAGCCTTCCCCGGACGGTCTGGCGCAGGCATTTCTGATCGGCGAGGCTTTTATTGGCTCTGATTCGAGCTGCATGATCCTTGGTGATAACATCTTTTACGGCGATGGGTTTTCAGGTTATTTACATGAGGCTGTGGAGAATGCAGAAGAAGGCCGATCTACTGTTTTCGGATATTACGTAAATGACCCGGAACGGTTTGGGGTTGTGGAATTCGATGATGATGGTCGGGTGCTGTCTGTGGAAGAGAAGCCCTCGCATCCGCGCTCGAATTATGCGATTACAGGGTTGTATTTCTATCCGCCACAAGTATCTTCTAAGGCGGTGGAAGTCAAACCGTCTGCGCGTGGGGAACTGGAGATCACATCTCTTAACGAGATGTATTTGAAGGACGGTTTACTGGATGTGCAGCTTCTAGGTCGCGGCTTTGCCTGGATGGATACAGGCACGATGGAAAGCCTTCTGGATGCCGCCGACTTTGTTCGTATGATTGAGAGCCGTCAGGGAATCATCATTTCCGCACCTGAGGAAGTTGCTTTCAGGAATAACTGGATTGATAAAGAACAGATGATGAAAGCAGCGGAACGATACGGAAAATCCATGTACGGACAACACCTGAGAACTGTGGCGGAAGGAAAACTCATCAGCAGACCGAATATAAAGAAACGTGGGTGAGAAAATGACGATTATTGTGACCGGTGGTGCCGGATTCATCGGAGCTAATTATATCTTTTATCATTTGAATCAGCACCCGGAGGATCGTATTATCTGTATAGATAAGCTTACATATGCTGGGAACTTATCCACACTGGCTCCTGTGATGGAGAAGGAGAATTTTCGTTTTGTTAAAGCCGATATTTGCGACCGAACAGCGATGGAAAAGGTGTTTTCTGAGGAGAAGCCGGATGCCGTGATCAACTTCGCGGCGGAGAGCCATGTAGATCGGAGCATCGAGGATCCGAGCATTTTCCTGCAAACCAACATCATTGGGACATCAGTCCTGATGGATTGCTGTCGGAAAGATGGGTTAAGATTTCATCAGGTCAGTACTGATGAAGTCTATGGCGACCTCCCGCTTGACAGACCTGACATGCTGTTTACAGAGGAGACGCCGATTCATACATCCAGTCCATACTCCAGCAGCAAAGCATCAGCCGATCTGCTGTGTTCAGCGTACCACAGAACATACGGACTCCCAGTCACGATCTCCCGTTGTTCCAACAACTACGGTCCATATCAGTTCCCGGAAAAGCTGATCCCGCTGATGGTAATCAATGCGCTGAATGGCAAGCCGCTTCCTGTGTACGGCGAAGGGCTGAACGTGCGCGATTGGCTATATGTGGAGGATCACTGTAGGGCGATTGACCTGATCCTGCGGAATGGACGGATCGGAGAGGTCTATAATGTGGGCGGGCATAATGAGATGCGGAACATTGATATCGTGAAGCTGATTGTCAAGGAGCTTGGCAAGGGAGAGATTACTTTCGTGACGGACCGCAAAGGTCATGATCTGCGGTATGCTATCGACCCTACGAAAATCAAAAATGAGCTTGGCTGGGAGCCGGAGACAAAATTTGCTGATGGGATCAAGAAAACAATAAGCTGGTATCTGGAGCATAAGGATTGGTGGGAGGAAATCATCAGCGGGGAGTATGAAAAGTACTACGAGCGAATGTACGGAGAAAGGTAAGGCAACACCGCACAACACGCAAGAATTAAGCGGGTGCTGCACGAATGAATGATTTGCTGTGGAAATCTTTTCGATTTCATTTCACGCAACGCACTGAATCAGGCCGTCAGGCTGGGCCTGTCAGCCAGAATCAGATTCGACAGCGCGAACATGATATTGAATTTGGCGGCCTGTTTTCGCAGGCCTCGGTATCGGGTCTTTTTGAATTTCAATAGGCCCTTAACTACGCCGAAGACGTGCTCCACCTTGGCGCGGACGGACGATTTTGCGTGCTCCCGTTTCTTGGCCTTGTACTGGCCGCTTTTGCTCAGCTTCTTAATCTGACTCGGACGACGGTTGATCTGGTAACGAATCTTCTTTCCCTTGTTGTTTCGGACGATTGCATCTTCCCGCTTCTCAGCGCCGACATAGCCGCTGTCGCCGTTTACGGTTTCTTCTTCGCCGTGCAGCAGCTCCGGTGTCATGCTCACATCGTGGATGTTTGCGCCAGTTGCTTTGACCGTATGGACAAGACCACTGTCCCTGTCTACGCCGATATGCGCCTTGTATCCGAAGTGCCAGGTGTTGCCCTTTTTCGTTTGGTGGGCGTCCGGATCACGATTCTTATCCTTGTTTGTAAATTCCGGACTGAGAAGGCCATTTGCACGGAGTTTTAGGGCCACCCTCACGGAGAAATAAGGCCACCGTCACGGGCCAGAAGGCCACTCAAATAATTCTCGGAATTGAGTACCGCTTGCCTAATGCGCAGACAATATAGGTTTTGCCGCTGCCAGTGGCACCTTTCAGAATGATGTGGTGTTCTTCGTCAATATAGGCACAGGTGGCAAAACGCACCATCTCTGCTCTGTCCAGCCTGCGGTCCTCGTAGTATTCAATACCCTCCAACGTCGCGGAGGGAATGTCCAGGCGGGCGTCACGAATACGCCTTTTCAGCCGATTGGCCTGTCTGCGGTTCCATTCCGCGTCGACCAGCAGACCAAAGCGGTCGTCAAAGGAGACCTGTGCGTAAGCTGCCGGATCGCGCAGCTGGAGCTCAAGCTCTGCTGCCATTGCGCTGAACTTCATTTCACGCAGCTGTTGGATCGTAGACGGATTATTCATTGCGCTGGCCTCCCTTCCGGTAGTAGGCCGCGCCTCTGGTAATGCCGTGGCTGCCTTCCTTGCGGACTTCCTGCGGAACGTCTTCCTTACGCTCCACGGAAGCCTTGCACAATGCGCAAATATTTCGGATCGTAGGAGACGAGGTCAGACGAAGCACCCGTTCGCAGGCGTCCTCCAAACGCTGCGCCCCGTGTCTGGAACCCAGCTTCGTCAGGCTGGCACAGGCCTTAAAGCCCTGCTCGGCTTCTCGTCCGTTGGAAAGGAAAAACTGTACGGTCTCTGCTGTATTCGGACCGACTGTATTGGCCCAAGAGGTGAAATCCTCCACATTGTAGTTTAGGTATTTTCTGTGAGCCTCCGGCATATGCTCCGGCTTCACAACAGGATCTCGTTGTGGCTTGTCCAGTCGGATATGCGCGGCAACCCGCGTCTGCTTGTAGAACACCTCTACGATCCGGCTGGTAAGACGGACGTCTACCTTTTCTCCAATCAGATCATAAGGCACGGAGTATTTGTTGACGCCGTCGGAGACCAGATAATCATACCCGACCTTTGGATGGAGCCACATGGCAGGCTCATAGGTGTGTACCGGCAGCGGTCGCATGTACGCCTTTTCTTCCTGTTCATATGCGGTCAACGTGGCGGTGAAGCTGGACAACCCGCTGCTGCAGAAATATCGCTACGTCCAGTACGCGATCCTGTTCGACGAGCTGGATCCCGCGTGGTTTGAAGTTAAAAAGTGACAGTGCTCGGTGCAGCAACGGAAACCGCCATTCCCCTTCTGTTGCTGCACCGACAGCGATTTCTGTGCGCCAACGCACAGAGGGAGGCCCAAATGACTGCTGTTGCGACCCTCCTGCAGGAAACCGACACCGGCGCCGCCTTTGACGTCGCCCTTTCCGGCCCCCGCCGCAGCCTTTCGCTGCGCTTCTCCGTCACGTCGGAGGGCGCCCTCGGCTTCGATAACCGCCAGCCCGGCGCCCGTGCCTGCGCCGGACGGCAGCTCTCCCTCGCCCTCGCGTCGGAGATGGCCCGCGCACATGGCAGAAAGCCCCACACCCACGGCAGAAAGCCCGCTCACGTGGCAGAAATGCATATGGCCGTTTTCCCCGGCCGGCAGGGCCGTAATAACCGGCCAGTCCGGGCCGTAATAGGCGGCCAGCAGGCCTCTTGAAAAATACAATACGAAATGGTATCATGAAACTGCTTTTGACTGCGTCAGAGGATAGGGCAACGCTGGAGAGCGACCTGAGCGCTGGCACAGGGGTTAGCGGAAAGGGTGATGCTATCGTATCACTCTTTTTTTGTACTGCGCTCCGCCGTCCCCAGCATCACCCTTTTACGGAAACCACAAAGCGAAAAACTCCGGGGGTCTGGGGGCAGCGCCCCCAGTAGTAACTTTGCGTTACAGCTTTTCAATATGGACGGTGTAGCCGGTAGTCAGGCGACGCCGAATTCCGTCCAATTTACCGTAGCAGTTCTCTTCGTCACTCAAGTATTTGCCCCACTCAGACGGCGCATATTGGCTGGTAAACATGGTCGAAGTTTTCAAATCCGTTCTGGTTTTAATCAAGTGGTAGAGAATCTTAATCCCGTCCTCCGAATACCGGCTGATTGCGAAATCGTCAATGAAGAGAATCTGAATCCTTGCGTAGTACTTCAACTTCTTTCTGTACTTATCCAGATCGTCACGGTGGCTCAAAACGAGCAGCTCATCCAGCAGGTCGCAGTAGTCCACGTACATGCAGCGGTAGTTGCGGTGGCAGGCTTCATTGCAAAACGCAGACATGAAGTATGACTTGCCTGCCTCCGTAATGCCATAGACGCCAACATTCAGGCGTTCCTCGGCAAAGCGGAAAGAAAGTAACTGCTGAACCACAGAATCGTTGTAGCGCCGTTTGTTGCTGGTGATAAGGTTTTCCGTGAGCGCGCCCTTGTCAATAAGTCTGCTGAGACGCAGATTGGTCTTGTAGCGATTGTTCATCGTTTCAAGGTATTGGGGCTCCAGCACTTCCCGGAAAAGCTGGTAGGGAGTGAAATCAGCCAATTCCGGAGCTTCCACAATTTCCTTCCAGCGCAAGGCGGCTACCGGGAGATTGAGATCGTCCAGCATTGTAGCAATGTCAGTATTCTTGCTATTCACTGAAGATCACCTTCTTCCTGGCGCTTGAGAAGGCTCTCCAGCGAGTATTTCGAGTCATCGTCCTTGTAAATGCCTGTAACAATGGTATCCTTGGCAATGGGCTTCAGCGTACTGCTCATCCTGTCTACCGGCTGTTCTGCGACGGGCTTGGCATACATGGAGATAGTGTTTGCAATGTAGGTGTAGTTGCACTTTCCACGAAGAATGGCGTCGTGGCAGCATTCTTCCAAGGCAAGCTTTCCGTACTTCTCCGCATAGCGCAGAATCCCGAAGCAACTGTGGAAGGACTGCACGGGATACTGAAATTTCTCAATGACGCGCTCAATGAGGATTTTCGTATCAGGCCCAATGCCCTCAGCTTTTGCCAAGAAGTACGGCTTATTCCAGTAGCCGTAATCGCTGTACTCCTTGGGCATGTCGGACGGGATTACCACCCAGCTTTTTGGCGTATAGCTCCTTTCGTGGGTGCGCACGAGATCGCCATTCTCGTTGTACACATAGATCTTCTTGGCACCGGCGCGAATCTCAAGCGTCTTCTTGAGATATTTGCGGGGCATGGAATAGTGCACCTTGTCAAAGGTGAAGGAAAAGTCCGGGCCAACCTTGACGCTCTTGCGTTCCAGATATTCATACTGCGTATCCGGCAGCGGGAGCAAGGCATCCTTTTCCTCAGACTCGAACAGATCCCGCCTGGAATAGCTGAGCCCCTGGAAGTTTTCACGGTTTTCCTGCTCCATGCGCTTCCAAAGCTCGGCGTTCAGCTCGTCGATGGAGTAGAAAGTCATCTCCTCCATCTCAACCAGAATATGCATAGTGATAATTTTTACATGGCCTTCTACGTTAGGCTTCCAACGCGGCTTTCGCACCTTGGCAGGCATGATAACCGTACCATTGTGCTCAGCCCAGGCCTGAAAACCCTTGTTTAAGCTGGGATTAATCCAATCCTTGTTTTCGATAACTGCAACTTTGCAATTGTCAGGCGTAACCGTCTGGGTAATTCCACCGAAATAGGAAACAGCGTTGTTGTTGACCCGAATCCAGTTGCTGATGTCACAGCAGGTCAATCCTTCAATGTAGAAATAATCGCTGAACGATAGAGCAGCCACAAAGATGGTTACCGGTGTAGTCAAATCTGGATCGCGGCGGTCACGAAGACGCAAAGTCTTTCCGGCATAGTCCAGTTCGGTATTGACGCCGGGGAAACGCTGAATGTGGAAGGTAACCTTGGTGCTGTCAATCCAGGCGGCGTAGCGTCGGCAATACTGCCTGTAGCTTAGCGGCTTTCGCCCATCTACCGTTCCTGCTGCATTGTACTTTTTCCACAGGCGCTTGAGCGTCTCTCCCTTCTTTGCTAAGGCACGGTGGACTTCTTCAGGGTCAAAGTCCCTGTAGAGGTCAGAATTGACAACATTTCCGGCCTTCTTGTACAGGTAGCTTTCAATGAATTCGTTGGTGACTTCCTCCGGCAGGGGATACGACAGCTCCTCGCACTCCCTAAAGCGTTTCAGAAACTCGTTGACCGTGGTTTTTCCGTCACCCGTGGTCTCAGAAATTTCCCTGCTGCTCATCCCATTGGTGAAATGGAGGATGAGCACTCTCTTGTAGTCCATATGCGGACCTCCTCAAAATGGATTCCTTTCCATAGAAAAGGTGTTTCCATTATAGAGGATTGGCCCCTTCTGGCCGGGAATTATGACAACATCTGGCCGGGAATTGCGTCTTTCGCTGGCCGGGAATTATGGCCCAGCTGGCCCGTTACGGTGTCATTCTGCAACCGGGAGCCGCAGTACCGTTAAACGTTACATTGCTTCGCACAAACATCTCCTGCCGGCCAAACGCCAGCAGGTCACCCCTCAGGGCAATCGCGGCCATCGCTACACGACAGAACCGGGGGAAGCATTTCAGATGGATTGGGGCTTCACCCGAGTTCTGAATCCAAACGGCGATGCGTTTCAGGTGGCTTGTTTCGCTATGATCTGTCACCATTGCGGGCAGCGGTACGTGG
>JAEEGK010025305.1_pt1 | contig 12206 bp, 8 predicted proteins | sample 8958771 | NCBI WGS metagenome assembly JAEEGK01 (sample SAMN16246547, study PRJNA631951) | gut metagenome | biome: gut microbiome; feature: rumen; material: SC-attached | host: Bos | place: Iran: Karaj | collected 2018-10 | reverse complement strand
CCCCAAACGGCAACAAAGATAACTAAAAATCCACAAATAATTGCTTATTCCGAAATAATTATGTAATTTTGCAGCCAGTTATAAACCAAACAAAAAGAACAGAGATGAAAGCAAAGAGCCTGAGCATGATCGTGGGGGCAGCGTGCTGCGCCATGATGATTTCCTGCGCCCAACAGGTACAAAACACCAAGAGTGAGAAGTTGACAGTCGGCAACCCCTATCTGCCCCTCTGGGAGCATATCCCCGACGGAGAGCCTTACGTGTTCGACGATCCCGACAACCCAGGCAAGCAGCGTGTGTATATCTATGGATCGCACGACGACCTCATCTCGGCTTACTGCGGACGCGACCAGGTGGTGTGGTCGGCTCCTGTGGAGGATCTGAGCCAGTGGCGCTACGACGGGGAGATCCTCGTGGTCGACAAGAACGCCAAGGGTGAGCCCTTCGACTCCGCTGGCACAGCCGATGTGCTCTATGCCCCTGACGTGACACTCGTGACAGACTCTACGGGCAAGAAGACCTATTACCTCTTCCCCAACGACCAGACGGGCTTCCGCAACGGCCTCATCGCCAAGAGCGACAGGCCTGACGGTCCCTTCGAGGTATGCAACTGGAAGGACGACGACCCCAATCAGGTGACGGGCATCTATGGCTTCGACCCTGCCGTGTTCGTCGATGACGACGGTAAAATATACGGCTACTGGGGATTCGGACATTGCAATGCTGCCGAGATCGACCCCGCCACGATGTGTACCGTGAAGCCTGGCACCAAGATGGTCGACGGCATGATTGGAGGATTCGAGGAACCCAATGGAGGCGACTTCCGTTTCTTCGAGGCCTCGTCAATCCGTAAGATTAAGGATAAGTATGTGTTCATCTACAGCCGCTTCACGAAGGACGGCGAGTTCGGACTGCCCACGTCAAACTACACCCTCGCCTACTGCTATAGCGACCAGCCCTTAGGCCCTTGGACCTACGGCGGCACAATCATCGACGGACGCGGCCGTGAGATCAACGAGCAGGGCGACACCATCGCTTCAGCAGTTCCCGACGGAAACACCCACGGCTCCATCTGTGAAATCAATGGCCAGTGGTACGTGTTCTACCACCGTCAGACGGGCACCGACGAGTACGCCCGCCAGGCTATGGTCGCCCCCATCACCGTCAAGGTCAAGGAAGGCAAGGGCGGTTGGGTGGATATCTCCGAGGGTGAATACAACTCCGAGGGCTTTGCCCTCAACGGCCTCGATCCCTTCGAGCGCCACTCCGCAGGTATCGCCTGCTGGCTCACAGGTCCCAAGCCCTCCATCCACGAGTGGCCCAACAACACCTTCTTTGGTTCCTATGTCGAGGCCAGCTACGGCGGTGAGGAAGGTATGACGAAAGAAGAAGCCATCGCCTCTAAGGCGAAGTACGACGCTCCCTACGACCTGCGCTACAACACCAATCGCGTCGTCAACAATACCGACGGTTCGATTGTGGGCTACAAGTACTTCAACTTCGATGAAGACGCCTTGGACGAGGATGAAAACCTGATGCTCGTCGTGAACCTCATTCCCGAGGGCATCGACGGCACCATCGAGGTCTGGATGGATCGTCCCTGGGAGTCGCAGGGCGGCAAGCAGATCGGCAAGACAGAGCTAAAAGCCGACATGGACAAGACCGTCTGGAAGGCCGCCATCGGCATCTCCAAAGAGGCCCAGGAAAACTGGCTCGCCGGCAAGCACGCCATATTCTTCGTCTTCAAGTCCGACACAAAGGACAAATCCCTCTGCACCCTCTTAGACCTCGTCTTCACCTTCGACGAATAAATTAATAAGGTGTATTATATTAATAAGGTATAGGACCATTAAGCATAAAAAAGCCCCGTCTCTGGGGCTTTTTTATATTTTAAGGATAAAACTTGTCTTTCTCCGATTATCCTTTGGCCTCACCGCAAAGTGTAACCAGATGGCGCCATGGCTGGGGATGTTGTATATCCCCTCATGTCTGCTCTTAGTTACCTCCCCGAGCGTCATGTGCTCGAAGAGGTGCATCGTTTCATTGATTTCCACTTTTCCCATTGAAATTGTTAAAATGTTAATTTGTTAATTGTTAAGCCATCAGTTTCATCAGTTTTCTGAACTTCCCCTTATGCTCTCCGTCTTCTATTCTCTCTATCAGACGGTCTTCTGAGAAACGTTTGATCTTCATGGCGACATACGCACTTCCGTTATTACCAAAGCACCTTTTGATATCCTCCTTATCAAACACTTCAGGCAAGCGGTTATAACCGTCAACGGACTTCTGATAATGTCTCTTCCCAGTAATCTGCACGTCGTTGTTCATGTCGTCGAAATACTTCTCTGCCATCACACCGAAGAAATGCTGCTGCGTGGCATATTGGATGCGGGCGATGAGTTCGCAGAGTTTCCAGTCGAGTTCGTCGACCTCGTAGGTGCCTTCCCAATACTTGCCCTCCAGATGAAGATGATCAAAGTGTCGCATGTCGATGAAGGGAGCGGCATAGTTCAGCGCATGATACGGCACGCGCTTCAACATCAGTTCGTTGGCTTCGGAACCGTCCTCGGCGCAGTCCTCCATGCGGTTCTTCACCCAGTCGTAGATCCGCTTGACCAATGGCCAGAAGGGCAGTTCTCCATAGCGGGTGTCGAGCTTGTAGGCCCAGGTCTTCATACGTTCGATACGCTGCCAGTCGATGGTCTTCACATCCTCCATCGCCATCATCTCAAAGTTGGTCTTCGGCATGGGAATCACGGCCAATCGCGTGGAGAGGCCACTGCCGAAATTCCTCTCATTCACCTTCTTCTTCAAGGCGATGGGCGTACCCGTATAGATGAAATTCCACGTCACGTTGAACTCATCGACGGGCGAATCGGAGTTCTGATACATCTGACCGTCTTCCTCGTTGTGAAAGGCCTTCAGTTCCATGCTCTGCTTATTGATCCACGAGCCGCCGCTCTGCAAAGTGATGCTATTGTCCAACTCTGTGTCGAACGTCAGCATGTGCAGCTGAATCTCCTTGCCCTCCACGATATCCTTGGCGTTGAGCATATCCTGAATCAGCTGGCCATTACTCGTTCTTGCAGGATGGATCCGGATCAGTGCCTGTGGCTTGTCCTTACCTTCCTTATTCGCTGCCTTCTTCTTCGTGTCCTGTTTGTAACGGTTAAGAGCCGCCTTACCAGCCTTGTCCGCAGCCGCAATAGGCGAAGAAAGAATCTTGTAGATATCGTCTGCCATCGACTTATTCGATGCCGGATGGCCAATGATATACAGCGAACAGTTCAATCGCCTTTCCTGCTGGGGTCTGTGATAGAACCTGTACCAGCATCTGGTCATCAGTGTCATCATTGTGCCTCCTGCTACAAACACCGCCGCCGGATACTGACTCCTCTTCAACCCGCTACATACATCCTTCAGCAGCGGGAACACCCCGAACATCTCCTCTATCTCCGCTCCCCACTGATCCAACAAGGTATTTATTTCCCCTCCTGAGTAGGAGGGGCCAGGGGTGGTCTGAACCGCCTCCTTCACTACCTCCCGATAGTCCTTCCCTGTGAACTTTTTCACCGCCTCGAGCATGGCCTTGGATGGCAGCGAGCTTGCATACTTCTTTTCCTTCTCCGCGACGCACCCCGCTGCACTCTCCACGGTCTGCTCGACATTCTCATCTCTTTCCTCAATGATCTCCTGCACCCAGGACTGTTCCTCGACGATACGCAGTACTTTCTGCTTATCGCCGTCGAGCATAAGGAGTAAGTCTGTAGCGAGTTTAAGGCTCTCCTTGTGTCTGTTACTATCCTCTGCGCATGGCAGCTTATCAGCATAGCGCTGATCAATAATAGCTTGAATATCATAGCCTCTCCATTTTATTGACGACAAATCAGAGATTTTATTTGACGACAACATGGACAACTTAGACAACTCTTTTTCAGGCAGAACTTCTGCCTGAGGCGACATGTTGTCGCCATTAAATGTTGTCTTAGTTGTCTCAGTTGTCGTTTTATTACTGGCACTTGTCGTTTTCTCATCCTCAGCACCAAACTGATGAAATAGTGGTTGAGTTCTCTTCTGACGGTACTCATCTGTGTACTTCTTGTCAAATGCTTCATTGTAGTAATTGAATAGTAAATCTTCATTAATATAAATGATATCCTCCTCTTTAGGGGCAAAAGAATTTCTGGTGGCATCAATGCAACTCTCATCAGCCTTATAGCCAAGCTTCTGAGCCAATGCTATTTGGTTATCTGCGAGATTGCCCACCGTGAGATCTGCAACACCTACGATGCGGATCCCGAAAGAACTGCTGGTGATGTGCACAAGGGCGATGCTCTTCATCAGTTCTTTATCGTCCCTCATCTTATACCAGATCTCTATAGGATTCTCAATGTGGTCGATGTCCAGCATAAAGAGCCCATTCAGATGACAATCCGCCAATCTGCGATGCCTGAACATCCCGCCCTTGGCAGTTTTCGTCGCATCGAACTCCCTACAGCAGAAGATAAACGCTGGCAGATTATCCTTCACCTCTTGTGCAAAGGCCAACAGTTTCTCTGCATCTGTCTTTTTCTCCCATGCCTCTTTGGCAGCCTTCTTCTTCATTCCCTGCTTCTTTATCAGGAACTTCTGATATTCGCTGTTCTGGAGCAGATTATGCAGGGCCACTGCGCCCTGGGTCTTTGAGGCCTCCACCGCTGCGATGATAGCTCTTCGCATATCAATGCGCCACCTTGTAGTCGGCCTCTTCACTTGCTCCCAGAACTCTTTCCTTGTGCAGGGAAGAGCCTGAGAAAAATGCGTATTCTCTTGAAATGTAATCATTCAGTTTCGTTTTAAGTTTTCTTTTTTTGAAACGAATCACCCTCGCTCGGCTTTGCCGCTTGCTACTGAAAGGACGCAAGAATTGACCATATTATTTTAGAAACAAATTATCCTAATTGACCATAATTTTATCCACTAATTTGAATAATTATTATTATGTAAATTATGGGTTATTATGGTCATTAGTTTCCTTTTAATTACGGTTTATTTCGGCTATTCGTATCCTTTAATTTTTTAATTCTTTAATTCTCTAATTCTTGATTTACACTCTGTCGATGATTTCTCTCGTAATTAGCGCCTCCTTGGCAGTCTTGATTTCCCTGTCGAGTATGCCATTGATATTCGCCGTGCCCAGTACCTTCGGGATGCTCTCATACACCTTGATCCGTTCTGCCGACTCCTTCACCCATCCATGTTCCAGATACCGGATGATGATGTCACGCAGGCGCTTCCTCGGCTTACGGTTGTACACGTTGAACACGATGCGGCAGGTGTCCTTGTCGCGGTGGAGCGAACCCCCCACATACTTGCCCTCTGCCAGGGCAACCAGTATCTCTTCAGGAATCTCAATATACTTCTTTACTTTCATCAAACTGTTGAATTTGTGAGTCTATGGGGAAAAGCGAAGTTTTTAGTTTGAGCTCAATTTATAATCCGGATAACTTTTCCTCCGCCCACCTATTCAACTCAGGTTAATAAATAGGTTGGTTTAAAATAGGCTTGTCTTGTTGGTTAAAAAGGAATGTTCTCCTGGGCTGCTGCGACGAATTCATCAAACTGTCGCGTATCCGTGGCATCGTCGTGTATCAGGCGGTGCGCCCACCATCCGACCATTTCATTCAGATAGTCATCCACATCGATGTCTAACTGCAGCATCGCCAGCTTGTAGTTGGCGATCAGTTTACTCAGGGCGTAGTTCATGGCCACCGTTCCGCTGATCGACGGATCGACTGACAACATAGCCTTCTCCATCTGACGATAAATTCTCTGCCCCTCGCTGATGGTTCTGATGGGCCTTGTCGTTACTGCCTTGCTTGCCAAGGTCTTCTTTCTGTTCTTCTTCATAATAAATTCGTTTAATTCGTTTTAATTCTTGCGTCCCTGCGGTAGCAAGCGTCTCCTTGCGTCGCCGAGCGCGTTGTCTTAAAAAAACTTGTGTTCTTATCCTCTCAACATGTCGTTGATGAACTGTCGGCCAGCCTCCGTCCATACGAGTTTGCTCTTCAGCTTCGGATATCCGTCTCTGCCAACGCCCAGTCCGTAGTGATAAGCTGTCAGTCCCATGTTCTGATACCTCTTCGTGAGGTGGTAGCAGCCCTGCTTTTTAAAGATGATCCCTCGGTCTTTCAAGAACGAGTTCAGGTCGTTACCCTTGACGCCGTATTGCCTGCCGATTTCCGTCGGTGTGAAGCAGTAACGGCTCTTGCGGTTCAGTTCTTCGAGTCTGTCGGCGATGATCTCGTCGGCCTGGTTGAGCACTTTTTTTTCATTGATTGATAAACTGATATACATTATTTATTATTTATTTAACGTCGTCCCCTTTCAGACGACCTTTAAGTTCTTTTGTTCTTTGTTTCTTTTTCTCTCTTTTATCCCTCCTGCCTTCAGTGTGGGGTGGTTTGTATCACTAAGTCAAAGACCGCTGTCAACTGTCGTTTTCTTTTGTTGACGATGCAAAGTTACGAACAAAAAAAAGGCGGCGGAAATAATCCGTCGCCCTATGGCAATTTGTGGGAAAATTTATGGGAATATTGGCCGAAATGGCCTGTTCATGGGAATTTCTGGGAATTTTTGGGAATTTTATGGAGATTTTTTATGGGAGTTGTTTGAGCATAGCCTCACCTGCATCATAATAGCCCTGATAGCTTTTGCCATGAACAGGAGCCTTCTCATCCGTCCATGTGGCAAAGGGCTTAGAGAAGCAGCCGACAGCAGAACGCCTCAGTTCCGATTCGGAAGGCAGGTGCTTATGCTCAGGCAGGACATAATACGCCATCTCACAGAACAGGTCGTAACGTTCCTTGGGGACGACCCCGCAATCCATCAACACCCTGCAAGGTCCCAGCCAGTGACGCCCCATCTTGATGTGAGGCCCCACCTTCAGCAAGGCTTCCATCGCCTCTTCACGTGTGGGGATTCTTGGTGTCTTTTCTCTTGAAGATGTCTTTTGCAGATATTCTGAAATGCTACGGCGGACATCGTTCATGGAATCGCTCGGCATCCGCAAGTTACATATCACCCGCCCTAAAAACCTCACGTCCATCTCGTCAGTCAGCAACGTCGGATTATATTTCTTGTTGGCAGGTACCAGCCAGTGACGCCCCAGGTCATCCACATAGTATGTCTTTATCATCTGCTTACCGTCGACCATTGCCAGCACGATGTTGCCGATTTCAAAGTGTCTTGTCTTCTCTATCAGCAGCGGGTCGCCATCAAAGATACGTGCGCCCTCCATCGAGTCACCCTCCGCATCAACCACATAGACCTTAAGGTTAGAGAGCAATATACTCGGCACAAGGATCTCCTCTGCTGGCACATCACCAAACTCGTTGGGCAGTCCGCAACTGACGCGCGTACGGTAGTAAGGCACTGGCGTGTAGCACGCCATGTCCTCACTCATTTGCCATATGTTATATGAACTGCCCATCGTTTTTTGAATTTGGTTTTTTGAAATTCACAAACGGCTGCAAAGGTACTAAAAATCCGTCGCCTTTCATCAGAAAAGCGACGTTTTTTTTCGGCCTTCAGTGTTAAAGATTGTAAACAGACCTACATGCATTCTAAAGGGATCGAATTCACCCCCTTTGCTTTTGATTCCACCTAAAGTTTCCCACCTTTATTTATATATAGGGAAAAAGCCAATTTCTGATTGCAAAGATACAACTTTTTTCTAAAAGAACTAGGCAAATGTTTGTGTCTTTCCAAAACTTTTTGTATTTTTGCGCCATGATTTCATGAACAAGAGTTTACTGCACATAGTTTCAGACACATTATGAGCTTAATATAACTTGGTTATTAATTTTTAAATTTCGAATTATGAGAAAGATTATGAATTGGGTGCTCGCCGCCACCTTGATCTGCGGCGCCAGTGTATTTACGTCGTGTACTGCTAACGACGCAAATGACAATCCCTCGCAGGAGCAGGCCAAGAAGGATCGCAAGGAGTTTATCCAGCACACCCGCCAGAACCTGAAGGAGATTGCCGAGAACCTGAACTTCAGTTCGTGGGAGATTGCCAATAGGATTAACCAAGGGTTCAACACGGCTGTGCTGAACAACCCTGAGTTCGAGAAGGCGATCATCCCCCTGTTTACCCAGAAGATCCGTGAGAGTGTCAAGCCCGTGGAAGAGGGAAGCGAACTGGCTGCGATGGGCTACAAGCTGTATGCCACCATCGACCTGACGGATTTCAACTACCGTTTCACGATGAAGGCAGATGGCTCTGGCTTCGACGTAGAGGAGGCTGATGACTTTGAGATGATTGTCAATACAGCAGCCGCAGCAACGACGAATATAACTAACCGCAAACTGTCGTTGAAGGCAAGTGGCGACACCTATAAGCAGCTTGCCAAGCGGTTTAGCACTGATGAGATGGCTGTTGTGATCCTCATTCCCTCTGACTTCGCTTTCTCGATTGCCGCAAATGTTGATGGAAAATGGTTAGAAGGCTTTAAGGGCGCATTCAAGAACGTCATCAAGCTTAACGGTGACTCTGAGTTTATCAATGCCAGGACCGATGCCGTCAGCATCACTGGTTCCGTCGGCAGTGAAATTGAGAAAATTCCAAGCGGAAAGTATACTCCTGACGCCACCGAACTGTTCTTTTTCATGGATAGCGATCCCGTTGCCAACGAGAGCAGCATGAACTTCTCTTTTGGGCATAACAACAAGAGCATGATAGAGCTGGAGGCTGTGGCTAAATATAATGACAAGGAGTTTGACTTATCGCAGATCACTTCTTCAAAGAGCCTCCTCGATGTGCTGGTTGCTCTGATTTCAGGCAGCAGCCTGAAAGGTTCCATCACCCTGAATGACGACCTGACCACCACCGTGTTTATCAGCGACTGCGGCAAGACAATGCAACTGCAGCATGAGATGGCTCACGCCCGCCGCAACTACGCTGATCAGGCTACCATCGAGGGATACACCCAGCAGCTGAACGAGCTCGTCAGTGCCAGGATGACCTGCGATGGTGTGAACCAGGTGATTCCGATGAGGTTGCAGACCGAGAAGTTCGGTGTTGACTACTGGGCAATGCCTGCCTTCAACTTTGCCGACGAGCAGGGCTACGTTCCCTTCACCCAGTTGCTCGACAAGGAGTCTGTTGAGTATGCCATCAACATCGTTGACCACGCTGCTGAGCCTATGGCTGGTGCCATCGTCACCGTCCGCCAGCTGCTCCAGTTCGTCCAGACCTTCATGATGCAGATGCGCGTGAACCAGGCTCAGAACGAAAAAAATCAGTAGTAAACACGGAGGTCATACGGTGCCAGGCACACCGCGTGACGTTGTATCCTAACGCAAAAAGGGGCCCGCAGCAATGCGAGCCCCTTCATGTTGTCAATCTGTTACTTAGAGCCACAAGGTGTCTGACACTTTGTGACATGAATTGATGTTTAAAATGCGTGATTTTTTGTTTAAAATGCGTGAATTGATGTTTTTGGGCGATTTTAGCCTTGCATGATTCGATTTTTATTTGTACCTTTGAAGCCAAATTGTAATAAACGATCACAACGATAACTATTAAATAGTATAAACTTTAATTAAACGATTATGAGAAAGATTATGATTTGGGTGCTCGCCGCCACCCTTATCTGCGGCGCAAGTGTGTTCACGTCGTGTACAAACGGCAATGGTGACAATCCCGTTGTTCCCGTTGAGCCTGACCTCAACGTAGCCGAAAAGATTATCGGGAAGTGGATGTTGGCAGAAATGGACGGGCTGCCCGTACCTACCAACCAGAAGGTGGTGCAGACATTCCTCTCAGCGACAAAAGTGACGGAGAGCCTCTCGCGGACAAACTACTCCGACGACACCGACAAATGGCATACCTCGCTGGAGGGCACCTGCTCGATTGAAGGTAGTACAGTGACTATGACGTTCCTGCCCAAGGACGGAGTAACGACCACCTGCATTCTGAACGTCCAATCCATCACCTCGACCGAGATGGTGGCATCCACTAAGCGAACCACCATAGACAACGGGCGCACCGTCTATGAGCAGGAGGCGAAGATACGCATGGTAAAGGTAGGCGCCGACCAGAGCCAGGCCATCCTTGGCATGTGGGAGGGACGTATGACCAGCGAGCAGTCGGAATACGGCGACGTTGAAGACCACCGCTGGGAATTCCTGCTGGACGGCACCTTCAACTTCTTCCGCAAAGTGGACGGCCAGTGGCAGATCAGCGACGATGACTACGCCGACTACTTCGTGGACGGCAACCTGCTCTGCACCCGCTGGAAGAACGCAGGCGCCGGCAACGAGGAGCACCGCGAGTGGTGGGAGATTGAATCCATCGAGAACGGTGTGATGAAGTGGACGGCCCTGCGTCAGAAGGAAGATGGCACCACCTACACCGCCACCTTCGAGATGAAGAAGGCGGGTGTTCCGAGCACTCAGGAAGAACTTGAACAAAAACTTGTCGGCAAGTGGCTTTATTGGGGATACGACGGACAAATAGCCGAGACAGGAGAGTCATCGGTGACCACTTTCGTCATGGAAGGCTCCACCCTTAAGGCTTACATCACGCAATCGCTGCAGAAATACGATCTGTGGGTTCACAATCAGCCTGCCGAGGTTAAGATTGACGGCAACAAAGTAACGGTGACCATGCAATCAGGCAACACGACAACGGTGGAAGAGATGACCGACATCACCATCGATGAAGACGAATTAGCCTACACCAGCAAGTTCACCGTATATAAGGACGGCGAGATGGTTGATGACATGGTATACCAGTTGCACTGCACCAAGTGTACCGACGACTATTCTCAGGCTATCCTCGGCCGCTGGGAGGGAACCATCACCAGCGACGAACCGGGATTCGAGCCTCAGCCATTCTGTGAAGAATACTTCAGCGACGGCACTAACGTCGAGTATCAGCTCATTGACGGTCAGTGGGTTGAGATGGAGACGGAATACGCCGAATATTTCATCGATGGCAACCTGTTACTCACCCGTTGGAAGTACCCGGGAAAGGAAGAAGAACGTGAGAACTGCATTATCGAGTCATACGTTGACGGCATCATGACTGTAAAGGAAGCGGTTGAAAGCAATGACCGTATTTACATCCATACAAATATATTAAAGAAGATTGTTCAGTAGTCATGGGCGTCATCAGGCGCAGAAGGGTCAGGCACCTCTGCGCCTTCATTATGAGCTTCAAATATAACTAGGTTAATATTTTTAAAATTTCGGATTATGAGAAAGATTATGAATTGGGTGCTCGCCGCCATCATTACTTGCGGCGCAAGTGTGTTTACGTCGTGTACAGCTAACGACGCAAATGACAACCCCTCGCAGGAGCAGGCCAAGAAGGATCGCAAGGAGTTTATCCAGCACACCCGCCAGAACCTGAAGGAAGTGGCAGAGAACCTGAACTTCGCTTCGTGGGAGGTTGCTAACACAATTAATCAGGAGTTCAACCAGTCAGTGCTGAACAACCCTAATTTCGAGAAGGCGATCATCCCCCTGTTTACCCAGAAGATCCGTGAGACCGTCAAGCCCGTGGAAGAGGGAAGCGAGCTGGCAGCGATGGGCTACAAGCAGTATGCCACAGTCGATTTGACGGCATTCAACTACCGTTTCACGATGAAGGAGGATGGCTCTGGCTTCGACGTAGAAGAGGCTGAAGATTTCGAGATGATTATCAACGGCCTCAATCCACTAACCCAACAATGGGAAAAAGGGCTGCGCAAGCTGACGTTGAAGGCAAGTGGTGATACTTATAAGCAGCTTGCCAAGCGGTTGGGCAATGAAGAGTTGGCTGTCGTGATCCTTGTTCCCTCAGATTTTGCATTCTCTATTGCTAGTATGGTTCCTGGAAGTTGGATGGAACGCTTCATTGGCTCATTCAAGAACAATGTCACGATGAGCGGAGAGTCGGAGTTTATGAATCCTAAAACGGATGTCATTGGCATCACAGGTGTCATTAGTTCCATTTTTCCAGAAATTAAGGAGGGTGATTATGCTGCCGATGCTACCGACCTCAACTTCATCTTTACTCAGGATCCTGTAACCAACAAGGTGGGCACGTATCTTACTTTCGTGCATAATGGCAAGAATATGATGGATCTCTGGAGTATGCTTGAGTACACAGACAAGGAGATTGACTTGTCAAAATACACAGGATCTGGTACTATCCTCGATTTGCTGGTAGCGCT
>JAEEGK010025304.1_pt1 | contig 12207 bp, 10 predicted proteins | sample 8958771 | NCBI WGS metagenome assembly JAEEGK01 (sample SAMN16246547, study PRJNA631951) | gut metagenome | biome: gut microbiome; feature: rumen; material: SC-attached | host: Bos | place: Iran: Karaj | collected 2018-10 | reverse complement strand
ACCGACGAGACCGACCGCTTCGAGGACGAGTACAGGCTGCAGCTTTCAGTCTACGCCCACGCCGCCTCCGGATACTACGGAGGAAGGCCGGCCAGATGCCACATAGCCTACGTGTCGCTTGGAACCGTGGTGGACTTCGATCCTCTGTCTCTGGAGGACATAGAGAGGAGGACGTCGGAGGTCCTGTCGCCTCCCCGCGACCCTGAGGACGTTTCGGGACGACCATGTACGACATGACGGTAGATTCATATCGGTTACGTCGAATCGGTGCGCATGGAAGGCCTCACGAGCGACGAGGTGGAGCAGCGCGTAAGGGACGGGAGGGTCAACCGTTCGAAGACCAAGGAAGGGACCACCTACACCCGCATCTTCGTCAAGAACGCCTTCACGCCCCTCAACTGCATACTCATCCTCCTCGGGTTCCTTCTCCTCCTGTGCGACAACATCATAAGCGCCGCCTCCGCGACCCTGATAATCCTGGTCAACATCCTGGTCTCCACCGTCCAGGAGATGCGCGCCAAGCACCGCCTGGACAAGATCGCGCTCCTGACGAGCCCCAAGGCTACCGTCCTCAGGGACGGAATTGAGCGCGTAGTCGAAGGGGAGGAGCTCGTCAGCGACGACGTGGTGATCCTCCGCGCGGGGGACCAGGCCCTGGTCGACGGCGACATCCTCGAGTGCAGGTCGCTGGAGATGGACGAGTCGCTTCTGACCGGCGAGTCCAGCAGCATCCGCAAGTCCTCCGGAGACAGGGTGCTATCGGGGTCCGTCTGCATCGCCGGGGAGGGATACTACAGGGTCACCGACTTCGGGGAGGGCTCCTACGCCTCGCAGATGCTCAAGAGCGCCAGGAGCATGACCTCCAAGAAGACGCCTCTGCAGATGGAGACGACGACCATCACAAGCATCCTGATGGCCATCGCCGGGATCCTCATGGCCGCCTCCCTGGTCCTGGAGATGCTGGTCCGCAACAACAGCTGGGAGCATACCCTGGAGGTGTTCGTGGTCTGCCTGGACATAGTCCCGATCGCCCTCTTCCTCCTTATCACGCTCACATACATGGTCGCGGCCGTCAGGATGGCCGACTCCGGCGTCCTGCTTCAGAACTCCAATTCCGTAGAATCCATCAGCCACATCGACACCGTCTGCATGGACAAGACCGGGACCGTGACCACCAACAAGCTCAAGTTCGAATTCTGCCGCTGCTTCATCGACGAGGGCGAGGCCAGGCGCAAGACGTCCATGTTCGCCACCGCGACGGGGAGCAGGAACAAGACCGTGGGGGTCCTCCTGGACGTGTTCGGCGAGACCCCCTGCCGCCTTCTGGACGAGGTGCAGTTCACCTCCGCGAGGAAGTACAGCGCCGTGCGCATCGACGACGGCGGGAAGGAGTCTTCGCTCTATATGGGCGCCTGGAGCGTCCTCAGGCCGCATTGCGACGACGCGGAGGCCGTCTCGGCCATGGTGGAGGAGGAGTCCTCCAAGGGCATGCGCACGGTGATCATCTGCGAGGGCGAGGGGTCGCTGCATCAGGACGGGGAGCCACGCATCTCCCGCCTCAGGCCGATCATGTTCGTCACGATAAGCGACGAGATAAGGCCCGACTGCAGGGAGACCATCAAGGTGTTCGCCGACAACGGGCTGGACATCAAGGTCATATCCGGGGACGACCCCTCCACGGTCGACGCCATGTTCTCGCTGGCCGGGATCCCGGGAGAGAGGAGGCTGCTGTCCGGCTCCGAGATGGCCACGTTGGAAGGCAAGGAGAAGGAGAAGGCCATACTGGAATCCAACATCTTCGGCAGGATGAGGCCGGAGGACAAGGAGGAGGTCATAGACGTCCTCGTCAAGAACGGCCGCTACGTGGCAATGATAGGGGACGGGGTCAACGACGTCAGGTCCCTCAAGGCGGCCCAGGTGGGAGTAGCCCTCGGCAGCGGTTCCAACGCGGCCAGGGGGGTGTCGGACATGGTACTCATGGAGGACAGCTTCTCCGCCCTCCCCAATGCCATAATACAGGGGCGCAGGACCGTCTCGGGAATGAGGGACATCCTCAAGCTCTATCTTACCAGGAACTTCGCCCTGGCCATACTGTTCGTGTTCACCTACTTCCTCGTCGGCTCCATCCCGGTGATCCCCGTCCAGAACCTCTTCTACGCCTTCATCTCCGTCTCCGCGATCGCCTTCTTCATGACCCTGTTCTCCAAGCCGGAGGGGTCGAGTGGGCTTATCCTGCCCAAGGTTCTGAAGTTCGCCGTGCCGTCGGCGGTCTGCATAGCGGGATTCGGGATCATGGTCTATGCGGCCACATGGATGCTGGTCGGAAACGGAACCATAACGCCCGACTACGAATGGATGGCGTCCGTGGGCGGATTCTCCGACGTGGACGCCCTGCTGATGCACATGTCGTGGTCAGGGTCGGGATGGGAGGAGATCTGCGCAAGGTCCGCCATGCTCCTCTTCGTCACGATCGCGGGCGTGGGTCAGATCATGATGGTCTCCCCTTACTTCAGATTCATGTCCGTCGACGGAAGCGTCAACAAGAGCCTTCTGCCGTGGTTCGTCATCGGACTCATAGCCCTCGCCCTCGTGGCCGCGTTCGTATGGTTCCCCGTGGTGCTGGTCTATCTGGTGGAGATGGTCATCTTCCCCGTCGAGGTCTACGGCGCCTTGGCCGTTGTTCTGGTGATATGGTTCCTCCTCGAGCGCACCATCCACAGGTACGGCCTCATGGACGGCCTGGCCGGACGTTTCGAGAAGAGGTTCATGAAGAAGCTCAGCCAGGAGTACAACAAGAACAGGCGACGGCTCCCGTCCGAATTAAATACCGTAATCTGGATAGAAGCGCATGAACACCGAACTGAGGAAGAGCCTCAAGCTGCTGGTCGTTATCAGCATAGCCTTGGGCACCGTGGACATGGCCTTGGGGATATTCGGCGCCACGCACATGGTCCTCCTGGGAGTCCTCGTGGTCCTCGCGGCCGTCGGGTGCATGAAGCGCGTGAAGGCGCTATGGTACATCGGGATCATCGCCGCAGCCGCGAACCTCGTCTTGTCGCTTCTCCCCGTGATACCCGTCCCGTGGGGCATGATCCCCCTCGTGCTCTCGTTCGCGGTGCTGTACATGCTGGTGAAGCCCGAGATCAGGGAATACGTGCGCGGGCGTGCGGCCGATGCCGGCAGCGGACAGGCCGTCGCCAAGGACCCGGCATGCTTCGCCTGCGAATACGTCTCCGGCGGGGGGATGGAGGGCGGATACACGCGCTTCTACCTGGAATCCAAGCAGCCTGGGACGGCGACCATGGAGTACAGGCGCACCAGATTCAACGGCGACGAGACGAAGGAGGGAGTCGTACCCGTTCCCGACAAGACCGTCAGCGATCTGAAGAGGCTGTTCTACGGATACGGGATCAAGGGCTGGGTCCTCAAGAAGAGCGACCTGGTCGCCCTGGACGCCCCCAGCGTCACCGTGGACTTCTAGGCCAACGGGAAGAACTACGTCATCCACGACGACGACGTCCTTCCCAACAAGTGCGAGGACGTCATAGCCAGAGTGCACAAGGCGCTCATGGACATTTATTTAACGAAGGAGACAGATTCCTGAGGGGAGGTTTATAAATGGGTCTTTTCGACAACATCAAGAAAGCCGTCAACGACGTGGCCAGCTCCGCGTCGTCCTCCGGCAACAAATCCGTGGACATCGTGTTCCCGGACATCGGCACGCTAGAGGAGTTCAAGGCGCTTCCCCAGGCCGCCCTGTCCACTCCCTTCGACACGGCCGCCATGACCGTGCTCGCCCTCTGCTTCTACCCTCAGGACAAGAATCTCTGCTTCGACATGCTGAACTTCCTGAAGGGACCCGAGTCGCTCTCCGAGTACGAGAAGTCCTTCATCAACGACAGGTTCAGGGACTCCGACTACGTCCCCAGGTCCTACTTCAAGGGAGCCACCCCTCAGAACGACTACCTGCCTTCCGAGCCCCTCACCATCACCGTCAGCGACAACCCCTACTCCTACCAGGACGACGGCTACGCCACCATGCACATCAGGTCCGGAGGCGCCGACAGCCCCAGGCAGGTGAAGGTCAGGAAGGCCAAGGACGGCAAATGGTACCTGTGGGAGCAGTTCGTCCTCGTGGGCATCCGCCCTCCGGAGGGATCCAACCCCTGGGCTTGAGATAAACCGGGCGTTCCGCCCGTCTTTTTTCCACTCATTCTTCCGAGAACCTCTTCTTGGCCGCGTTGGCGCAGTAGGCGATGGCCATCATCACGACGACTCCGAGCATTATCGGGACGAAGAGGTATTCGATTGAACCGAATCCGCTCATGACGCACGTGATGGCGGTGGCTCCTCCCGGCGGATGGATGGTGCCGGTGAGCATCATCACGACGATAGCTGTACACCCTGCCAAGCCGATGCCCGCCCATTTCCAGTCGTCGAAGCTTCCAGTCTGAATCAGCACGAAAGCCACCGTGATCCCGACGATGGCGGAGAACAGATGTCCGAAGAACACGTTCTTGGGCTTCGAGAACGGGGCCTTGGGCGCCCCGTAGATAAGCACGGCGGTGGCTCCGAACGATGCGACGAGATAAGGGTTGGACAGCGTCTGGTCCAGATATGCGAGGAATGCCAGCGCCACGAAGGCGGCGATCGCCGTTATGGCAACGGTCGCCGTGCCGTACTTCTCGCTCGGTTTGAAAGGATTATCCATTTTAACACGCCTTCTTTGTTCCCGCAGGGACGTATCCCTGCAGGATGAAATCGTTTCTTCATTCGATGTTCAGTATGACCATGTCGTCGGAGACCGTTCCGTTCGCTTTGATCCCGAACGTCTTCACGAGGACGTCCAGCACGCCGGGCGTGATGAACCCGGGAAGCCTCGGGCCGAGCATTATGTCCTTCACGCCCAGGCTCAGAAGCGTCAGCAGCACCAGGACGGCCTTCTGCTCGTACCATGATATGTTGAACGACAGCGGCAGGCCGTTGATGTCGGTGCCGAAGGCCTCGGCCAGCGCCTGGGCGATTACGACCAGGGAGTAGCAGTCGTTGCATTGTCCCGCATCTATCACGCGCGGTATCCCGCCGATGTCCCCCAGATCGAGCTTGTTGTACCTGTACTTGGCGCATCCGGCGGTCAGGATGACGGCGTCCTTAGGAAGGCTCTGCGCGAACTCGGTGTAATACGTCCTTCCTTTCTCGCGCCCGTCGCACCCCGCCATTACGACGAACCTCTTTATCGCTCCTGCCTTGACCGCGTCGACGATCTTGTCAGCCAAGGAGAGCACCTGCGAGTGACCGAAGCCTATGGTCAGGGAGACGTCGTCGATCCGGACGGGAGGAGGGCATCCCTTGGCCATGGATATGACCTCGGAGAAGTCCTTCCTTCCGTCCTTCGATACTATATGCTTCACGCCTTCCACGCCGGCCGTCCCGGTGGTGAAGAGCCTGTCCTTGTAGGAATCCTTGGGAATCAGGACGCAGTTGGTGGTCGCGACGACGGGGCCGTTGAAGGACTCGAACTCCTCCTTCTGCTTGTACCAGGCGCCCCCGTAGTTTCCGACAAGGTTGCTGTACTTCTTGAACGCGGGATAGGAGCAGGCCGGGAGCATCTCGCCGTGAGTGTAAACATCGACGCCCGTGCCCCGGGTCTGCTCAAGGAGGTCCTCCAGATCCTTCAGGTCGTGACCTGTGACGAGGATCCCGGGGTTCTTTCCGACGCCCGTCCTCACATTCGTGATCTCCGGGTCGCCGTATCTCCCGGTGTTCGCCTTGTCCAGCAGAGCCAGGCAGGCCGCTCCGACCCTCCCGCACTCCATGTTGAGGGCGATGAGCTCGTCAGCGGCCATCTCCTCTGCCAATGCGGCCATCGCTTTCCTGATGAAACCGGTGACGGCCTCGTCCTTCTCGCCGAGCACGCGCGCATGGTGGTAGTATGCGGCCATCCCTTTGAGCCCGAACAGAAGGAGCTCCTTGAGGGACCTCAGATCGTCGTCTCCGTCGAGGGAGAGGATGTCCCTGCATCTGATTCCGACATCCTTCCCGATAAGCGCCCTCGCCCTTTCGGTCTGGACGTCTATTGCCTTCTTGTCGAAGTTCGTGTTGCTCAGGGTCATGAACAGGCCGTCGACCATGGTCTCGTCGACGTCCTCTCCCTTCTTGCCGCTGGATGCCAACTCTATGAGCGTTCCGATCAGGATGTCTTGGCTCTTGGCGAGCTCCTCGGTCTTCCCGCATACCCCTCTCTTCACGCACCCTGTCCCTGCAACCGTCTCTTCACACTGTCTGCATAGCATGTCCTTCGATCTCCTGCCTGATAGCAGGTTTCTAAAAGATACCATGTTATAAATATGGCAACTTTCTGCTTGGAAACCATGGACAAGATGTGCACGGTGTACAAGACGATGGACTATCTCTCGAAGAGATGGACCGTCCTGATCTTGCACGAGATGAGCAAAGGAGCCGAGTGGAAGAGGTTCTCCGAGATAGAGAGGTCCATGAAGGAGGTCACCGCGAAGGTCCTCACCGAGCGCCTCAGGGAGCTGGAGGCGGAAGGACTGATAGAAAGACGGGTGGACACGTCCTGCGTCCCGATCAAGAGCGAATACCGCCTGACCGAGGCAAGCAAGGAACTGATGGACGTCATCCACGAGCTTAAGACATGGGCGCTCAAATGGAAGGTAGACAACCCCGTATGCGCCAACACCCAATGCAGGCTCTGCACGCTGCGATCGACCTTCAAGGCGGCATCAGGCCTCGGGCGGATGAAGGGAGGCCCCCTTGATTTCCCTCAGGATCGCTTTCTGAGCATGAATGCCGTGCAGACGGCTGAAGCTATCAGCTTGCCCTCCTCGGACGTCACACGGACGTCGTAGACCTCGAGAGAGCGGGATTTGTTGACAGGGGATGCGACGGCGGTGAGCTTTCCCTGCGCGGGCCTGTAGAACTTGACCTCGGTGCTCTGTCCCGTGCCGTCCGCATAGGCGTTGCTTGCGAACGCGAAGGCATGGTCCACCAATGCGTAGACGGCCGCCCCGTGCCCCCTCCCCATGCTGTTGAGATGCTCCGGCAGGAGCTCCATCGTGCATGTGGCCCCCTCCTTCCCAACGGAGACCAGCTCTATCCCGAGCATTCTGGCGAACGGAGCCCGATACATAGTCATGACCCTTTCAGGATCTATCTCCGGGTCGGTTATCCTCGACCGGATCTCATCCATGTCCATGACCCCGGAACCGGGATTGGGTATTTAATCGGAACACAGGCTTTCTCAAACTATTAAATCCACGACTCCATGCGGTGGACGATGGCTGAGACGATAACTGTCACCCAGCTGAACAACCGCGTGAAGACCCTGTTGAAGCACGGCAGCGTGAACGACATCTGGGTCTCCGGGGAGATTTTCCAGCTGAAGAAGACCGCGTCAGGCCACTATTATTTCACTTTGAAGGACGAGAGCAGCAGCGTGTCGGCCGTCATCTTCGCCGCCACCCGCACATACCTGTCCTTCGAGCCGAAGGAAGGGGACAAGGTGGAGGCCTTCGGCCGCGCGGACCTCTACGCCCAGAACGGCAGATACCAGTTCATCATCTCGTCGCTGAAGCATTCAGGAATCGGAGACCTGTACGTGAAGTTCGAGGCCCTGAAGGCCAAGCTCAAGTCCGAGGGGCTCTTCGAGGAGTCCCGCAAGCGTCCCATCCCCAGATATCCCCGCAGGATCGGCGTGGTGACCTCCCAGACCGGCGCCGTCATACACGACATAATCACGACGTCTTCCACCAGGTTCCCGGCGGACATCTACCTGGCGCCGGCCCAGGTCCAAGGGGACGGAGCGGCCAAGACCATCGTCGCCGGCATAGAGCTGCTGGACCGCTTCGGCGTGGACGTCATAATCATCGGCAGGGGCGGAGGCTCCCTGGAGGAGCTGTGGCCGTTCAACGAGGAATCTGTCGCCAGGGCAATCGCCGCCTGCAGGACCCCTGTAGTCTCGGCCGTCGGGCATGAGACCGATTTCACCATCTCCGACTTCGTCGCCGACCTGCGCGCCCCCACCCCCACCGGAGCCGCCGCGCTGATTCTCAGAGACAGATTAGAGACATCCAACGACATCGTGTCCCTAATGAATAGGGCAACCACTGCCCTGATGGATTCCTTCTGGAATATGGAGAACCGTCTGGACGTGCTGGGGCTCAGGCTGGCCCCTGACCGCGCTTCGACGGACCTCTCGATGAGGGAGATGTCTGTGGACGGACTCATGACGAGAGCGGATACGGCCATCCAGCGCATGCTGGGCGATTCCCGCGCCAGATTGGGAATGGCGGTCCAGAAGCTGTCTCCCAGGCATGCGGAGGAGATGGTGAAGCATCTGACGTTCCAGGTCTCCGAACTCGACCGCAGGGCCCGCACCTCCCTTTCCGCCATGTCCGATAAGATCCAATCCCGCTTCGACATGGCCGCCTCCAAGATAGATCCCGGCCGCATAGGCTCCCGCATGGAGATGGAGGGCAAGAGCATAGATTCGATCTTTGACAGGATAGCCTCGCTGTCCTCCGGAATCACCATGGAATGCGGATCGTCGATGAGATCGATCGGATCAAGGCCGGAGACGGCGATCAAGGCCGCTTTGGAAATGAGGGCGTCCAGACTTGAAGGCATATCGAGAAACCTGGAGGGCGTTAACCCCCTGAACGTCTTGAACAGGGGCTACGGCCTCATCACGGACGAGGGCGGGAAGGTCGTCGCATCCGTTTCGGAGATCCCGGTCGGCGCGCGGATATCGGTGCGCATGAGGGACGGCGCGGTCAACGCCAAGGTTGAAAGCAAGGAGGAAAGGAAATGAACCCGGAAGAGAGCAAGAAATACGAGGAGGAAGTCGCGGCGCTGTCGTTCGAGGAGAGCATGTCGCAGCTGGAGAGGCTGGTCGAGAGGCTCGAGACCGGCGGGGCGGACCTGAACGAGAGCCTGGAGATATACGAGAAGGCGGTCGTTCTCAGGAACCACTGCAAGGCGGTCCTGGACGACGGCCAGAGGAGGATCAAGAAGATAATCGAGTCCTCCGGCGGAATAACCGAATCGGACTTCCAATGATCGCCTGAGGTCCCAGAGCCTCAGGCCGTTGGCCTCTCCCCACGCCTCGGTGTCCTTGTAGAGCCTGGTGGCCCTGAAATCCGAATCGGAGAAGGCCAGCCTCAGCGAACCCCCCAGCGCCCCGTTGGTGAGGTACCTGGCGTTGAAGGACCCGAACCCTTTCTTGAGGCCGAGGAGCAGTATCTCCACGGCGTCGTGCCCCCTTCCGGCGACCCACGGGTCCTCCAGCGCCTCCATCTCCTCCCTGAGGCTGCGGAGCAGGCTGCGCTTGGACACCGACGTGCGCCTGGAGTTCATCACGACGGCGTCGATCATCGCGTTGTAGTCGACGGCGAGGGTATGGGGGTTGACGAAGACGCTGAAGTCCAGGTCGCCGAAGTTCAGCCCCAGCCCCTGGCGCTTGGACACGTGCATCAGAAGGCCCAGGGGGACGCTGGCGTTGAGCACCGCCTCCTTGATCGATCCGTACCTCTCCTTGAATCTCGCGACCTTGCTCCTGTCCCCGTACTCGTTGACGATGTCCTCCAGGGCGTTGCTGCAGATGCACATCATCTCCATGTCGCGGCAATCGGTGTAGAACATCGGCGGAGCGACGTGTTTGCCGTCCAACACGTCAAGGTCCGCGTCCACGATCCCGATTACCTGGGAGACCTTGCGGCGGCCGGTCAGCTCCTTGACCGCCTTGCGGACGCTCTCCTTCGAATGGCACTGGATTATCCTGGCCTCCTCGGAGACGAACTTGCCGTACACCCTGTCATCTGTGACCCCTTCCACGAGGATGAACGCCCCCTTAAAGAGGGTGCGGGTCATCATGACCTCGTTGCAAACGTCGGAGTAGGATATCTGGTCGCGCATTTTCCGGCTTCAACTCCCTCGCGTCGTCCCAGAGGTCGTGTATCACCTGGGGCGAATGAGTGGCCGCTATGATCTGGACGCCCCTGACCCTGCAAATGTCGCTGAAGATCGAGCCGAGCCTCTGCTGCCATGTGATGTGCAGCGATATCTCCGGCTCGTCGATGATGGCCACCGATCCCGGCTCGGCGTGGAACAGCAGGTTGTAGAGCATGATGATTATCTGCTTCTCCCCGGAGGAGAGCCTGTTCAGCTGAAGCGCGGAGCCTCCGTCCAGGACCACGGTCATCTTGCCGTTCTCCGACACGTCCAAAGTCTTGCCGATGAAGATGTCGTTCACGATGTCCTTGAAGATCACGATCGACTCGGCGAGGATGTAGTTCTTGTCCACGTACTCCGATATGGAGTAGGCGAGGTCCTCGTAGTCCTTCCTGTAGTTCAGGAGCTCGTACCTCGAGGGCGGGAACCTGTATCCGGCCGGTATGTCGGGCTCGAACCCGGCGTCCTTGATGAAGTCCAGCTTGGCCTTCAGGTCCTTGCTCCAGAACTCCAGCTCCCCGTCGGACATCTCCCTCCTCGCGCCGGTGTACGGTACGAGCTCGGAGTGCTCCTTGGAGTAGCGGACTCTCTCGTACAGCTCCTGGGCGTAGGTGTCGAGGGCGGGGGCGATGTGGCCGTCCCTCCGCCTCACGGCAAGACGCTCTGGAGGCACATATATGACGTCGCAGACGTCGGAGGCCTCCTGGGGGCTGATCTCCGTCTCCAGCTCGTTCTTCTGCATCTGGATGAGAAGCCTCCCCTCCTCCTTCTCTATGATGAGGACGCTGTCGTCGTCGAATCCGATGTCCAGCCTCTCGAAGGGGATCTCCTCCATGTACTTCGTGTCGCCCTTGAGCGCGGAGTAGATCAGATGCATTAACGTGCTCTTCCCGTAGCCGTTGGGGGAGTGGATGAACGTAAGCCCCTTGCATAGTTCCAACGAGTAGTCGAACCGGTCGAAAAGCCTGCTGATGTAGACGGAAGTGATCATCATGGGACTGCCTCGGTATCGGTCCGCGCTTATTTATCATCGACTGAACGGAGGTTCGCGGATTCAGCGATAACGTTAATTCGTGCAAGCCTATCGGACGCGCATGGATGCGGATGCGGAGTTCGAAGCCGTTCGCAAAGACATCGCGGAAGGCAGGCTTTCCGACGTCTCGGTCAAGATCAAGGCTATCGCGGAGTCCACGGAGGACCCGTTCCTGGTCATCAAGTGCATCTCCCTTCAGAAGGCCGTGGGCGGCGGCGAGGCCCTGTCCGCGCTCGTCGGAAGGCTGACGTCGATGTCCGGAAAGGATGCCGAGACCGACTATCAGATGGCCTCGGCCCTGCTGAGCCTGGGGTTTCCCTCCGACGCATGCTCCATCGCTAGTTCGGACGACGACAGGTCCCTGTCGCTCCGCGCCAGATGCCTCATGGGGATGGGGCGTCCAGGTCCCGCGCTGGAGGCGATCGGCAGGATGGCGTCGCCCTCGGTATCCGACAGGTGCCTCAGGTCAGAGGCGCTCGACGCCCTCGGGGACCATGACGCCGCCTTGAAGGAGGCGGGCATGCTCCTGGCCGGGAATCCTGCTGATTACGGCGTCCGCGTGCGCTACGTCTCCGCCCTGATGTCCGCCGGAAGGAAGAAGGAGGCGGTGAAGTTCGTCCGCGACGGATTGAAGGAGAAGTCGGCGGACGCCAACGCCCTGGCCGGATACGCCATGTGGGTCTCGGGAAACGTCAAGTCCGCCGGCGCCTACGCATCCCGCGCCGTGCAGATGGACCAGAGGCACGTGGGGGCCATGGAGGTCCTCGGCCTGTGCCTCGCCGAGAAGGGCGAGATCCCCAAGGCCCGCATAGTCGCCGGGGCAATCAACGAGGTGTCCCCCGGGGACGGGGCGGCGGTCAGGATCCTGTCATACTGCGAGATGAAGGAAGGGTCATGAGATCCTGCGCCTCCACCTGGCCTTTATCCTGTTGACCCTCCACAGCTCCTTCCAGAACGTCGGCGAGAAGAACATCAAGGCGGTCAGGATCTCGAGACGTCCGACCCACATCAGGATCATCATTATGACCTTGAGGAAATCGCCCGTGTCGCTGAAGCTCCCGTTGAGCCCGAAGTCGCCGAACGCCGAGCCCAGGTTGCCGACCATCGCTATGGATATCCCGACGGCGTTCTGAATGTCATATCCGCACATCATGATGACGACGGAGCCCACTATCAAGGTCACGATGAACAGCATCAGTATG
>JAEEGK010025301.1_pt1 | contig 12207 bp, 15 predicted proteins | sample 8958771 | NCBI WGS metagenome assembly JAEEGK01 (sample SAMN16246547, study PRJNA631951) | gut metagenome | biome: gut microbiome; feature: rumen; material: SC-attached | host: Bos | place: Iran: Karaj | collected 2018-10 | reverse complement strand
CTCAAAACCGTATTTGTGATAAAAGTTTATGGCCCTCTCATTCTTTTCGAATACCCACACAAAAAATGTATTGTATTCGCTAAGCCTTGAAATTGCTTCATTCATTAATCTATATCCTACTTTCCGGCCATAATACTCCGAAAGGACATAGATTGCATCAACTTCTCCTGCATTCGGCAGATCTTCATCTCTCGACGGACTATATACCGCAAATCCTACAACTTTATCTTTATCCTTAGCTACAAGAGTGTTATCCGGGAAATTCCGCGCACGTGCTGTTGTAGCCTCTACGGTCATCGTATCAAGATAGTGGTCACATACAATGCCTCTGTAAGATTCCTTCCATGCAGTACAGTGAACATATCCTCTCCCGCAAAGCTCCTCATCGGTTTCTGCTGATTTAATGATTAATGAATCATTTATTTTTTCCATGAATAATTATCCTCCACTACCAACAACCTCCGATTTATAGATTTCATGCAAAAATCATATAAAAGTAGCCATATACAAAGGTAAAGTAATAATTCCATCATCACTTACACCTATGTTTCCGTCTACAAACTTGTATGCATATGAAATGCCGGATTCCTTTTTTATAACAGCGCCCAATGAGTTCGCCTTTGTATTGCCACTCTTAACCTCTATAGGAACAACATTCCCCGCTATCTGAATTATGAAATCCAGTTCCTTTTTGGTTGTTTCATTTTTGTAGAAATACAAAGGATATCCTTTTTTGTGCAACGCATCCGCTATTGCACATTCATACAAGCCTCCCTTGGTGTTACCTGCGAGCGTATTCTCAACTATATGCTGCTTTAAAGAAAAATCCTTCATTGAAATGAGCAATGACAAATCGGTTGTATATGCTCTGAAAAAATCGTCGCGGGCATAATCATCCAAATCGTACTTAACATCACTTACCAGTTTGCATAGATGAACCATATCAGCTCTAAGCAACCATTCTATGCTGCTATAATACTTTTGTCCTCTTGCACCATGCTCAATTTCTTTATATTGAAATTTATGGTTTTCTTTGTCTAACAACTGTTTGGCAAGTGTCAGATAACATTTTTCAGCCTTAACCTTTTCCTCTGCATCGGCATAATGAGCAATATCATATTGGTATCCCAAAAGAAGGCTCCTCTGAACGGAATCAACCTCGCGAAAATCCTTAGTGTCCATATATTTTTGAACGGCTTCGGGCATTCCGCCTATAGCAATATAAAGTCTGTAGTATCCCATCAATTGATTGTGAATCGGCTTGGGGATTTCTTTTCTTTCATCCAGATACGTATGAAGTGAATTGATAATATCTTCAGATAATCCCATTCCCCAAAGAAATTCTTCAAAATCCAGTCCATACATCTTTATATAATCCACATAGCCGACCGGATATGAAGAAGCCCTCTTATAATCTATACCTAAGAGCGATCCTGATGCTATTACATCAAAACCGTTATCCATTGCCCAGAATTTAAGTGAAGTAATCGCTTCCTCACATTCCTGAATCTCATCAAGAAATATTAATGTCTTGCCCGGAACAATCTTTTTATCCGGAAATCGGAACCTGAGTGCCATAACCATGTTCTCAACTGTAAGGTCTCCGGAAAACACTTCAGCCGCTGAAGGGGTTTGCTTAAAGTTTATTTCAACAAATTCCTCGTATTTTTCTTCTGCAAATCTCTCTATAGCAAAAGTCTTTCCGGTCTGCCTTGCTCCCCGGACTATCAAACATTTTTTCTGTTTATGGGATGCCCACTCTTCAAGTTGTTTGCTGATTTTTCGTTTTAACATGATCCATCTCCAAGTTTCAATTATTACATCTGCAAGACTATTTTACATCGTCATCAACATTTTGGAAAGGATTTTTGTGCTGTTCATCAACATTTTGGAATGCTTTGGTATAAAAGCAGCTTCGATATACATCTAAGCCAACCGCTATAAGACTTAACCTCTATGATGAAAACTCCGTGCTTATTAACTACAACATTATCAAGCCCTTATACTTCGCCTTCGTGACAGCGTTAAACGGCGCGCCGCCACCGGCGCCCTTCCATTCTTTTTTCCAGCTAAGGCCCTTCTCCTCAAGGATGTGGGCGAAGCTTTCTGCGAGTTCTTCGCGGTATTCGTTTTTATTCTTCGGTCTCGTACTCATCTGCAATCGCCTCCAGTTCTTCAGGGGTAAGGGTTTCTTCCTCGATAAAGATTAGTTCTTTTTTCATTCTTTTTTCTCCATACAAAGAAAGAGCGCCTGCATCGCAAACGCCCTTTACCAAAAAAGCATTAATTTGATAGTAAATTAAGTTGCTTTTGTCATCATTTCATTTAATCTGTGTTAAAAATATTATTTAATAGTTATAGTTTTTTACTTAGAAATTATAATAATTCAGTCTGATACAAACACTGTTTCTTCTGCTGCGTTGAGGCCTTCAAATTTTTCAAGTTCTAACTCTGCATCATTTATAACAATACAATAGGCATCTGTAGCTCCGCGTCTTATTTCATACACAGAGCCATCAGAAAAGAAAGCATGGACATGTGTAACATCCTCTGCTTTAAATGTTCCTGCCAAAGCCGTAAATACATACTCTCCTTCATCGGTCATAACACTATCCGAGTAGTAATGATGCGTCACAACATCACCATTTTGATAATCTATAAGATTCAATTTTACAATCTTACTTCCGTCAAAGAGAGCAATTCCTTCATAAATAACATTTTCTTCTTTTTCACACAAGAAGGCAAAAAAATCACCAATATCATCCGGAATTGAGTATTTCAGTACAATTCTATCTATCTTTGTATCGATAGTCCCAACTTGTTTCAATATAGCCTCACAAATGCTCTCGGACGAAATCTCCTCGTCTTTATTCCCACATCCCGAAAAAAGACAAAAACAAAAAATAAATAAGCCAATCATGAGAAAAGTAACATTACTTTTCATCTTTTTCCGTCCTAATATAAATGTATGTGCCATTATTTTTTATTCTCCTGATTCCACATTTTTTAATTAATCCTTCTATATCCTGAGGTGAAAACTCGCAATCAGACAGTAATAGCATATTTGTCATTCTTGCACATGCCTCAGATGTTCCTCCCAAAGATTCATTATCATCAGCAACACACACATATACATCAACATCATCCCCGCAATTTGAGTACTCTGCTATTTGTCCATTCGTCTTTACAGCCCCAACAGCAAAAATATTATTTAAACTATATCCTGCTGGAAAATCACATCTGTTCTCGCCATCATTGCCAGCCGCAGCCACTATTACCACTCTCTTTTCTTGAAGCATTTCAATTAACATGTAGGTTTCTTTATTGCAATCTTTTTGTCCAAAACTCATATTAATTAAAGAATCGGCATCAGTGGTTTCCAATATTTTTTTCAAAGTCTCATTAAGTTGCACAACACTATCTCGCTCACCCAAATCAATATTAAAACACTGTACAAGATATTTTGAGCGACTGACACCGCAACAGACTATATCCTTAACAATTTCGCCATGTGACTTTTCCTCATCAGAGTAAAAATCATCAATTATATATACTGTCCTGCTTTTTGTTTTGCAACCGCAAAATATGGTTACCGAAAATAAGACAATCAAAAGTGCAATAGCCAGTTCTACGTGCTTACAAGAAATCCGTTGGAATTTATTTACTGTAAACATCTTCTAACGCTATACAATTTAAGTAAAAGTGTCAGCTACTGCTTCCCATGCGCCATTACTATATATTCTAAAGTAAACCGTCTGCGTCCAGCTAGTGCCACCGGTAATTGAAACAGATAATCCAAGGCCACTTCCAAAAGTAAAACCAGCTCCTATCGAACCTGTTATCTGGTAAATGACTTGGTTATTGGCTTCTGCCGGATTATTATATGAGGATTGTGTTCTACTTATCTCTCCTCCATTTGAATTAGCGATAGTAACAATTCCATATGATGACTGAACACCTTCTACATATGTTACTTTCGCTCCGGAAGACGAATAATTATACTTAACTTCAACTCTGTTTTTAGAATAATTAGCAGCCGAAGAAAGTGTATACTCGGCATAACCCGTATATGAAGTATATTCAGATATCGTGCCTCCGCCGAATTTTTCATAATTATGCCCGCTTGCATACAAAACATCTGATGACTTGATAGCTTTAGTATTAGAATCATACGCTATTTGGGATCCATCAGGGTAAACAATCACATACTTACTTTGATTATCATGCTTTTTCATAAACTCTTTTATATCTGCATAACCCGTTGCAAGAGATTCCGCGCTTTGAAGCGCAGTCTTTAATGCAGCCTTATTTCCATTTAAAACCTGCCTTCTAAATTCAGATTGATTTATAAACATAGTTTCACGATCAAGCGCCTTAACGTTGTCAACATCAATAATTTCCCCTGAAGCTTCCATTCTCCTTATCATTTCGTCAAGATTTGCATAATATTCAGCATCTCTTCTTGACACCCCATCTGCCATCAATTCGCTTACAATTTTATCTTTTCTCGGAGTAACTGCACGTTCCGAAGCACAAACAGCAATTCTTGATTGCAACATAATTGAAATGGTTAAAAAAGCAGCACATATTACTCTAATTATTCTGTTCATATTTTCCCTCCATAATCAGTATTTCGTTCAGCAAATAAACATCCACTATCTCAAAAGTATGAGAGCAACATGTCATCATACAATTGTGCATTTGCTTTATTATATCACATCATAATGCTATCAAATATACGTCTTTTTGTCAATCAGCGAATATATGTACGAATCACTCGCATATTTGTTGATTCATTTCGCAGTACTATTTAACAGGCAATATATTGTTATCGTTTGGAAACAATATCAGGCCAAAACAAAGAGTGGTCTCATGCTGTCTTCCTATCCGTTAACACATTCCCATTGCTTTATAATTCTGTATATCGAGGAAACGTTTTTCCAGTTCCTCACGGTATTCGTTTTTTTTCTTCGGTCTCGTACTCATTAGCTTCTACCTCCAGTTCTTCAGGGGTAAGGGGTTCTTCGTCGATAAAAAACAGTTCTTTTTTCATTCTTTTCCTCCGCAAAATATAACAGGAGCCCGGCGCATTGCCGGACTCCCGTTCGCATTACTGTCTGTCAGTTGTTTTTTATTTTGTTCCTGCAAGGGCATTGCCGTTTACGTATACGGTATATCCGTTTGAAACGATACCGCTTGCATCGCCGTTAAACTCATCAATGTAGCAATCTCCTGTAAGGTTCCAGGTGCTGCCGCTTTCAAGCGTAACCGTCACGGAACCGATGGAGCTTGATACGGTTGCTCCTTTGGCATTGGTAATCTCGCCTGAGAAGCAGCCGGTAAATGTGGAGCTTCCGACTATGTTAAGAGTCAGGTAAGAGTTATCTCCCACGAGGATGGTGCCTTCCGCTATCTGGCCTACGAGGTTAAGGGTTGCCTTATTGTCAGCGCCGCTCCAGCCGTCATCGCACACAGAAAGAAGGATTCCGTCGCTGTCTTTATTAACAAGTTTGACGCCTTCGAGGGTGATAACCGCATTGGTGTTGGTCACGTGGAACATGTGACCGTTAAGGCTTGTAAGTGAACCGCCTGTCATGTCAAAAGAAGATGTTCCGCTGTCAGCATCCCCACTCATGGACTGGTAAATCATGATAGTGTCGTTAAATGTAGCATTACCGTTGCAGTCAGTGTTATTGGCGGTCATGTCGCAGTTTTTGAGGGTGATAGAGTTCTTTCCTTCGATACATACACCTTCCGAAAGGTTGGATGTAAGTGTAGCGTTCTCCACCGTAATATCAGCTGTTGAGTATATTGCGGGTGAACCAAGGCCGTTGGTCACGTAAGTGCCGCCGTCAACATATACTGTTCCGCCGCCTCTGTCTGTTCTGATAGCAGCCGAAGATCTGCCGCTTGTGGTGATGTCAAGGTTATATGCATTAGTCGTACCGCCGCCCGTGGTCATAATACCGCCGGAGCCGTTGCCGGTTGTAACAATTGTTGAATCCTTTATGATAACGGTGGTTCCGTCACCTTCGGCACCGTTCTGTCCGCCGTTACCGCCGTATGAGAAGACTCCGTTGGCGCCTTCCGCATCGGAAGTGATGTTCGCACCTGTAATAGTGGTAGTGGAACCGTCTTTAACAAGAATGGTTGCGTTAAGTCCGTAGAAGTTACAGTTATCTCCTCCGTCCGAATCGCCACTCTTACTAACGGTGACATCAGAGATGGTTACATTTTCCGATGTTGATACCAAAAGTGCATTCTCGTCTGATGATGTGCTTGAGATTGTCTCTGCGCTTATTGTTTCGGCCGATGTTACTTCTTTGGCTGCTGTATAATCTATGTCGGCGCTGCTACTGCCCGGTGCTCCGCCGGGAGCTCCACCGGGACCTCCGGGACCTCCTTCCGGGGGCTCTCCGTCAGGCTTTTCTCCTGCCGGAGGCTCACCATCGGGTTTTTCTGAACTATTAGTTTCTTCACTCTGAGTCACTTCAACCGAAGCGGTCTCTGTCGAGGTAATTGTTTCCGTTGCGGTGCTTCCGCATGCACCAAGTGTCATGCTCATAATTGTTGCCGCGATTACTATTGCCATTATTTTTTTGCTCTTTATAATCATGTATTTGCACTCCTTTCAAAGTTTCGTGCTCTTTGGTGTATGCGCTTATACTAACGGCAAATTGTGTCTGGCAAATGGTTAAAATGTGAAATCGGTGTGAATTAGCGGGTGGTTTGTTATATGTTCATTTTACGGGGGCGAACATAAAAAACCATTAATCTGATGGTAAATCAAGTGGTTTTTGCCATCATTTTAATGGTTCTTGGTGGTTTTATAACATTTTGTTATATTTTATTCTTTCTCCAAATTTTGCGCCTTTACCATCCCATCTCTCCAAATAAGTACTCTTTATACCTGAAAAGAGCATATAAGGGTAGCGACCAAATATGGGTATTTCCATCCATGTTGTCACCCACATTCTTTAGCGATGTTTTAATCGCCATCTTGGGACTGTATCTATTGCAGAACTGATGTAAACTTTTTGCCTTCGTATTGTCGGCAGCCTTAACTTCTATCGGTACAAGCACGCCTTCATGGTCGGTAATAAAATCAACTTCCGCGTCTGATTGGGATTTCCAGTAATAGCAATCTATTCCCATGCTTTTTAACTCTGTGTATACGTAATTCTCCGTCAGCGCTCCCTTAAAATGGACAAATCCTTTATCACCGTCAAGTATAGTCCTATAATTCAAGTTGGATTTTCTGCGAAGCAGTCCCACGTCGGACATGTATACTTTGAAATAAGTTATATCTTCCATACCGGACAATGGAATTTCCGGTGTGGGTACAAGATTGAGTTTAAGTGCCAATCCTGCATTAACCAGCCATCCAAGCGCATCTTCAAGATCTTTTGCACGAGCCCCCTGCTTAACATGCGAAAAAATAAACTTATTGTTATCCCTTGCTATTTGAGAAGGAATCGCATCCCATATCAGCTTGATTTTAACCGTTTCCTCCGGCTTGGGATGCTTACCGAAATCATCTGCGTAATCCTTTAAAATCGTATCCTGAATTGCTTCAACCTCTTTGTAATCATGAGTCTCTACCCATTTATGAACTGCTTCGGGCATACCCCCGACTATGTAATAGTTCCTAAGATATTTCTCAAGCGGAACAGTATAAAGGTCCGGCAACTCACGAGTCAGTGCCAGCTTTCTTAACCCATCTATATACTTCTTACCGCCGTCAGCAATCACGAATTCCTCGAAATTCATGGGATACATATTTATTCTATCTACTTTTCCGACAGGAAAAGAAATCCCCTCTTCCCGTAAAGTAACACCCAACAGCGAACCGGCTGCTATTATGTGCAGTTCAGGCATATTCTCACAAAAATACTTAAGTGACTGTATTGCTCTGGGACAGGCTTGTATCTCGTCAAATACCAGTAGCGTAGAGCCCGACACAATCTTTCGACCCAATACGACACTTTCCAATTCATCTATTATTCTGGCGGTGTCAAAATCATATTCAAAAACAGACTGAAGCCCCGTATCACCATCAAAGTTCAAATATGCCAAATCATCGAATTCGGTCTCACCAAACTGTTTTATCAGGTATGTCTTTCCGCACTGACGTACGCCCGAAACCAATAATGGTTTACGGCCTTTTTTGACCTTCCATTCTTTAAATTGTTCTAATGCTAATCTCTCCATAGTCTCCTCCCCATGACTTCCGGGTAACCTCTTACGAGAAAATATTAACATTTTTAGGAGGAATAGTCAAATCTCAATTGCATTTTTCGGAGGAATATAGCATTTCAGTTGCGTTTTCGGCACGAAATTCTACGAGCCACTTATGACTGGTAAATAGGGGGGCCACTTATGACTGATTGAATATGTTTTCTATATTCCTTTTTCCAAATACTCCGGCGGCACTTCCTTCGTAAGCCATACGCCATTGACGGAGCGGTAGAACTTGAAGCCGTTGCGGTACAAGTCGCCGCTCCTGACTATGTAGATTACGGGCTTGCCGTGGCGGGCGCCGACCTTCGTGGCGGTTTCTTTGTCCCCGGAAAGGTGCACGTAGAGCCTCGACTTCGGGATGAGCCCCTGCGCGTCTATGGAAGCGACATACTTCTCACCGGTTCCGTGGTACAGCGTCTCCGGCGGAACCACTTCCTCAAGTTCCACGTCCACCGGAATGGAATGCCCCTGGTTGGCCCTGATGAGCGTCTTGTCTTCATTAAACGAATACCGCTGCTTCGCATCCTCCGCGACGATTCGCTCAAGCGTCTCCATATCAAGTTTATGAGTCTTACTGACTCCTTCTATCAGTTCCTCCACATTCGCCCATCCGTGCTCATCAAGCGCAATCCCGATGGTCTCGGGCTTGTGACGAAGGATGAGGGAGATGAATTTTGAGGTGTCTTTATCTGTGTGTGACATACGATTCCTCCCAAAACAGCATTTAATATTCTTCCCAAGAGCTAACTTTCTTACCATCTCTATCCAGAGATAGTTTATGAATCAATCCCCCGCCATGCATCATCACCATAAGTGGAACATTCAAAGCATTAGCAATCTTTTCAAGCTCACTGCTAACAGGCTTAAAAGTACCTGATTCGTATTCTTCTAACCTTTCTATCGTCATGCCGGTTTTCTCGGCAAGTTCTCCGATTATTCTGTAATTCAAGCCTCATCCATTATCAGCCATTGATCCATTCCGGGTCCCGCATCATCATTAGGGCGTACTCTGAATCCAAATTTTTCATAAAATGACTCTTTTCCTTTAGCTGAATTCAAAGTCAGTTTAACTTTATAACCGGGTTTCATTCCGTCTTTCAGTTTGCTGATACTTGCTTCAACAAGTTTGCGGCCTATTCCCTGTCCTTGGTATTTCGGATCAACAATAACATCTGACAAGAAAGCGATATACCCTCCATCCCAAAGCAATCTAACAACTCCAATAGCTTTTTCATCATCACGAACACATTGAATCATATAGGCTTTCTCTATACATGCCCTGGCTTGTTCAATGGGGAACTCAACCCATCCAACCATTTTACGCAATTCCATATATTCTTCCGGTGTGATAAATTCTCCGTATTTAATCATGTTTTTCTTTATCCCCCTGCAAATTCTATTCCGGTTTACTGTTCCAATACTTTAAGGTCAGATCTCTCATATTTGTTTTGACCTTTGAGGCTTTTCTTATACTTCCAGCATCTTATAGCATCATCCAGTGAAGCACCTTTGTTATCTGCAAAGAAATCTCTGATATAGGTATTATACTCAAACTGCTTTCCAATAACGGTCTGCCCCTGCTTTTGTAAAGTATTTCTTATACTTTTCTATACTCCCCATACACTTCACCCTCCATAGCGAGTTTTACTGAAAGTTAATGGTGGCATCCACCATGTCCACATTCATGGTCTCCATGATGCTCGTGACCATGGTGATCGCATGTGGCCTCGCCAACTTCTGCAAGTGTTCCTGCCAAATATGATTTAATAACTTCATCAGCGTTTCCGGATGCACCGGCATACACCTTGATGCCGGATTCTGCCATGGCATTAATCGCCCCTCCTCCTATTCCGCCGCAAATCATTTCATCGGCACCTGCCTCCTGCAGAAATCCTGCCAGGGCACCATGTCCGGTCTCTCCCGTATCGATCACCTTCGAGGATTTTACCTCACCGTTTTCTATCTCATAAATCTTAAACTGTGGTGTCCTTCCAAAATGCTGAAATACCTCTCCGTTCTCGTAAGTTACTGCTACTTTCATGCTCTGTCTGCTCCTTTCATAACTTTCTCAAATCTAAACATCCCATCAGGAAACTGATCGTCCAGATCCATTTGCTCACCTTCCGGCTTAACGCTCCTGTTTAGCATAAAAGTGTTCTTTGGCATAAGCAAACGTCTCATTAAACTTCTTTATTGCTTCTTTGCTCACAGGATTCTTAGGCTCTGCCATGTCAAAAGCATGATACATTCCTTCGTAAACATCGACTTTTGCCTCCACTCCCGCGGCATTAAGGTCATTTACATACTTCAAAGTCTCGCAATAAAACGGCTCTGCCGTACAAACAAACGTATACGCAGGCGGAAGATTGGAGTAATCAGTCTGCCTGGACGGGGCGGCATAAGGCGATACAGCCTTCCCCGCGTCTTTCCTCAAATACACTGCCCAAGCCTGGTGATTTCTTCTTGTATTCCACACCTTGGCATGATTGTCTCTGGAGCTTTCTGTATCAAAATTGTCTATCATGGGATATAGCGGCATCTGAAAGGCGATTTTTACTTCACCCTTATCTCTTGCCAGCATTGAGATTGCTGCAGTCAGTCCCCCTCCCGCACTCTCGCCTCCCACCATTATCTGGTCGGGGTTAATTCCTAATTCTTTTGCATGGTCCTTAATGTACAGGAGCGTGGCATAACAATCATATAGTGCAGCAGGGTACGGGTGAAACAGCGACAAATGATAACCGGGAGCAATCACTACGGCCCCATGATTTCTCACAAGATCCGCCGCCCTGCCGACATATGCCATCTCCTTCATGCCGGTCATATATCCTCCGCCGTGAATCCACATAACTCCCGGCGCATTCACAGGCTCAGTTAGGGGGTTCAATACCAGCAGCGGAATTCGACGCCCGTTTGCTTCGATTTTTATACGCTTGCTGCGTATTCCTTTGGTACTAAAACTGTACATATCCTTGTCCTCACTAACAGTAAGTTATGCTATTGCTAAGACAATCCTTGTAGGATTTTTTCATCATTAATCGGTCTTATCTCACCCCTGTCTACCAGGTGCATGTTGCCGATTTTCCATATATCTTTTCCCCTCACGAAAATAGCACTCATATCTTCCATAGCAACGATTGGATGAATCTTTGACATTTCCAACAATGTAGGAAGGAACCATGCTCCTTCCTCGAAGTGCGCCTTGATTGTAATATTCGTAAGTCCGATTGCCTCATAGAATTCCGGGTTATCCCAGACATAAGCAACGTAATGTCCCAGATTCATCGAACCCGCACTCACACCTAGAATCATTGCGCGGCTTTCTCGAAGTTCAGAAATAAGCCTTAAATCGCGAATCAATTCTAACTGCCACTTCGCTTCTCCACCCATGAGCCAAATGCAATCTGCTGCTCTAACTAGTCCGACGGCATCTTTCACATTGGTACGCCGATCTATAACATGCTTTTCAGCAAATGCCAAGCCGCACTCAGCGAACATTTCATGCATACCGTCTCGGTCATCATCATTTTGTGCATAATTCTCCGGGTCTGCACTAATAAACACAATGCTGCCACGCTTTTGGAGATTTTCCCGAAGAACCATCTCGTGCGCATCACTAAAATGATGCTCCGGGAAACCACTGAACAGCCCGATAATATGCGCATTCATATTCATTATCCTGTAAACTCCTTTTTATATTATCTTTAAAGATAATAATCCCTACAAACCGGAAGTTATCGAGCTCTTTTCCTTAGCAGGCAACTCGACAAACTTGAATTTGTCCGGAAATAACACTCTTATGAGATTATATCAGAGAAGCTCTCTGCATAATCCGCTCATCTACCCTGCGCACAACGCCGTTGGTATAGGCATGAAAAGACTTGAGCCAAAACCCGCTGCCCGACGGATTGATGCTTTCAAAATCCACGCCAAGTCTGGTACATCCCTCAATTTTCAAGGTATTGA
>JAEEGK010025300.1_pt1 | contig 12208 bp, 10 predicted proteins | sample 8958771 | NCBI WGS metagenome assembly JAEEGK01 (sample SAMN16246547, study PRJNA631951) | gut metagenome | biome: gut microbiome; feature: rumen; material: SC-attached | host: Bos | place: Iran: Karaj | collected 2018-10 | reverse complement strand
ATACAACAAGACTTCTCTGACGGATCTTGGCAATCAGCTCAAGGTACGCCAGAACGCCCTGCCGGCCCTCAAGAACAAGGAGTCGGCCCTGCGTTCGAGCGTCCAGGCCGCCAAGGCTGAGTCCGAGCGGCTGGCCGACGAGTTGGAAGCTTCCCTGCAGAGATACGACTACCTGGCGGCTCTCTGGAATGAATTCGAGCCCGGACTGGTCCGGATCAAGGACGTGGAACTGAGCGTTGCCAAGGTGGCGGGCGGCAAGACCCCGCGCCTCGATAGGATCCACTACGAACTCAAGCCCTTCAACGCCTTCGTCAAGCCGGCCTGGTACGCCGACGGCGTCGACATCCTCAAGGAGCTGTCGAGGCTGGGCATCGAGTCCGAGATCTTCGAGCAGAAGCGGCAGATCCTCGAGTTCAACCGCAAGAAGACCACCCAGAAGGTCAACCTCTACGAGAAGGTCCAGATCCCCGGCTACAAGGAGGCCATCCGCAAGATCAAGCGCTATATGGAGGACGAGGAGAACCTCTCCAAGGCCTCGTCCAAGATTGTCAAGACCCGTCACGCAGAAGAAGAGGAGGCCGGCCTATGATCGCCAAGATGACCCAATACTCCTTCATCCTCCTGCACGGGGACAAGGAAGCATTCCTCTCCGAGCTGCAACAGCTCGGCGTGATGGACATCACCCGCTCCACCAAGCCGGTGGACAGTTTCTCGCAGAGCCTGCTCGACAACATCGCGACGCTGCGCAACGACATCGACTGCACCATCAAGGGGTCCGACCCCACGCTCGTGGAGCTCGAAGCCAGGCGCGACGCGATCCTCGACGAGATCGCGGAGGTCACGCCCTGGGGCGAGTACGACCGCGAGCGGCTCCGTCCCTTCGGCATCCACTACTATGCCGTGGCCACCAAGAAGTTCGACCCGGCCTGGGAGGAGAAGTACGCCCTGCAGGTCGTCGGATCCGAGGACGGCCTCACCTGGTTCGTCGTCGTGGGCGACAACGCCGGTTTCCCGCTCAAGGAGCTGCCGGCGCCGCAGCACACGCCCTCCGAACTGGCTCCCATCCTTGAGGACCAGGAGGACAAGATCGCGCTGCACCGCGCCATCCTCGAGGAGCGCAAGGGCAACCTCCCCAAGATGGAGAAGCACCTGAAGAACATGCAGGCCGACCTCGACCGCTACCTCGCGGGCGTGGCGGCCGTGCCGGCTGCCGAAGACACCATCGACACCCTCGTGGGCTTCGCCCCGAGCGAGAACGACGAGGCCGTGACGGCCTTCCTCGACCAGTCCGGCGTCTTCTATCTCAAGGATGAAGCGAAGGTCCAGGAGAACCCGCCTATCAAGTTCAAGAACAACAAGTTCGTGAAGATGTTCGAGGTCCTGACCGACATGTACGGCCGCCCGGCCTACGACGGTTTCGACCCCACGCCCTTCATCGCGGTCTTCTTCCTGCTGTTCTTCGCGCTCTGTATGGGAGACGCCGGCTACGGCCTGGTGCTGATCCTCGTCGGCTTCCTGCTCAAGAAGGTGGACAGCTTCAAGGACATGGCCCCGCTCGTCGTCACCCTCGGCATCGCGACCGTTGTCGTGGGTTTCTTCCTGCACACCTTCTTCTCGATCGACATCGCCCAGTGGAAGTGCTTCGAGGGCATCCGCTGGATGTTCCTGCCGGATGAGATCGCTGGATATGCCGGCGGCATGGTCCTCTCGCTCATCGTGGGTGTGGTGCACCTCTGCATCGCGATGGTCGTCAAGGCGATCAACTGCGTCAAGGTCAACGGTTTCGCCGCTTCGCTCGGCACCCTCGGCTGGACGCTGCTGATCGTGGGCGGGGTGATCGTGGGCGCCATCGCGCTGACCGGCGTGCTGGACAAGTCCGTCACCAAGTGGGTGCTGATCGGGCTCGGCATCGTGTCCGCCCTGGGCATCTTCGTCTTCAACGATCCCAAGCGCAACAAGTTCGCCAACGTGGGGATGGGCCTCTGGGACACTTACAACACGGTCACCGGCCTGATGGGCGACGTGCTCAGCTACCTGCGTCTCTACGCCCTTGGCCTTGCCGGCGCTATGCTCGGCATGGCGTTCAACGACATGGGCAAGATGGTGCTCGGTGACGGCTCCAACATCGTGCTCTGGATCCCGTTCATCCTGCTGGTGCTCGTGGGCCACACGCTCAACATTGCGATGTGTGCCCTGGGCGCTTTCGTACACCCGCTCCGACTCAACTTCCTGGAGTTCTTCAAGAATTCCGGATATGAGGCGTCCGGCCGTAAGTTCAACCCCTTGACAAAATAAGTAATACAAATAAAATCAATTCATTATGGAACAAATTCTCGGTTATCTCGGATTGGGTCTCGTGCTGGCGCTCGCCGGTATCGGCTCCTCTATCGGTACTACTACTGCCGGCAATGCCGCCGAAGGTGCGCTGAAGCGCAAACCGGAGGCTTCCGGTAGCTACATGGTGCTCTCCGCCCTCCCTGCCACGCAGGGTATCTACGGCTTCGTCGCCTTCTTCATCCTGCTCGGCAAGTTCACGGCCGGCACCATCACCGGCGCCCTCTGCTTCGGTATCGGTGTATCCGTCGGTGCCGCCTGCCTGCTCTCCGCCATCCGCCAGGGCCAGGTCTGCGCCAACGGTATCGTGGGTGTGTCCCAGGGCCACAACGTGTTCACCAACACCCTGATCTACGCCGCTCTCCCGGAATTCTACGCCATTTTGGGACTTGTCGGCGCCATCATGGCGCACTAGCGTGCGTCAGTGACCTGATTGGAACGTAAAATGCGGAACGCAACAAAAGCGTTCCGCATTTTACTTATTCTCCTGTCTCAATTACCTCTTTTCCTGTTTTCTCGAAAATAAATGTCCCGCCGGAGGGAAGGTGCCTGCTGCCGTGCAGGCAAAAAAACGCCTGCCCGACAGCAGCACCTTCCCTTTTCCGGCTCCTGGATTAACGGAGCCTGAGGATGGTTGCGTCGGAAGGAGGGACGGCGACGGGGATGAGGGAGGGCTGGTCGGGGCCGAAGGAGGCGGCAGCGAGGAGCTCCGGCGGGAGCGTCAGGACCGTCTCGGCGGGGATGCCGGAGAAATTGCAGACGACCAGCCAGGCTTCGCGGGCGTCGTAACGCACGAAGGCGAAGTGGCGGTCGGGGTCGAAGCCCGGGGCGCTCTCGTTGCAATAGACCAGGTCCCAGGTGCCGCCGGAGGCGAAAGCCGGACGACGGGAGAGCTTCAGCATCTGGCGGTAGCGTTTCAGTAAGGCGGCCTCCAGGCGCTTCAGCCGGTGACCACCCTGAAGGGAGCGGTACAGGTCCCGCAGCTCCGGCGGGTCGCTCCAGTTGAAGATGGAGGTGCGGCCGGCCGCTCCGTCGATGCCGTCCTCCCCCACTTCCTGTCCGAAGTAGAGCATGAACGGCGCCGTGTTGAAGAGCAGCGAGCAGGCCAGCGGGGCGAAAGCCCGGCGCGCATCGCCCAGGAACTCCGGCGAGGCAAGGCGCTGCTCGTCATGGTTTTCCAGGAAATTCAGCACGCGGGGCTGCAGGTCGCCGAGCCACTGCCAGTTCCAGGTGATGCCGCGCGCCGTAGCACCCTCGCAGCAGACCGCGCGCAGTGTATCATAGAGCCCGGACTTGTCATAGAGCAGGTCGAAGCCCACTTCGTCCAGGTAGCGGCGGTAGTTCTCCTTCTTGTACACCTCCGCCACGAAGAGCAGGTCCGGATAATCGGCCTTTACGGCCGAAATCAGCGCCGCCAGCGCGTCCGGGGGGACCAGCTCCACCATGTCGCAGCGGAAGCCGTCTACGCCCCGGGAAGCCCAGAAACGGAGAATTTGCAGCATCTCCGCCTGCGTGCCGGGAGCGGACCAGTCATTCTTGCGCGTATCCGTCCAGTCGCCGTCGCACCAGTCGAAGCGGCAGATCGCACCTTCATAGTCCGGTGCCACGTGATTGGGGATGTAGTCGATCAGTACGCGCAGGCCGGCGGCGTGCGTGCGCGCCACCAGCGCATCGAACTCCTCCATGCGCCGGCCCGGATCGTCCGCCAGGTAGGGATTGACGTCGAACCAGTCCGTGATCGCATAGGGCGATCCGGGATTGCCCTTGACAAAGGGCTTGCCCGTGGCATGGCGCGGGATCCCGGTATACCAGACATAGTCCACCCCGAGGGAATGCAGGTAGTCGAAGGACGCCGCGTCCCAGTCGGAGAAGCGGCCGCGCCCCCACAGGCGGATCAGTGCTTGGTAGATAATCTTCTTCTCCATATCAGAAAGGATAGCCGACGCCGAAATGCAGGGCGGTCGCCCCCTCCTTGAACCAGCCGCGCGGACCCACCCAGCGGTCCCCGGCGTCACGGGCCGGGTCATGCACCCGGAAGCCGAGGTCGAGCCGGAGCAGGATGAAATCCAGGTTGACGCGAAGCCCCAAGCCCCAGTCTCCGGCAATGCTGCCGGGACTGAACCGGGCCGATTCTTCATTGCCCATCTCCCAGACGTTGCCGGCCTCGGCGAACATCGCTCCTTCCAGCTTCCAGAACATCGGGAAACGGTATTCCATGTCCGCCTCCAGCTTGAGGTTGCCCGTCTGGCTGGGGAGGACGAAGAAATTGCTCATCTTCTCGTAGCCCGGGCCCAGGGTGCGGGCCTGCCAGCCGCGCATGCTGCTGGCGCCGCCGCAGTAGAACTGCCGCTCGAACGACAGGGCGAAAGAGTTGCCGTAGGCCCAGCCGGCGCCGGCGACCAGATGCAGGGCCAGGGCCTGGTCGTCCTCCCAGCCGAAGCGGAAGACGCGCCCGAGGTTCAGCTCTGCACGCACATATTGCTTGTACGGAAGCCCGAAGAGCAGGTGCTGCGTCTTGCCGCTGACATCCTGCGTGGGCAGGACGGAATTGAACAGGGAAATCACATTGCCGGACACGTTAAGTCCGATCCGCTCGTAATGGTAGGCCGTCTTGGGGACGACGTCGGCGTCCGTGGTATGATAGAGCATCAGGCCGATGCCGGCGTCTACGTGGTCCTCGAAGGTATCCCACAGGTAAGGATACTCCGCCATCACCCCGGCGAACTCCTCGCTGATCGCGTAGAGCTTGGCCAGGTTGAACTGCAGCGGGTTGATCTGGTAGAAGATCCGCCGGCCCATCTGGCCGGTGAAACCATAGTTGAGCGTGGCCAGGCTGCGCCGGTACTCCGGGCGGTTCTGGTAGTTGAACGAGGCCGAGATCTCCGTACGGGGGATATTCATGCCCCGGATGCGCGCGAGCGGGAACCCGAGCAGGCGCGGGAAACTCAGGCTGGAGGAAATGCCGTATTCCGTCGAATGGGCGCCCGAACTCGGCAGATACTGCCAGTTGCCGGAGAAGCCGAGGTTCAGCCACTCCCCGCCGTGGAAGATGTTCTTGTGGTAGAAACTGATCTGGGGCGAGAAACCCAGCAGGCCTGAGGCGTTGGTCGATGCCTCTACATTGGCCTTGAAGCCGGTCATGTCCGCCCCGCTCAGGCGGATGTCGCAATCCACGGTCGTACTGTCCGTCGGCGTCATCTCGATGCTGACGTTGTTGAACACCTTGAGGGCGGAGAAGCGGGAATAGGTCGTATTGACCATGCGTTCGCTGTAGTACGCCCCCGGCCGGATCGTGTTGAACTTGCGCAGGAGGTCTTCCTTGAAACGGATCTCCCCGGGGTGCGAGATACGGACGTCGCCGATGCGGAACTTGCGGATCGGCTCGTCGGCGGAAGCGTTCTCGTTGCGCGTATACCCCTTGATGCGGTAGTAGAGCGTGGTGCGGTCCGTCAGCGTGTCCGCCTCGAAGAAGTAATGGTTCTTGTTGAAATCGTAATAGCCCAGGTTCCGGAACATCGACGCCCCGCGTACCGTCTCTGCCTCCAGGGCCTTCTCAGAGAGGAAATCCCCCTTCTTCACGGTCACGTTGGCGCTGTCCGCACGGAACTCCTGTCCGAAGGTGCCTCCGGGGATGTCGAAGACCAGGCTGTCGATCCGGAAGCGGTGTCCGGGCTCGACGAGGTACCGGACCTTCGCCAGCTCGCCGTCGTATTCGATCTCCGCCTCCACGTGCGAGTCGTAGTAGCCCAGGGTCTCGAGGTGGGACACGATGTTGGTACGGGAACTCTCCACCAGGGCAGGGTCGAAAATGACGGGGGCCTCGCCGAGTTTCTCCCAGAAGGCGTTGATTCCCTCCCCGCTCCCGTTGGACCAGTTGTAGACATACAGGAAGGGATTCCAGCCGAAAAGCACGGTGCTGTTGGGCTGCTGCCGGATATACGGCGTCACTTCCGCTGCGCGGAGTTTCTCTCCCTTGAACGCCACCTTGTTGGATGCCAGGCGATAATAGCCTTCGGGAACGAGCTTTGTAGTACTGCATGAGATAATGAGCAGCATCAAAGTGATATACAATAGGATGCGCCTCATCTTCTCCGGAATTCTGACAGGGTGACGGCCGTCGCGACGGCCACGTTGAGCGACTCGGCGCCTGAGCGGCCGAAAGCGGGGATCAGCAGGCGGGCATCCACCTCCGCGGCCACGGCCGGACGGATGCCGGCCGCCTCGTTGCCCATCACGACCAGGCCTTCGGGCCGGAGCGAGGCGTGGTAGATGTCCTCCCCGTCCAGAAAGGTACCGTATACCGGCATCCCCTTCTCCCGGAAGCGGCGGGCGAGATCCACCAGGTCGGATGTGACGGTACGGACCCGGAAAACCGAGCCCATAGAGGACTGGATCACCTTGGGGTTATAGAGGTCGACGCAGTCGTCGGACAGGAAGAGCGCCTGCACGCCGAACCAGTCCGCGATACGCAGGATCGTCCCCAGGTTGCCTGGGTCCCGTACGCCGTCCAGAGCCAGGCAGAGCCCCCTTTCGACCACCAGGCCGGACGGTTCCGGCCGGGAAACGACCGCCAGCACGGGTGAGGGCGAGGACAGTTGGCTGATCCGCGCCATGGCGGCCTCGCCGATCTCGTCGCGCCGCCAGACCCGCACCACCTCGAAATCAGAGCAGAGAGCTTCCTGCACCATCTTCTCCCCTTCTACGACAAACAAACCGTACTCGTCGCGGTATTTCTTTTCGCGCAGCGAGCGGATCTGCTTGATTTCTGCCTGGGTGATGTTCATATCGGACAAATATACAAAAGAAAAGCCGGATTTCCGCAGGGAAATCCGGCTTACTGAAGATTCTGTCCTGGATTATTCGACATCCTCGACGACCGGGGACTCCGGAGCATTGCGCATCACGGAAGCGATGCCCTGCTTCATCGTACGCTCGGAAGCATACATCTGGCTGGAGCCGATCACCTGGCCATTGGTAGCCTTGAGGTTGAAGAAAGGCTTGCCGTTCTTAGCGACCTTGACCTCGAAACGATCCTCGACGGGAGCGTTCTTGCGGACGGACTCGATGCCGTTGAGGCAGGCGGCCTTGGTGGTATAGCCTTCGCTGGTGAGGATGACCTGGCCGTTGGTGGCCTTCAGGTTAAACTGGAACTCGCCGTTCTTACGAACTGTAACAACAAATTTTCCCATTGTTTTAGTGTTTTATAGATGATGATGATTTTCGCTTACCACAAATATAGCAATTTTATCTTGCGATGTACCCCTCCACCCCTAAATTTTTGATACAAATGGGATATAACAAAAATGTTATGGGCTTTAACTTTTTTGTTTCGTATATTATGATACAATTCTTTAAACCATTTTCAGCCAATTCTTAAGGAACCCGCGTCAAACCCCCGTTTTTTTTGTATATTCGCATACAGAAAAACCACATTTATGGACAGCTACCAGATCCGGCGCGAGCTCTACAACGCCGCTTCCCTCTACGAAGGATTCGACCCCTCCGACAACAAGTCATACAGCCGCTGCTACGACGGTCAGGCCTATGCCGACTACTGCTTCCACGGCAGGCGCAGCAGTGACTTCCAGGTGACGCTCGCCCGCACCCTGCACGACCACTCCATCAGCGAGGCGATGCACCGTTTCCTGCAGGGGTACGAGCCCGGCCAGATCGTCGGCGTGATGGGCGGCCATGCGATGCGCCGCTCCGACACCTCCTACCACAATGTCGCCTACATCTCCAAGCATCTCGCCGAACAGGGCAAGCTGATGGTGTCCGGCGGCGGCCCGGGGGCGATGGAGGCTACGCACCTGGGAGCCTGGATGGCCTGCCGGCCCGACTCCGAACTGGACGACGCCATCCGCCAGCTCATCTACGAGGCGGATACCTTCCATGAGCCGGACTGGCTCGGTTCGGCGTTCCGGGTCATGTACCGCTATCCCCAGGGACCTTGCGAGAGTCTCGGAATCCCCACCTGGCTATACGGCCACGAACCCGCCACACCTTTTGCGACCCGCATCGCCAAGTTCTACGAGAACAGCATCCGCGAGGACAGCATCCTCTCCATCGCCGTCGGCGGCATCGTCTTCACGCCCGGCTCGGCCGGCACGGTCCAGGAGATCTTCCAGGAGGCGGCGCAGGACCACTACGTCACCTGCGGCGTTTCCAGTCCGATGGCTTTCCTGGGCCGCCAGTTCTACTGCGAAGAGATCCCGGTCTACCCGTTCCTGGAGGACATGGTCGCCCGCGGCAAGTACAACAACCTGCTGCTGTCCATCACGGACGACCCCGACGAAGTCATCCGGGAGATTCTCGCCTTTGATCCAGACAATTGTCCAACAAATAATAAGTGATATGAAAATCAATGCAATAGGAGTTCTCACCTCAGGTGGAGATGCACCTGGAATGAACGCAGCAATCCGTGCCGTCACCCGCGCTGCCATCTACGAAGGCTGGCGTGTCTTCGGCATCTACCGCGGTTGGGAGGGCCTCATCATGGGCGACGTCAAGGAGTTCAACAGTGCCAGCGTCAGCAACACCATCCAGCGCGGCGGCACCATCCTCAAGACGGCCCGCAGCGACGAGTTCCGCACACCCGAAGGCCGGGCCAAGGCTTATGAGAATGTCAAGAAGTTCGGCATCGACGCCCTGGTGGTAATCGGCGGCAACGGCTCCCTGGCCGGTGCCCAGGCCCTCGCCACGGAGCACGACGTGCCGGTCATCGGCCTGCCGGGCACCATCGACAACGACCTGTACGGGACCGACTCCACCATCGGCTACGACACCGCCCTCAACACCATCATGGAGTGCGTGGACAAGATCCGCGACACGGCCAACAGCCACGACCGCATCTTCTTCGTGGAGGTGATGGGGCGCGACGCCGGCTTCCTGGCGCAGAACAGCGCCATCGCCGCCGGCGCCGAGGCCGCCATCATCCCGGAGGACCAGACCGACATCGACCAGCTGGCCACCTTCATCGGCCGCGGCATCCGCAAGAGCAAGAACAGTTCCATCGTGCTCGTGTCCGAGAAGGACGGCGGGGCCATGCACTATGCCGAACGTGTCCGTCAGGAGTATCCCCAGTACAAGGTAAAAGTCTCCATCCTGGGGCATCTCCAGCGCGGCGGCTCCCCCACCGCACAGGACCGCATCCTCGCCAGCCGCCTGGGCGTGGCGTCCATCGAAGCCCTTAAGGAAGGCCAGCGCAACGTGATGGTGGGCATCAAGAACGACCAGATCGTCTACGTCCCCATCTCCCGTGCCGTACACTACGACAAGCCTATCGACAAAGAGCTTATCAATGTCCTGAGCATTTTGTCAATTTAAAAAATCTTATTACATTTGCATCCGCAAATTGGCATGGGGTATTAGCTCAGTTGGTAGAGCGTTAGGTTCGCAATCTAGAGGTCAGGGGTTCGACCCCCCTATACTCCACGAAACAAGGAGGTCCGATGGGCCTCCTTGTTTCGTGGAGTATCTTGTCCAATCCCCCTGCGCCCCCAGGGGACAAGGGGAAGGATCCCCTTGCGCCGCTGCGCGGCTATCCCCTCGGTCGCTTCGCTCCGGATTGTGGCGTTATCGGCTTTGCCATCCTCAACAAGCTTATTATTTGAGGATAAAGGGTTGCTTTGGGCCTTAGCATCCTCGAATTGCGTCATTTTTGAGGATAGCTGCGGCTGATGTTCACGGAAAAATGCGTATCTTGGTTCCACGCATCTTAACATTATAACTTATGAGAACTAGTACTAAAATCTGGCTGTGCATCGCGGGCATCCTGCTCGTTGCACTCGGCGTCGTCAGCATCTGCCATCCCGCCAACACCCTGCTGGCAGCAGCGTGGCTGATCGGTTGTTTCACCCTGTGCGCCGGTATCTCCAAGCTGCTCTTCACCTTCCGGACCCAGGCGTTCCTCCCGAACAGCGGCTCCCGGATGCTGTCCGCCATCCTGGACATCATCATCGGTATCATCTTCCTGAGCAACAACCTGTTCGTGGCCTTCTCCCTGCCGGTGGTCTTCGCCATCTGGCTGCTGGTCGAGGGCACCATCCTGGCCGTCAACAGCTTCGACTACAAGCGGGTCGGCTTCCCGTACTGGTGGTGCCTGCTGCTGCTCGGCATCGCCGGCGCCGTGCTCGGTTTCGTAGGTCTCCGCGAGCCGTCCGTCACCGCCGGGGCGCTCTCCACGCTGATCGGCATCGGCGCCATCGCCCTGGGCATCGCCTACCTCCTCGCCCTGGTCGGCATCAAGCATTTCGAGAAAGCCGTCCGAGGCTAGGCACTTCCTGTAGGAACAAACTAAGGGCTGCCGTGGATGCCACGGCAGCCCTTATTCTTTGCCGGACCGGCTAGTCCGCGAAGGACATCTCGTCGAAGAGCCAGGTGGCATGGCCGATGTGCTCGACGACGAAGAGCAGGTAGCGGATGTCCAGGGAGATGTTGCGGCAGAAATCAGGGTCGAAGGCGAGATCACTCATCGTTCCCTCCCAGACGCGGTCGAAGTTGATGCCGATCAGGTTGCCGTCGGCGTTGATCACGGGGCTGCCGGAGTTGCCGCCGGAGGTATGGTTCGTGGCCAGGAAACAGACCGGCTGGTCGTCGTGGCCGCCCTCTGCATAGAGGTCGCGCAGGGCCTGCGGGATGTCGTAGTCGAAGACATTCGGGTCGTCCTTCTCGATGATGCCCTTGAGCGTGGATACCGGTGAATAGTAGACCGCATCCGAAGGACTGTAGCCTGCCACGTTGCCGTAGGCCACGCGCAGGGTCATGTTGGCATCCGGATAGAAGGCCTTGTCGGGTTGGAACTCCATCTGGGCCTTCATGTAGTCGCGGTACGCGAGGCTGATGTCCCGGGTCGTCTGCGTGATGACGGCCTGCAGGTCGTTGCGGTACCATTGGTTGAAGGCGTCATACATTTCCCAAGCAGGATCGGCGTCGATCTTGGTGAGGTCGTCCTTGGTGAGTTTCAGCACCTTGGCCTTGTCGGTGAACAGCGAGCGGCCGAACAGGTCGTCCCGCCAGGCGGCCATGCTGCCATAGGAAGCGAGCTTGTCCTTGAAGTACGCCGGCTTGAAGGCCGGATCCATCTGCTTGTCGAAGGCGTCCATCACCGCCACGAAGATCTCCTCGTCGATCGGCTGGTAGTAGTCCTTGAAGAAGCGCTCGGCCACATCGGCGACCGGCCGGCCGGCGGAGAGGGCCGCGCGGACATTGTTGGCGAACGAGAGCAGCTCGATGGTCCGGACCGTCTCGGTATAATACTCATAGGCCCGGTAGTACGGGTTCCGCTTCTCATACAGGGCGGAGATGCGGTCCAGCAGGCCGTCGTAGCGGTTGGTCTTGGACCACGCACGGAAATAGCGCTCGAACTCCTTCTTGGAAGCGACGGTCCCCCGGCGCGCGAGGCCCTTCGCCTCGCCCTGCCACTTCTTCCAGGCATTGGAGACGCTGGCGTTCTTCGAGGAGTACTGGATGCGGACGGCCTGGTCCTGGGACATGTACTTCTTCTGGATGTCCAGGCGCAGGGTGCGCAGCGCGATCTTCTGCGGGTCGGAGACCTCGCCGACATAGCGGACCTCGTCCGAAGTCACGTATTCCTTGGTGCTGCCCGGGCAGCCGTAGACGAAGGTGAAGTCCCCCTCCTTGACCCCGGCACGGGAGACTGTGAAGAATCGACGCGGCTGATAAGGAACATTATCCTTCGAATAATCAGCCGGTTCATTATCCTTACCTGCATAAATGCGGAAGATGGAGAAGTCGCCTGTATGTCGCGGCCACATCCAGTTGTCCGTGTCGCCGCCGAACTTGCCGATGGAGGACGGCGGAGCGCCGACCAGGCGGGCGTCACGGTAGACCTTGTCGACGAACAGGAAATACC
>JAEEGK010025296.1_pt1 | contig 12209 bp, 11 predicted proteins | sample 8958771 | NCBI WGS metagenome assembly JAEEGK01 (sample SAMN16246547, study PRJNA631951) | gut metagenome | biome: gut microbiome; feature: rumen; material: SC-attached | host: Bos | place: Iran: Karaj | collected 2018-10 | reverse complement strand
GGTGCAATATTTAATTTGGTGTTAAATTTATTACTAATACCTAGATACGGTTATTATGGTGCGTGTATTGGTACGATTGTCGCTGAATTCGTAGTTATGTTATATCAAACCATAAATGTAAGAAATGTAATTAATTATCAAGACATATTTAAAATATTTATTAAACCATTATTAAAATCAATTTTAGTGGCAATAATAATATTTGCTATGGGTTTATATATTCAAAATTTAATATATAAAATTATAACTCAAATTTCAGTCGCAATTATTTTGTATGTTATAATGAATTATAATTATATCATAAATGACTTTTTCAAAAAAAATAATAATATACAGTAACTTTATACCACGTAGTACAAAATATAAATTATTGTATAAAATAAACTCACAAAACCTATAAAAGGGCTGTGAGTTTTTTATATAAAAAACATCATTGCTATAATTAAAGATAAAGAAATAGAAGTTCATGATATAATAGTAAAAGGAGGCTTAATTTATGAAATATGATTATGTAATAGTAGGTGCCGGTTTATTTGGATCTACATTCGCTAATTTAGCTAAAAAAGATGGTAAAAAAGTATTAGTAATAGATAGAAGAGGTCATATAGCTGGTAATATCTATACTGAAGAAGTAGAAGGTATACAAGTACATAGATATGGTGCGCATATCTTCCATACTGATTATAAAGATGTATGGGATTATGTTAATTCATTTGTAGAATTTAATAGATATACTAATAGTCCAGTTGCTAGAATAGGTAATGAAATATATAACTTACCATTCAATATGAATACATTTAGTAAAATATGGAATGATGTATTCACTCCAGATGATGCACTAAGACATATTGAAGAAGAAAAGAAAGAAATAACTAGTGAACCTAAAAACTTAGAAGAACAAGCTATTTCATTAGTTGGTAGAACTATTTATGAAAAATTAATTAAAGGTTATACAGAAAAACAATGGAATCGTAAATGCACAGAATTACCATCATTTATTATTAAAAGATTACCAGTAAGATTAACTTATGATAATAACTATTTTAATGATAGATACCAAGGTATACCAATAGGTGGTTATACCAAATTAGTTAGTAAAATGTTAGAAGGTATTGAAGTTAAACTAGATACTAACTTCTTTGATAATGTTGATTACTATAAATCAATTGCAGAAAAGATAGTATATACAGGTCCAATTGATGAATACTTTAATTATTCATTAGGTGAACTTGACTGGAGAAGTTTAAAATTTGATACTAAAATATTAGATGAAGTAAATCATCAAGGTAATGCAGTAGTTAACTATACAGGACATGAAGTAGACTATACAAGAGTAATTGAACATAAACACTTTGAATTTGATACTACAAGTCCTAAAACAGTAGTTACATATGAATACCCAGCTGATTATGTTAAAGGCATGGAAAAATACTATACTGTAAATGATGATAAGAATAATGAATTAGCTAATAAATATAGAGAATTAGCTAGTAAAGAAGAAAATGTTATATTTGGTGGTAGATTAGCTGAATATAAATATTATGATATGGATGATGTAATCAAATCAGCATTTGAAGCATATGAGAAGATGAATTAATTCATCTTTTTTCTTTTTATCATAATTGATATTTATATCTATTTATAGTAAAATTAAATAGTAGTGGGAGTGATAATATGTCATTTGATAGTGTAAAAATAAGTAGTTTTTTACCAAAAACAAAAAATGATATAGCTGATGTAAATACTTTCGTTAAAAGAGTAGATAGTCGTCTAAGAAATAGTGGTCATGCAGGTGTACTTGCGGTAGCTAATAGTAAAGGTTCAAATAATGATGAAGATTTTATTAAATTATTAACTACATTATATAACTTAGATGACGAGACATATAGTAGGATATTAAAAGATTGTAATGTTAGCTATATAGTATATAAGAAGAACGCGAAGGATATTTATAACATAATATCTAAATCACAAAAACCATATATGTCTTTACTACAAGTATTAGATATTATCGAAGCTAAGAATCGTGCTGTTACTAGCTTTGTAACTGAACAACTAAAAGGTTTTAAATCAGAAGAAGAAATACGTAATATAAAAGAAACTATACTTAAAACAAAGCAATCTGACTTAACAAAATACCTAAAGTCTTATAGAGGCCGAGTAAATAAATACAGAATATATCCAGATCTATATGAATTTATCAATAGAATAGGTACTAAAGAAGCGTTTTTAGAATCAATATCAACTGAAATAAATAGAAAACTAAATAGTAGATTAAGATACGCGATACGTTAAAAAGTTAAATTAAATATTTAGCTTTTTAATTTGACAATAATTTAAAATATGATAGAATATTAAACGTTTTGTGGTAAAAAGGGGAAATAAAACATGAAAGAGAGTATAAACACATTATATTTAATAGGAGTATTACCAAAAGATAATGCAACAATGGATTCTTATAGTTTCATTGAATCAATAATACAAAAATTAAAGCTTAAGGGTATATACGAAGTTAATAATGATTTCTTTAATCTATGTAGAACAGTACATAATGAATTTACTGAAGAAGAATATCAAGAAATACGTACAAAACATAGAATAAGATATTCAATTTGGGAAAAAAACGCCGCATTCTTAAATAAAGTAATATGTTCAAGCGATGATAAATTAAATGATTATAATAAAGCAATAGAAATAATTTCAATAAAAGATTCAGTTATGAGTAGTATAGCATCAGATATTATAAAAAGATGTAAGTCACTTGATGATGTAAAAGCTGAAGTAGAAAAAGAGATCGCAGCAGGAGAAATTATAAATAAAGCTAAAAAAGAATTTATTAGACGTACTATGCAATATAGAGGTAAGAATGGTAAACACTTATTTGATAGTTATTTTGTAATGTATATACACGATAAAGTTATAGGCGATGAACTATTATCCGCAACATATAGAGTTGCAACATCAAAAAACTCATATAACAAAAGCAACCATCGTTATATACCACGTTATCCATATTCTTATACAAATAATTCTTCATCAGAAAGCGTAAAATCATTAAGATGGCAATAGCCATCTTTTTTGTTTTGTGTTATAATATAGCCGTGGTGAGATTATGGATAAAAAAGCAAATAAAAAAATTAATATGCCATTATTTATATTAATAATTATAGACATATTATTGCTAGGTTTATTTATATATAATGTAATAAATCTAGATATATTACCAACACGACGTATAATTGAATATGTAGTAATAGTATTCCTAGTACATATAATTATATATCTAATAGGATTACTAAAACCTAAATTCTTTAAAATACTAAGATATATATTATTAATAATCGCAATTGCTATATCTGGTGTTGGAATATATTATACAAATGTAACATTCAAATTCTTAAAACAATCATTTAATCAAGTTAGTAGTAGTTACAAAAATTCATATGTATTATTATCAACAAATAACTATGATGAAGTATATGATTTTATGTATCAAGATATTGCGTATTATAGTAAAATACCACATATGGATTTATCATTAGATAAATTAAAAAATGTTATTGAGTATAATAGTATCAGTATTGATAATATTAAAGAATTATTTACATATGATAACGTATTAATTGAACAAAATATATATAGTACATTAAAAGACGCGATTACAGACATAGATTTTGGTAAATATAAAAAAGTATATGAATACGCGATTGACATAGATGAAGAATTAGAAAATAACGAATTAAAAGATATTGTAACTATATATATTGGTGGAGTAGACTTTACAGATGCATTTAACGATTTAAATATGTTAGTAACTATAAATCGTAAAACTCATAAAGTATTACTTACAAGTATACCAAGAGATTACTATTTCTATTTTGATGATTTAGAAACAAATGAATTATTAGACTATACATTATTATGGGGTGTTAATGTACCTATGAATGGTCTAAGTAAACTATTTGATGTAGATATAGATTATTATTTAACAATTAACACTAAAAGTATAGTAGGATTAGTAGACGAAATAGGTGGTTTAAATTTCTGCGCTGACTTCGCATTTACAACAACACATGCAACTATATTAGATACATATGATGATTCAAAAGGAACAAGATTACATGTTCAAAAAGGATGTCACGAATATAATGGTATTGAAATATTAACCATCGCAAGAGAAAGAAAAGTATTTGTTGGTGGGGATAGACAAAGACAAAAGAATTGTCAACAAATATTAATTAATGTAGTTAATAAATTAATGAGTTTTGATTCAGTAACTAAATACACAACATTATTAAATAAATTAAGCGACTTATATGTAACAAATATCCCAGATAAATTAGTTACATCAGTTGCTAAAGATATGATAGATGGTAATAAATATGAAATAGAAACTCAATCAGCAGATGGATATTCATCAACTGGTTGGATGCATGTTAATACTTATTACGGTGGTGTAATGAAACCATATCAAGATAGTGTTGAACAAGTAAAAGCTAAATTAAACGAATATTATGAATAAGTTCTATAAAAAATAGAACTTTTTTATTTTAAAAATATTATACTAAATAATGTTAACATATGAATAAAATACATATTGATAAACCATTATATATTGGGAGGTATATATGGCACGTCACAAAGTAGATATTGTGAACGTGAATACTGCGGAAATAGAAGTATTAAGTAATGATGAAATGATTTTGTTTTTTAAAGAGTATCAGAATGGTAATACCGATGCAAAAGAAAAATTAGTAAGCGGTAATTTAAAATTAGTATTATCTATATTAAGAAAATATAATAACAGAGTAGATAATATGGATGACCTATTCCAAGTAGGAGTAGTAGGACTTATTAAGGCAATAGATAATTTTGACCTATCACATGAAGTAAAATTTAGTACATATGCAGTACCTATGATACTAGGTGAAGTTAAAAGATACCTAAGAGATAATTCTAGTATAAGGATAGCAAGATCAATAAAAGATATTGCCTATAAAGCGTTAAAACTAAATGAAGAATTGGTAAATAAATATGGTAGAGAAGTAACAGTAGATGAAATAGCTAAACATATGGATTTAGAACCATATGTAGTAGCAGATGCCCTAGATGCGATGAAAGATACTATAAGTATGTCAGAACCAATATATAACGATGGAGGAGATACAATATATTTAGAAGACCAATTAGCGGATAATCAAGGTATATATAATTTAGAAATAAAAATGTCACTTAAAGATGCATTAAATAAAATTAAAAACAAAGAGAAATATATATTAGTAAATAGATATATTATAGGTAAAACACAAATGGAATTAGCAAGTGAATTAGGTATATCACAAGCTCAAATATCTAGGCTTGAGAAAAGTGGAATATCAAGTATAAAAAAGTTAATAAATTAAAAATCTTGTGTGTATTTTTGACAATAACATAATAAATATGTTAATATATTAATGCACACAAGGAGGCTCATTATGGCAAAGAGTGAATATAACACCAACATCGAAAGTATAATAACAATATTTACAGTAGATGAAGACAAGTTAAAAGTGTTACTAATGAGAAAAAAAGAAGAACCATATAAAGGATATTGGGTATTACCAAATTCCATGGTTAAAAACGATGAAACAATAGAAGATAATTTAACTAACTTGGTATATGATAAATTAGGCATAAAAAGCTTATATATAGAACAATGCCGTACATATAGTAATATAGATAGATATCCAGATAGCAGAGTAGTAGGGGTAAACCATATTGGAATTATAGATCCAGTTACATTACTGCTAAAAAGAGAAGCAAGGGAAGATGTAGAAACTGCTTGGTTCCCAATAACAGATTTACCTAAATTAGGATATGATCATGGTTATATTATTGAAAAAACATTATCTATATTAGGTAAAAAGTTAAATAGTGCATCATATATTAGAAATCTATTTAAAGCAGATTTTACATTACCTGAATTAGAAAGAGTATTAACTAGTATATTAGATACCAAAGTAGATAGAAGAAACTTTAGAAAACGTCTATTAAAATTAAACATAATTGAACCTACTGGTGATATGAGTGAAGGCCATAATGGTAGACCAGCAAAACTATATCGTTTCAAAGAAGAAGTAAAAGATATACATATATTTTAAATAGGGTATAAAATCCCTTTTTTTTGTTCTAAAATGTAAAATTTAACTTTTATTTAAAAACATATTGACATATATTGCCTTAGGTGTTAAAATTAATATCGTGATTAAAGGTTTACGTTGTAAATCTTTATAAAAATCCCAGTTTGAAACACCTGGGTATGTGTAGAGAAGGAGGGTAACAATGCCTACTATAAATCAACTAGTTAGAAAGAACAGAACTGATAAGGTTAGAAAAAGTAAAGCACCAGTATTAAATATTGGTTATAACAGCAAAGATAAGAAGAGAACTAAATTAAATTCTCCTCAAAAACGTGGTGTTTGTACAAGAGTTGGAACAATGGCTCCAAAGAAACCGAACTCAGCATTAAGAAAGTATGCTCGTGTTAGATTAAGTAATGGTATGGAAGTAACATGCTATATTCCTGGTGAAGGACATAACTTACAAGAGCACAGTGTTGTTTTAGTAAGAGGTGGACGTGTTCCAGACTTAATCGGTGTTAGATATCACATTATTCGTGGTACTATGGATACTGCTGGAGTTGAAGCAAGACGTCAAGGTCGTTCTAAATACGGCGCTAAAAAACCAAAAGAATCTAAATAATTGAAAGGAGATTAATATGCGTAAGAGACAAGCAGCAAAAAGAGATGTATTAATGGATCCTATTTATAAATCTAAATTAGTTACAAAATTAATTAACAACATGATGATAGATGGTAAAAAGGGTACAGCTCAAAAGATTTTCTATGAAGCTATGGATATGATCAAAGCCAAAACTGGTAAAGATCCATTAGAAGTATTAGAAAAAGCAATGGAAAATATTAAACCAGCATTAGAAGTTAAATCTAGACGTGTAGGTGGCGCTAACTATCAAGTTCCAGTTGAAGTTAAGCCTGAACGTGCTCAAGCATTAGCTTTACGTTGGTTAATAAATTATGCTAGATTAAGAGGAGCTCATTCAATGGCTGAAAATTTAGCAAACGAAATTATGGATGCAGCTGAAGGAACAGGTGCCTCTGTTAAAAAACGTGATGATATGCATCGTATGGCAGAAGCTAATAAAGCATTTGCTCATTACAGATGGTAAGAAAGGGAATATAATATATGGCTCGTGAATATAACTTAAAAGATTATCGTAATATCGGAATCATGGCTCATATTGATGCTGGTAAAACAACATTCACAGAAAGAGTTCTATTCCATACTAAAAAAATCCATAAAATAGGTGAAACTCATGATGGTGCTTCACAAATGGACTGGATGGAACAAGAACAAGAACGTGGTATTACAATTACTTCAGCAGCTACAACAGCATTCTGGAAAAAACATAGATTAAACATCATCGATACTCCAGGTCACGTTGACTTCACTGTAGAAGTTTCACGTTCATTACGTGTACTAGATGGTGCAATCGCATTACTAGATGCTCAAGCTGGTGTTGAACCACAAACTGAAACAGTTTGGAGACAAGCTAATGAGTTTAAAGTTCCAAGAATGATTTTCTGTAACAAAATGGATAAGATGGGAGCTTCATTCGAATATAGTTTATCAACAATTGATTCTAGATTCGGTGTAAACGCTAAACCAATCGAATGGCCAATTGGTGCTGAAGATCAATTTAGAGGTATTATCGACTTAGTAACTATGAAAGCTTACGAATTCGATGGAAAACCTGAAGAAGATTATAAAGAAATTGAAATTCCTGCTGAATTAAAATCAATCGCTGAAGAAAAGAGAATGGATTTAATTGAAACAGTAGTTGAATTTGATGATGATATAATGGCTAAATACTTAGAAGGTACAGAACCAACTGTAGAAGAAATCAAAGCATGTATCAGAAAAGGTACACTTGCAGTTCAATTCTTCCCAGTATTATGTGGTACTGCTTTAGGTAATAAGGGTGTTAAATTAGCTCTAGATGCTGTTATTGATTACATGCCATCACCTTTAGATATTGAAGCTATCAAAGGTACAGACTTAGATGGAAACGAAATTGAAAGACATCCATCTGATTCAGAACCATTTGCAGCTTTAGCATTCAAGGTTATGACAGACCCATTTGTTGGTAAATTAACTTTCTTCCGTGTTTACTCAGGTAAATTAGAAAGTGGTAGTTACGTATTAAACAGTTCTAAAGATACAAAAGAAAGAATTGGACGTATTCTACAAATGCATGCTAACAATAGAACAGAAATTAGTGAAGTATACGCTGGAGATATTGCTGCAGCAGTAGGACTTAAAAATACAACAACAGGTAATACATTATGTGATGAAAAGAAACCTTGTATTCTTGAATCAATGGTATTCCCTGAACCAGTTATTGAATTAGCTGTTGAACCAAAATCAAAAGCTGATCAAGACAAAATGGCTTTAGCTTTACAAAAGTTATCTGAAGAAGATCCAACTTTCAGAGCTAAAACTGATACTGAAACAGGTCAAACTATTATCGCTGGTATGGGTGAATTACACTTAGATATCATCGTAGATAGAATGAAAAGAGAATTCAACGTAGAAGCAAATATTGGTGCTCCACAAGTTTCTTATCGTGAAACTATTACTCAAGCAGGTGACTGTGAAGGTAAATACGTTAAGCAATCAGGTGGACGTGGACAATATGGTCACGTATGGATTAACTTCGAACCAAACCCTGGTAAAGGATATGAGTTCGTTGATGCAGTTGTTGGTGGTGTAGTTCCAAGAGAATATATCCCAGTAACTGATAAAGGTTTACAAGATGCTTTAAAAACTGGTATCTTAGCTGGTTATCCAATGGTAGATATCAAAGCTACATTACATGATGGTTCTTACCATGAAGTAGACTCTAGTGAAATGGCTTATAAAGTTGCTGCTTCATTAGCGTTAAAAGAAGCTAAAAATAAATGTAGACCAGTTATTCTTGAACCAATCATGAAGGTTGAAGTAGTTGTTCCAGATGAATATCTAGGACCAGTAATGGGTGATATTACATCTAGAAGAGGTAGACCTCTAGGACAAGAATCAAGAAATAACGCAATCAAAATTGATGCAATGGTTCCATTAGCAGAAATGTTTGGTTATGCAACTTCATTAAGAAGTAATACTCAAGGTAGAGGTAACTTCACAATGACATTCGATCACTATGAAGAAGTACCTAAGAATATCCAAGAAGATATTATCAAAAAAAATGGTGGAAATAACTAAAACCACTTGCAAAAAAATTAGTTATGCTATAAAATTAAATATGTATATATAAAGGAGGAAAAAATTATGGCAAAATATGATCGTTCAAAAGCCCATGTTAACATTGGTACAATTGGACACGTAGACCATGGTAAAACAACTTTAACAGCTGCTATTACCACAGTTTTAAGTAAGAAAGGATTATCTGAGAAAGTAGATTATTCAAATATCGATAAAGCTCCAGAAGAAAGACAACGTGGTATCACTATCAATACTGCTCACGTAGAATACGAAACAGAAAAGAGACATTATGCTCACGTTGACTGCCCAGGCCATGCTGATTACGTTAAAAACATGATCACTGGTGCTGCTCAAATGGATGGTGCTATCTTAGTTATTGCAGCTACAGATGGACCTATGGCTCAAACAAGAGAACACATCTTACTTGCTAGACAAGTTGGTGTACCTCGTATGGTAGTATTCATGAATAAATGTGATATGGTTGAAGATGCTGAATTATTAGATTTAGTAGAAGTTGAAATCAGAGAATTATTAAATGAATATGGTTTTGATGGAGATAACACTCCAATCATTAGAGGTTCTGCTCTTAAAGCTCTTGAAGGAGATGCTAAGTATGAAGACGCAATCATGGAATTAATGAATGCTGTTGATACATGGATTGAAACTCCAGAAAGAGATACTGACAAACCATTCTTAATGCCAATTGAAGATGTATTCACAATCACTGGTCGTGGTACAGTTGTTACTGGTAGAGTTGAAAGAGGTATGTTAAAACTTAACGATGAAGTTGAAATCGTTGGTATTAAACCTACTAAGAAATCAGTTGTTACAGGAATTGAAATGTTCCATAAACAATTAGATGACGCTGAAGCTGGTGATAACGCTGGTATCTTATTACGTGGTATCACAAGAGATGAAGTTGAACGTGGACAAGTATTAGCTAAACCTGGTACAGTTACTCCACACACTAAATTCAAAGCTCAAGTTTACGTATTAAGCAAAGAAGAAGGTGGACGTCATACTCCATTCTTCAGTAACTATCGTCCACAATTCTATTTCAGAACTACAGACGTAACTGGTGTTATTGAATTACCAGAAGGAACTGAAATGGTAATGCCTGGAGATAATGTTGAAATGACAGTTGAATTAATTGCCCCAATCGCTATCGAAAACGGAACTAAGTTCTCTATTCGTGAAGGTGGTAGAACAGTTGGTTCTGGTAACATTTCAGAAATTATTAAATAATTAATTTAATAAAAATAAAGGATATATTAATATATATCCTTTTTTCTTTACATAAATGTGTTTATCTTTCAAAAATATTACTTTCAAATAAAATAGACATTAGTTTTTACTAATGTCTATTTATGTTTATACATAGCATATTTTAAAGTGTTTATTACTAATTCTAGGTCTCCAATGTATTCTACAATGTTTGCACCGAAGTTTGTTTTAAACTGGAATAATCCTTTATACTTATCGTTAGTAATATCAGCTATTCCACCTAGATTAAATCTTCTAAATCTTAATTTAGAATACTTTTCAATTATCTTCCAAAGTAAGATATGTTTAGCATTAAATGATTTATAATGTGGATTATATCCATCCATATATAACTGAATCTCATCACGCTCTTTAGCAATAAGTACTGATGCTAGAACAAGTCCTTCTGGATGATTTTTAAGAAGTTCAGTTGCTTCTACAAGTTTATTTCTATAGATAGATAACTGTTTATCAGCGTCCATTTTTCTTCCTATTAAACTACTATTTTCTTTATTACCTAGTATTAAACTATTTAATCTATTACATTCTTCTTCTTTAGATGTATATTCTTTTTGAATTAACTGAATATAATATTTTGTATCTAGTTTCGCATAATAGTAATCCATTTTATCTGATTTACCGTAATATTTTAAAGAATCTTCTAAGTAATCTAACTTTCTTGGATACTTATCTTTTATTAAATCATATAGATAAGAAAGTTCATTAGAATTAGCTCTATATATTCTTATACCTTGCTTTTCAGCAGATCTAATTTTAGTTTTATATTCTTTTTTTATATTTTTAAATAATAATCTATAGTCTTTAGATATATCTAGAACAGCTTCAAAACGTGGTTTATATGCTTCAAAACCTTTATTATATCCTAAATGATAGTAACCACATTCTTTTAAATTATTAAATATCATATCATAACTTGGATTAGTTCCTATTACTTTACCTTCTTTATTTAGTATATTTCTTATTATTAAAGGTGATATTTTTATTGCTACTATACCTTTAGAATTTAAAAATCTTTTTAACTCTTTTGTAAAATTCATTAAAAGTGTTTTATTAGAATAATCTATATAGAATCCTCTTGGAGCATATGCATATTGGAATCCTTTATTAATTCTAATAAGTAGTAAGGATGCACCTACAACAGTATTTCCTTCGTAAGCTGCTAGAAATAAGTAATTATAGTTTTGCTTTTTCATAACAGATGCGTATTCAACTGTTTGGTAAATAGAACTATATTGAAAACTTTTAATAAAATCAGAGTACTCGTTTTCACTAATTTCTCTTATTTCCATTTTTTCCTCTCCTTTTAGTACTATATAATTATATCAAAAAATATTAATAATAAAAAGGATTTTGATATACTTTCGTTGTATATTATAATTGACATACAAAAAAATATAGTGTATAAATAAATAGCAAAGGAAGTGGACTATGTCAAAGAATTTAGTAATCGTCGAATCACCACATAAGACTGGACCAATAGGTAATTACTTAGGTAGTGATTATAAAGTAGTAGCATCAGTAGGACATATTAGAGATTTATCTACAAAAGGTAAATATGGTTTTGGAGTAGATATTAACAATAACTTTAAACCTGATTATGTTGTAAT
>JAEEGK010025294.1_pt1 | contig 12209 bp, 11 predicted proteins | sample 8958771 | NCBI WGS metagenome assembly JAEEGK01 (sample SAMN16246547, study PRJNA631951) | gut metagenome | biome: gut microbiome; feature: rumen; material: SC-attached | host: Bos | place: Iran: Karaj | collected 2018-10 | reverse complement strand
TAATTAAATATTTATTTATTTAAAATATTAATTAAGCAGATGTAATAAAAATATTAATTAATTTCCTTTTATTTATAATCTAAAATTTTTTTCAAAGCTTTTTATTAAAAACATGAATTGATTTTAATACCATTTGACTTTTTATTTAAAAATAAATCACTAATAAATTTTCAATTTACTCTTACCATTATTAAAAAGATATATTTAAAGACTCAGTTTTCCTTACATCGTTTTTTGATAACATCATTTCGCTTTCCGATATTTTATTAAAATTTTTCAGCTTTAGCAAAACATTTTATATTATCATCAGGGGTAAATTTGTCATCCATTTCATTTATATATTTCATAGAAGTTTTCCATCTCTAAATTAAGGTATATAACTTTTTCTTTGTAAAGTGGGAGAAATTGCACATTCTATATTATTATGATTTTGAATTAATTTAGTATGTGGTTTTTTTCTTATAAATGTTTTTTTTTGAATGAGTTCTTTCGGATTCCATTTTTTTTATATTACGATGTGAAATATCGCTTTTATTTAATATTTTTTTCACATTAGTAATAATTGTTTTATTTCCTATTTCTATTTTGTTATTTTTATTTATATTTTTTTTTTTTATTATTTTCCTTATTAATTTCTCTTGAATTTGATATTTTATAAATATTTTTATAATATTTTTTATATTTTTATATCTCTCAGTATTTAGAGTATTTCCTTTTATTCTTCTTTTATATAATTCAACACCGTTATTGTTCGCTTTAATTAGAGATAATGCATTATATGAACCTTTAGACAAATTTGAAGGAGGTGTTATTTTAAACTCATTATTTATATCTTTTAATTATTTTTTATGATGATTTCCATTTTTTGCATCATTAATGTTAATATTATTATTATAAATATTTTTTTATTGTTGTAATAATGATTATTATCTAAGTTATCTTTCAAAGCGTTAATAACACAAATAATATTATCAAAACTTTTCCTTGCCATAGATGTTTTTAGTATGAAATCAAAAATAATACCACATTTTTGATGTAAATTATAGTTCATTTCTTTATTATTAAAAATCATCCAAGTACAATCCAATATCTTTTCACTAGTAATTTTGTCATATATTCCATCGCATCCGAGTAATAAAAAATCAATATTATCTTTTTCTAAATCATAACAATAAATATCCGGATAATAAATTATTATATTTGGATTTCCCCCAAATTGAACACCCTTTGCCTCAATATCGCAGATTGAAAGTCTCCCTGGTAGAACCCGGTATAGGCCTAATAGGATTTGTCCATTGAACGCTTCATTTTCAACCCCAGTAATTGGCGTTTGAGTTTGATAAACTTGACCCCCTTTTTCAATATTCTTGCTTTTTCTTTTTCAATACTTGGTTTGTGATCTTCGGTGACTATTAAATATTCATTTCCATAATTTAAACTTAGTATTGCACGACTATCCCCAACATTTTCTATATATATTTTATTATCAATTATTATTATCATAACAGCACAAGAACCAGAAAGATCAATTATCTAAGGCATAATTTTTCAAAAATTCATTTTCAGCTTTCATAAATCCATTTTTAATCGCTACAGTTACATTATCTCGATAATTTTCATCACTAAAAATTAATTTATACAATGAATCTCGCAAAAAATCTGCACATTTTGCTCCATGCCCATCATAAATACCAAAAAATGAAGTTTTTGTCCAATATTTTTTACCAAAATTTTGTGGTTTATTCATATTTATAATTATACTAACTCTATCTTCGTTATAATTACGGACTAGGCCCTGTTAAGTATTAGCCGCATAGGGACGAATTACCCCCATTGGTTTTGATGATGTTTTACTTTGATCAAAATTATTAAAAGGGATTTCTAATATTTCTTAATCTAAATCACATTTTTCTCCTATTAAATCATTTATTTCTAATATTTGTCCTTTATGAATATTTTCTGGTATATTATTATCTATTGGTTGATTATTTATATTGATGTTTGTATTTTGATTTATATCTCCTCAGTTTGTTTTTATTATTATATTTTAGATCTTCTTGGTTTTTTATTTTTGGAATTTTAGTTTTATTAAAATCAGTAAATCTTTCAGGATTTTTTTTTATGAAATCCTTTTGATAAATATTGTTTTTCAGAAATCTCTATTTATAGAGTTTTAGTCGTTCTTTCAGGCATAGATGCATATGAAATTTTTAAATCTTTTTCTAAAGATAATGGTCCATATTTTTTTGACATTTAAATTATAATTTTTTAAAAAATTATTATTTTTATTAATTATTAATTAATAAATATAAATAAAATTAACTATTTATTTAAGATATTTAATTTTAATTAATCATTAAAATTAATTAATTTTTAATGTTTTTTATTTAAAAAATGAATGATAAATATATAATTTGTTTCTTTTCAATTGAAAATAAAAATAATTATGAGTTTGATTTACAGATAAATGATTCTTTTAAAGAAAATCCATATAAAATTACTGAAGATAAACAAAAAAATTATAATATAATAACTTTTAGAAATAATTTAGATTCTAAATATAAAATTATAATTAAAAATTCAATTGATATTCGAGAAGCTCAAACTCGTTATTCAACAAATGAATTCGAAAAAATATCATCCCAATTTGATTTCAAAATTAATCCTATATTTAAAAATTTAGTTTCAAAAAATAATTTTACTAATTTTGAAATATTAATTTTATTATATAATTATATTAATAATAATTTAAAAAAATTTTTAGGTGAAAAATTAATTGAAGAATGCAAAAAATGTTTAATTTTAAACCAATATAATGAAATAATTAAAATTAAAAAAAATAATGAAAATATAGAATTATTATATTTTATAAAAATTTTAATATTATTGTATGAACAATTTGAAGAAACTAATGAATTATATATTTCTAATCTTTTTGAAAATTTTAAAATTGATATTTTTAATATAAAAAAAAATATTATTGATATAAAGGAAGAAAAAAAAAAAAATTGACAATTTTCTCGAGGATTTAAATGAAAATTCAGAAAAATATAATTATATTAAAAATCAAATAGAAAAAAATTCAGAATTTTCAAATCAAATAGAGATATTAATTTTATATTATTATCGTGAATATAATTTTGAAAATTTTATTAATTATTTATTAAAAAATAAATATTTTGAATTCATAAAACAAAATGAAAATAAAATAGGAAATTTTGAAAAGGAAGAATATTCAAAGATTATATCAAAAATTGAAGATATAAATGATTTAAAAAGAATTATTGAATTTTTTAATGATTATAAAAGTTTGTTTAGTGTAATATATGATAATGAAAATAATATTTCACAAATATTAAAAAATTCTACTATTAAAATTAAACATTATAAAGCAAATAATTCTAATACTAATTATAATTCAAAAGAGTCAAAAAAAGAAAATTTTGAGCTTTTAAAGGATTATAAAAAGATTTATAAATACATTGAATTAAATAATTATAATTTTATAGATGATTTAATCAAAGATATAATTTATTTATTTCAATATTTTAAATTTGAAAATATTTTTGATGAATTTATCAAAAATTATAAAGAACTAAATGAAAATCTAACTGAAAATTTAAAAGATAAATATTTAATTAAAATATTTGAAGAAATTAAAAATAGTAATATATGGAATAATCATTTTATTATTAAATTTATCATTATTGATAAAGATTTAAATAAAAATAAATATAAAGAAAAATATTTTGATTTATTTCAAAAAATAAACGTTCAAAAAATTAATCAATCTTTTGTAAATTTATTGAAAGAAAAAAATTTTTTTAAAATTTTTGATGATATTAATGATATAAAAAATATTTTTAATATATTTTATTTTAAAATTAAAGACTTTTTTGCACTTTATTATTTAATACAAATATTTATTGATATAAAAGAAATAAATTTACAAATATATTTAGAATTATTAAATAATATTATAAGCAATAAAAATAATTATTTTTATTATAAAAATGAACCTTTATCCAGATTTTTGTTAATTTTTTTAAATAAATTAAAAGAAAATAATAAAGAGAATGAAATAGAAATAATTTTTAAATCTCTAAATGATAATATAATAGAAAAAAAGAATTAATAAAACTATATTGTTTTTTATATGAAAATTTTGAAAATGAAAAAATATTAAATATTATTATAAAAATTTTAAATAATCATAAAAATTTTTTTAATCAAGTTTTAGATATGATAGAAGATGTTTCAAAAAGAAAAAAGTTTTTAGAAAAATTAAATGATGAATATATTATTAATGAAAATGATTTTTTTGAATCAGAAATTTCAGATAGTTTATTAATATTGTCTGAATTAGATAAAAAAGATGAAAATATTTTTAATTTAGAAGAATATTCAAATTTTGATTACATAAAAAAAACAAAAGAAAAACTAAAAAAAATAAAAGAAAATATTTTAAATGAAGAAATAAATTATAATCAAATAAAGTTAATGACTACAAAATGAAATATTTAGCAGAATTAAAATATTGTTTATAACAGAAAGTTTAATTAATAAAAAAAATGAATTTTATAAAAATGAAGAAAAAAATATTGAAAAAAAAATAACTGAAATAAAAGACTATTATAATGAAAATATTAAAAATATAGAAAATAATAATAATGCTAAAAAATCTAAAAACTTTGAATCTAAATTAAATTTATTAATTGAAATTTATAATAAATATTTTTTTTATGAAAAAAATGAAATTGAAAAATTCAAAAAAATAAAAGAAAATTTAGAAAAAATAAATTTAAAAGATTTAAAAAAATTAATAAATGAAAATTATGAATATTTTGAAAATAAAATGAAAACCAATAATTTTAATTTATTACTTAAAGAAAAAGATTCAAATTTTTTTAATATTTTATTTAAAATAAATAAAAATGATCCAAATTTAACAATAAAAGATAGTCAAAATGAATATAATGAATTTGAAAAAATATTTGAAAAAATTCCAAATATCCCTTTTGAAATATTAAATAAATTAGAAATACATTATATTAATGATAAAGAAGATTTTTTTAAAGAAATAGATAATGAAATTAGTATTTTGAAAAATATATTTGGTATTAATGAATATAAACCTTATCTTAATGAAAATAAAAAATTATTTTTTATACGTTTAAAAAAAGACTTTTTTATAAAACAAATAGATAATATTATAAATTTTTTCAAAGAATATTCTAATAATGAGAGTGATAAAAATAATTTCGATGAATTAGAAAAAATTAAAGAAAAAATAAAAGAAAAAGATTTAACATTAGAAAAAGTAAATCAAATTTATGAAAAAATTGATAAAATTTATTATTTATTTAAAAGTTATTTATACGATTCAAAAAATGCAATAATTTTAGAAGAAATTTTTAAAAATAAAGAAAATTTTGAATTTCTTTCCAACAAAACAAATGATGAAATAAGAAAATTGAATGAATTTATAGATGAAACTGAAGAAAGTTATATAGATATAAATTTATTTAATGCTTTATTAAAATGTGTAAATTTCTTAAACAAATTAAAAAATTTAAAAAAAAAAGATAATAAATTATCTTTTGTAGGATTGAACAATGAATATGAAAATTTATTAAAAAAAGATGAATTTAAAGAAATAGAAAAAATTTTTAAAAAAATAAATGAAAATTTTAATTATATTAAAGAATTTTATTTAAACATTTTAGATAAAAATAATTTAAATATAATAAAAATAAATAAAATAAATGAAAATGGAATTATTGTTATTGATTACGATAAAATTTATAAATGTGAATGCAAATTAAATAATAAAAAAATATTAACTTTAGAAAAAATCAATGAATTAAAAGAAACTCTTCAATTTAATTTAGATGATAATGACAAAGAAAAAAAATAAATTTATTTATTGAAAATATTTTTAAAGTAAATAAAATTTTTAATTTAATTTGTGAATTGAATAATTTAGGTTTTCCTCATAAATTAAAAATAATTATTAAATTAAATAAAAAAGAAGAAGAATGTGAATATATTTTAAAAAATAAATCAAATAAAACAACATTAATTGAAATAATTAAAAATTTAAAAGAAAAAATTAAAATATTTAAAGAAAAATTAATAGATTATTATGAAAAAAATGAGTTATTAAGATTTATTTATGGAAATCAATTTAGTTTAATATACAATTTTTATTATTCAAAAAATAAGTCTAATCCAGAAATTGTTAATTTAAATAAATATTTTGTAATAAATGATGATCAAAAAAATAAAGATTTAAGTTTATATAAATCATTTAAATATAATAAATGTGAAATTGATGATATTTTCAAAACAGAAAATTCTGAAATTGATGATATATTTAATATAGCTGATTTATATTTAAAAAATCTTTTAGAAATAGAAAATAAATCAATTAAAGATATAATTAAAAATTCAAAAATAAAATATAAAGAATATAATGGAATTTATTCATATAAATCAACAAAAGAAGAATTAGAAAAAAATATAATATTTATTCATAAATATTTAACAGATAATTTAAATATTCCTCAAACAATATTAATTTGTGATGATGATTTAAATAAAGAAAAAGTTATTTCATTTTTTTATAAAGCTTTAAAATGTGAAGAGAAAATTTTATTTATGATTTTTAATATTGAAAAATTATCAGCTGAATTAGAATTGTTGATTATGAATTTAATTAAAAAAAATAAAAATGAAATTATATCAATGATTTTATTTGTTTATTATGAAGATAATACAAATCTTATTTATCAAATTAAAAATTATAAACATCATAAATATTTTAATATGAAAGAAGAAGATAAAAAAAAATTTATTATAGATGATATAACTATTTATTCATCTGAACTTACAGGTCAAGGAAAATCAATGATAATTAAAAAAGATTTTGAAAAAATGGAAGAAATAGAAAATGAAATTATTAAAAATAAAAATATTGAAAAAAATGAAGAAAAAAAAAAATGATGAAATTATTAATAATAAAAATATTGAAAAAAAAGAAGAAAAAAAAAATGATGAAATTATTAAAAATAAAAATATTGAAAAAAATGAAGAAAATGAAAATTATTCAATTTTTAGTATAAGTTATTGGAAAAAGACATTGGCTAAATATTGGGAAAATGATAATGTTTTTGATATTAATATTTTTGATATTGATGATGAAAATAAAGAATCTAAAAAAGTAATTAAATATAAATATATATATTTTCCTATCGGAGGAAATTTTCAAAAAAAAGATATAATTTCTAGATTAAAAAATATTGAAATAAATAATAATGAAAAAATTGCTTTACATTTAGATATTTTAGATACTAATGAATACGAATCTATAAAATTATTTTTATTTTCTTTTTTAATTTTAAAAACTTATTCAATAAATGAAAATTTATTTATTTATGATAATAAATTCTTAATTAAAATAGAAATTCCAAATTCTTTTGAAGATAATATAGATAAATTTCATATTTTATCATTATTTAAAAATATAATTGTTAAGAATGATTTAGTAGAAATTACTTTAAATGAAGATTTTAAAAGACCTTTTTTTGAATCTGATTCAAAAAAAGAAAAGGTCATTCCAATAAATATTCCAAAAGAAAATAATGATTCAATGATTTCAAAGATTTCAAATATTCAAATAATAAGTAATTATTTATTTAAAACATATAATGAAAATATTAGAATGGTTTCTTTAACATTTGGAAAAAATAAAGAAGAAGATAACACAGAAAATTTTATATTTTATAATGAAGATATTTGTAGATTTTATATAACTAAATATTTTCTAAATAATAAAGAAAATAATAATAATAATTTTAATTATTATCAATTAAATACTTTTATAGATGTTTTAGGACCTCAATTTGAATATTTAACAAAATATGAAGATTTAAAAGCTAAAAAAATCATAGATGAAGTAACTGAAAAATTTACTGAAAATAGTAATACTGAAAATTATCATAAATATTATTTACAACAAATTAGAGAAACAATAGTTAATAATTTAATTAAATTAACAGAACATTTTACAAAAGGATGTTATGATGATATATTATATTATCAAAAAGAAACATATAAATCAGAAAATGGAGTTTATGATAAAAATAAAGTTTTAGAAATTGCAAATAAATATTTATCGAAAAAAAAAATAATTTCTTATAATGATATTAAACCAAGTTTAGTTTTTTTCCATGAAAATGCAAAAGGAATTACTATAATTTCAAATTGTATGAATAATAAAAATAGTGATGAATATAAAGAATTACATGAATTAAAAAATATAGGAAAACCAATTGACAGCGAATATGAAGAATTACCAAATATAAAAGAATGGGAACATGAAAAATTACTTGATGAAATAAAAAAAATTTTAGATATAAAATCTGAAATTAAAAAAGAAATTATTGAAAATTATGTTTTTACATCAGATAATTTTATAAAAATGATATTAATTTTATTAAGAATTAGAGCATTTAAACCAGTAATTTTAATGGGAGAAACAGGATGTGGAAAAACTTCTTTAATAAATGCATTATTTAAATTAAATGAATTAAAAGAATTAAATGATAATAATAAAGAAAAAGATATAATTTTAATTAAAAATATTCATTCAGGTATAAATAATGAAGACTTAATTGAATTTTTAAATGTTAATAAATTATATAAAGAAGAAAATAATAATAAAGAAAATAAAAATAAAATTTGGGTGTTCTTTGATGAAATAAATACTTGTAAATCTATGAGTTTAATAAATGAAATTATGTTAAAACGATCTGCTTATGGAAAGGAATTAAAGAATAATATTACATTTTTAGCTTGCATGTAATCCTTATAGAAGGGTAACAAAAGAAATTGAAAAAATTGGTTTAATACAAAAAAATAAAAGTTCAATAAGTGAAACTTTAGTTTATAAAGTATATCCATTACCTAATTCATTAATTAATTTTGTTTTTGATTTTGGAAATTTAGATAGTGAAGATGAAAAAAAATATATAGAAAATATTATTAAACCTATTGTTAAAGAAGTTTCTGGTAATGATAAAATTGTTATTAAATTTTTAGAAGATACAATAAAAGATGCAATAATTTTATCTCAAACTTTTATAAGAAATAAATATGATCGTTCATCAATTAGTTTAAGAGAATTAAGAAAATTTATTATATTATTTAAATTTTTTAAAGAATATATTTATAATTATTATATTGAAAAAGATTCACAAACAGAAAAGAATCAAATATTTGAAAAAAAAATTTGTAAAAATGCAATAAATATGTCTATTTATATTGTTTATTATTTAAGAATTCCTGATAATGCCACAAGAAAAGAATTTGAAATAGAATTTTATAAAAAAAATAAAATTTTTCCAAACTTTATGGAATTTCCAAACGAAATACTTAATGATTTTATTGAAAAGATTACATTAATTCAACCTGATATTGCAAAAAATAATATATTAAAACAAAACATTTTTACTTTATATGTATGTATTATGAATAAAATTCCAATATTTATTTGTGGAAAACCAGGTTGTAGTAAATCATTAAGTTTTTCATGTCTTTATGAATCAATGAAAGGAAAAGATTCAGAAAATAATTTTTTTCAAGAAAAACCAAGATTAATCATGAATTCTTATCAAGGTTCATTAAATTCAACTTCTGAAGGTATATTATTAATATTTAATAAAGCCAAAAAAATTCAAGAAAATTCAGATGATAATATATCACTAGTTTATTTTGATGAAATTGGATTGGCTGAATATTCAAAAAATAATCCTTTAAAAGTAATTCATAATGAATTAGAATTTGATGAACAAAAAAATAAAATAGGCTTTGTTGGTATATCAAATTGGTCTTTAGATGCATCTAAAATGAATAGAGGTATTTATTTAAGTATACCTGAACCTGAAGAAGATGATTTATATAAAACAGCTGAAACTATTGCAAATAATAAAGGAATAAAAGATAAATTTAATTTAATATGGGATGCATTAGCAAAATCATATATTAAATATAAAAAAGAACTTGCAAGTACAAAATATAAAGAGTTTCATGGAACAAGAGATTTTTATAATTTAATTAAATATATTACAATAGAAATAATGATTAAATTACCAAATTTTAAGGAAATTAAAGAAAATGATAAAGGTTTATTAAAAATTATAAATAATAGTATTGAAATAAATTTTGGTGGATTAGATAATTCAATTTTTGAATCTAAATATAATTCAATTTTAAATTTTAAAAAAAAATTTTATACAGAAATGAATGAGACATTTAATGAAGAAGAACATAAAAAATATAAATTAGAAGAATTGATTAAAAAAAATTTAGAAAATGGATTTACTAGTGGAAGAAGATATATTTTATTAATATCTAAATCATCAATAAATCAATTTTTAATTGAATCAATATTAAATGAAATGAATAAAAAAAATTATTCTGTTTTTGAAGGAAGTAAATTTGAAGAGGATGAAATAAATGAAGAATATAGTTCTAAAATTATAAATAAATTACAAATAATTATGGAATTAGGAAATATTGCTATATTTCAAGATTTAGAAAGTATTTATCCTTCTTTATATGATTTATTTAATCTAAATTTTACTAGAATTGATGGAAAAAATTATGCAAGAATAGCTAAAAGTAATTATAATACTATTCCTTTTTATGTTCATGAAAATTTTAATTGTGTAATTTTATTAAATAAAAATAATTTATTAAATCAAGATGCTCCATTTTTAAATAGATTTGAAAAATATGAAATTTCATTCAAAGAAATTTTAATTGATGAATATTTGAAAATTGGAAAAGAAATTTATGAAATGTTCAAATTTATTTTAAATAAAAAAGAAATTAATTTCTTTTCTCAATTAATTAATTTTAATTTAGATGAAATTTTAGCTTTAATATATAAAATAACAAAAAATGAAAAAAAAGAAAAATATGAAATTGTAGAAGATATTTTAAAAAAAATTGTTCCATTATTTTCAAAAGATATTATTTCATTTATTTATTATCAAAAGAAATTTGTTGATAAAAAATTATTTGAAAATTATCCAAATTTGTTTGATACAATGATAAAAATTTATAATAGAAAAGAACATTATAATATAAAAAATTATTTAGAAACTATTGAAAAGAAAAAAAATATTATTTATACTTTTTCTCATATTTACGAACCTATTTTAAGCGAAGATGAAAATGATGATTTAAATGAAATACAAACAAAATTTGGAAATATTAATAAAAAAAGTATTGAACATGTATTAATTAATGAAATTGATTCTGAGAGAAATATTGAAGAAAGAATTGAATACTTTTATAATAATAATGATAAAAATTGTTATATTATTCATTTTAATATGGATCAAATTAAACATTTATATCATATTAAATATTTAATAGAAAATTTAGAAAGAAAGAAATATAAAAATATTAATAAAATTTTTATATTATTAATACATTTAAAAAGAGAAGATTTTTCTGATTTTTCTTTTATATCAAATGTTTATGATGATTATAATCAAATATTTATTGATTCATTAAATGGTTTAAATATATCTATTATTGATATATTAAATAAAAATAATAAAGAATTATTTAAAATTAAAGAATTAATTGATGTAGATTCATTATTTGAAAAAAATATAAATTCAAATTTTTTAAAAATAGATTATCAAATTCAAAATATTTCTATTTATGAAAATAATGAAAATTATATTAATAAATTAATAAAAAAATTATTAGAAAAAAATGATTTTACGAAAAAAATAAAAGAAACAATATTAAATTTATGTGAAAATAATGAAAATATTTTCAATAATTTCTTTAATAAAAATAATTTTATTTATGATGAATTAGATTTATTCACTATATTAAGTAAATATTTAATAAATAAATATGATGAAAATTTCTTAAAATTAATAATATTTTTAGAAAATGATAATGCCTTATCAAGTATTTTAATGAATAATAATAAAAATAATAAAGAAATTTATTCTATATTAATAAATATATTTGAAAATTATTTTAATAATAATATTAAACATATAAATGAAATTCAAATAGAAAATAAAACTTCAAGTAATAAAATAAAAATAATAGCTGGAATTAATATTCCTTATATAAAAATTTTTTATGATGAATTTAATAAATTTATCTCAAAATAT
>JAEEGK010025290.1_pt1 | contig 12210 bp, 9 predicted proteins | sample 8958771 | NCBI WGS metagenome assembly JAEEGK01 (sample SAMN16246547, study PRJNA631951) | gut metagenome | biome: gut microbiome; feature: rumen; material: SC-attached | host: Bos | place: Iran: Karaj | collected 2018-10 | reverse complement strand
GTCAGCGTCGGGCTGGTTGTGGTTTACAGGCTGTTCAATAAACATACTGTATTGCGAGAGGTAATCCAGTTCACCCTTCTTCTTCTTCTCCATCGCCCCCTTGTCAGGATTCTCCTTGATGTCTGAGAAGAGGTGAGTGTTGGCCAGTGCCTCCTCGAGGGTTGTGTAAACTACAGGGCTGTCGCTGTTGTCTGTACACGACGCGATGCTCAGGGCTATCACCAAAAGCATCCAAAGTTTTAAAGTCTTCTTCATTGCCTAAATATCTTTTCTTGATGCAAATTTACAAATAGTTTTTTATAATTCAGTCAATTTTGCGTTTTTTTTGGTAATTAAGCTGCTATAAAACTGATGATTAGGGGCGCAAAGGGGTCAGGAACCTTTGCGCCAAGAAGTGGCTCTTGCTGAGAAATAAGGACCGAGTATCGGGAAATAAGGTAGGCTTATTAGCTTCCCAACGATTGATGATCAGGTCGGCTAAGACTGGCGACGAGGTTACGGATCGTGGGTAACGAGATACGTTCTCGGCAGCCTTGAGGTTACTGCTCGATGATTATTTGATGCTTCATCACGAAAACAGGTCTATCCCTCCCGTCCCGAAACCCCTTTCTACAAAGGCGTTTCCGAAGAAAATGGGAGGGATGAGGGATAGATGGATTACAAGTCAAGAAATATCCAGGCGGATACTCTTGTTGTGGGCGCAATGGGGTCAGGAACCTTTGCGCCCTCCAACGATTGATAATCAGGTCGGCTACGATGGGCGACGAGTGGTTTTTAATGTTAGTTCTCGCTGATCCACTCGCTGGGAAGCTTGTCGAACTCTTTCTTGAAGAGCTTCGTGAAATACTTGGGCGTGTTAAAGCCTACCGCCATCGAGAGCTCGGTCATTTTGATGTCAGGGCGTTGGCGCATGATGCGGCAAGCCTCCTTCAGACGGATGCTGTTGATGAAGCCTGTGATGCTCTGTCCTGTCAGGGCTCGTATCTTATTATATAAGGTGGAAGACGAGACGCACATATCTGAGGCAAACTGCTCGCGATCGTAATCGGCATCATCGAGATGCTGCTTCACACAGTCGATGGCTTTCTGTAAGAAGAGCTCATCGGGCGAGTTGTGCTGCTGTTCCTCAGCCTCCAAGGCCTTACGGGCGCCCTCAAACTGCTTCATCACCATCATTTCGCGATAGTGAAGCAGTTCGCTTACGCGCTGTTGCAGGCGTGCTCGGCGGTTCACGCGAGCCTTATACCACTCCTTGATGCCGTAAACGGCCGCTCCAAGCAGACCTAAATAAATAAGGTATGCCCACCAAGTGCGATACCATGGTGGCAGCACTTCTATCTCGATGGCATCGGGCATCTCAACGAGTTGCCCATGGCTGTCGATAGCTCGTAACTTCAATCTGTAAGTCCCTTCGCGCAGATTCTGATAGGCTGCCCAGCGGTTGTCTGCATCCACATAGTGCCAATCGTGGTCGTAGCCCTCAAGCAGATAGGCATATCTGCATTGTTCCTGATTCTGGTAGGTCAGGAGCGAGAAACCAACAGCGAACTTCTTGACATTTGAGGGAATCCTGATTTTGCGCGTGAAGAAAGGCTGGCACTTGGAGATCTGGCTACGACTCGCCGAATCAAGCCATGCATAGGGATGATCGTCGATCAGCAATTCAGAGACAGCCAGCGTTGCGCTGAGCGCCTTGGGCTTGCGAAGGTCGGAACCCAAGTAGAGTTTCGATGGCTCGAAGGAGAAGAAACCGTCGGCACTGCCAAAGAGAAGCTCACTGCCATAACGGAAAGAACCATTGGCAGAGAAACGGATCGACTCGATGCCGTCTTCGATGCCATAGGTGGCGATGAGCCCTTTCCCGTCTTCCGTAAAACTCAGTCGCATCAGGCCTTTGTCAGTTGAGAGCCAGATATAGCCTTTCTCGTCGCCTATGATCGAATAGATACTACCCAAACCTATGTGGAAACGATGATTGACAGGCTCAAAAGTATCCTCCTCTTCGTTGTAGAGGAAAAGGCCTCCACTACCAGAGATAGCCCAGAGGCGGTGCTCACTGTCCTCATAGCAGGCCGTAGCCTCGTCGATCGGATAGTTCTTATTGACTGGAGCATACTGGTGACAAGTGTATGCATCTGGCTTACGGATATCTCCACTGATACGGATAATGCCCTCGCCCTCAGTGGCAATCCAGATCTGATGCTGATGATCCTCCATGATGGAAAGGACATCGCCATAGCTGAAATCGCGCCCATCCTCTGTCAGTTTCAGCATGCGCCCGTTTGTCTCAGAGAAGGCAATCCCAAGTCCGTTGCTCAATCCGACAAGTACTGCGCCGTCCGTCAGTCTGTGGAAACTCTTGACTTCACCGTCGACGATAAAAGGAGTCGTACTTCGCGGTAACAGGCGTGCCTGTTCACCATCGCGACAAATAATGATGCCTCGCGAACTGGCAATCCACAAGGTATGGTCAGGTAGTTCCTGAAAGGCTGAGATGGTCTGAACATGAATAGGGTCGGCACCTATCATGGCACTGAATCCAGGGATGTCTTTGTTGTAAAGCACGTGGTTGGTATCACGGTCATATAGCGCCAGACCGTAGGGTTGCAGTCCAAGCCAGAAACGGTGTCCATCGTGGGTAAAGATGGATTGGATGCGGTTCACAGGCAATTCCTGTCCTGCTGGATTCAAATGGAAGAAACGGAATGGGGAAGGCTTCGTACTGAGGTGGACGATGCCATTGTTACGGGTGAGAACCCATAGATTGCCCATGTTGTCTGCCAACATATCGTAGCAGAACGTGAGGATGGGATAATTCTCTACATCAGCCTCATTGTCGAAGTCCACGCGCGTCAATCCTTCTATGCAGCACCCCCAGACAGCATGACTGAGGGAATCTTCCACCAAGCGATGGAAGGTACGGAAGTCGCGACGCCCCTCATTGATTTTGTGCATACCGGGATCAGCCTCGTTCTCTGGATGGTCCAGACGTACGATACCATGTTCCCAAGTACCAACCCAAAGGCGCCCTCTGCTGTCTATCAGCAATTGTGAGGCCGTGTTACGCTCGTTCATGCGGGCATAGTGTACCATCTTGCCGCTCTGCTTGTCCAGGCGGATGAGTCCTCCTTCCCATGTACCTATATATAGATGATGATGGCTATCCTCAGCAAAGGCAATAACTGCATTGGGCAGATCAATATCGATAAAGTCGTCTTTTTCCGCATCATAGCGTGAGGCTCCTGCGTTAGTACCAGCCCAAACAGTGCCATCGCTGGCGGTAAAGAGGGTGTTGATCAGTCGTGCCCGTTCGTTGCGAAGATGGTAGGTCTTGAAGGTTCCTTTCCTTCGATTATAACAGGCCAGTCCGTCGCGCGTACCGATCCATAATCTGTCGTGCTGGTCTTCTGTCATCGTGCGGACATAGTTATTCGGCAGGATGCCTGGTGAATAGGCGTCACTGCGATAAGTACGGAAATGATAGCCGTCGAAGGAACGGAATCCCTGATCTGTTCCCACCCACATGACACCATAATGGTCGAACATCAGGCTTCGTGCCTCTTCAATACCAGCCACAGGTGTCTGTGACATGATTCTCAGAGGTATATGCTGCGCCCGAATTCCCAAAGTGAGAAATAAGGCGATCACGAATAGCAATGTCGACTTACGGGTCATTAGTCAGTTATTTCTGACTGCAAAGATAGTGTTTTTCTGATAATCCTACAAGAAATCCTTCAGTTATTTCCTACACCTTACCTCTTTTTTCGGGCTATTCCTTGTCAGTTCCGATTTTTTGTGCTATCTTTGCAAGCACATTCTAACCCATAACAATTAAAAGATGGAAACAACATTAGTATTACTCAAACCCAGTTGTGTACAGCGTCAGCTGATTGGTGAAGTCGTTAATCGTTTCGAGCGTCGTGGTCTTCGTATCTCTGGTATGAAGATGATGCAGTTGAGCGACCAGATTCTGCGTGAGCACTATGCCCACCTTGTGGATAAACCTTTCTTCCCCGGTCTTTGTGCCTCCATGCAGGCTTCGCCCATCGTGGCTATGGCCATCTCTGGCGTTGAGGCTGTTCAGGTGGTTCGCACAATGGCTGGTGCCACCAACGGTCGCCAGGCAGCCCCAGGCACCATCCGTGGTGACTATTCCATCAGCAACCAGCAGAACATTGTCCACGCCTCTGACTCCGTAGAGAATGCAGCCATCGAGGTAGCCCGTTTCTTCCGTCCAGAAGAAATCTTCGACTACCAGAGTGGTGCCTTCGCCTACGTCTATGGCGAGGGTGAGTGCAAGTAACGACTGCGAATCCTTTCCTTTGGAAATTCAGATGAAGCCTTTGAAGATCAGATGAAGTCTTTGAAGGCTTCGTCGTATTCTGGGCTGTTGCCAAGACGACCGTTGATCAGACAGACGAGTTCCACCGTGGCACGGAAACAGAGTGTTTCGTCGCTGGCACGGTAGATATCCTGATAGAAGAGGTATTTGAGACCGTCTTTCTTGAGGTTCAGGCGCGAGATAAACTCATCATCGCAGCGCAGGGGAACTTTATACTGCAGTTTCATGCTGTGTACGACGGCATCAATGCCTTGTTCGTGGAGTGCGGCAAAGCTGACGCCCAGACTGCGAAGGAACAGATGACGGGTATGCTCTGCATAGTGCAGGTAGTTGGCATTGTTGACGATGCCTTCGATGTCGCATTCGTAATCGCGAACCTCCATGCGGGTTTCAAAGATATATTTCATATCAAGCTGTATGGGTGTTGAGAATTGTTATGATTTCGTTGAAATGGGTGATTTTCTCGAGACGTTCGTGCTCGATGTCCTCAGAATGTTCCAACTGCCAAGTGACGTGGAAGGGTATATGAATGGCTGAAGTGCCAATGGTGAGTGCAGGCGCAATATCACTCTTTAAGGAATTGCCTACCATCAGCAGCTGGAAGGGCAGGATGCCCAGATGCTCACAGAGCTGTTGGAACTCCACTTCTGTCTTGTTGGAGGTGATCTCTACGTGAGAGAAGTATTTGGCCAGTCCGCTGCGATGCAGCTTGTTCTCCTGATCCTGTAGCTCGCCTTTGGTGAACACGACGAGGCGATAAGGGTAGGCCTGCAGGCGCTGCAGTGTCTCTTCTACCTCAGGCAGCGGTGTGGCAGGCAGGTGGAGCAGGCTCTTGCTGTGGCTGAGCAGGTCGCTGAGCTGTTGGGAAGAGAGATGGTCGCCTGCCACACGAAGTGCTGTCTCTACGATCGAGATGGTGAAGGCCTTACAGCCATAACCAAGATCTGCCATGTTGCCAGACTCCGTCTGGAACAGTTCTTTTGCAGGAGCCTCGCAATAAGGCGCAATGAGGTCGTAGAGATGATTCTCCACAGCCTCAAAATGCGACTGGCAGTCCCAAAGTGTATCGTCAGCATCGAATGCAATGATGCGTATATTGTTTAAATTAATCATTTCTTACAATGTGGGCAGATGCCCTTGATCATCAGGTTCGACGATGTTGCTTCAAATCCTTCTGGCAGCCTTACCTCTGGCACTTCCGTATAGTCGAGGCAGTAAGTCTGCTGGCATTGTTCACAATAGAAGTGAGGATGCTGGTCATCATCATGTTCGTGGCTGTGGCTGTGGCAGAGTTCATACCTCGTGCCATCGCTGTTGCCTTCAATTGCATGGATCAGATGGTGCTCACGGAAGAGATTCAGCGCACGGAAGATGTTCGACTTGTCGATGGTGCTAATCTTCCGTTCCAGTTCTGCCAGCGACTGGGGCTGCATGGAAGACTCTAAGGCCTTGACCACCACAATGCGGTTGGCTGTGGGCTTGATATGGTGCTCTTCGAGCAGTTTGACACAGGTCGTTTCGTCCATTCTGATGTGCTTTATATTTTTTTGGCTACAAAGTTACGAAATAATTGAGAATTTTTTGTATCTTTGCCAACAAAAAGCTAAGCGATGAAACGATTTATTATTCTTGGACTTAAAATTTTCGGTATTTTAGCCGCCGTCTTTGTGGTCATCTTGTTGGGTGCTGCACTTATCTTCAACTCCAGCTCTGTCCAGAAGAAGGTGTTGGACAATTCTACGGAAATGTTGGCAGAACGTCTTCAGACAAAAGTAAAGATTGACAGTGTCAGTATCAATCTCCTGACATTTGATGCCAACTTGTTTGGGGTCGATATTGAAGATCAGGAACACCGGGAAATGCTGCAAGTAGAGTGCTTGTCGGTTAATCTTGATGTTTGGGGATTCTTCAAGGGGCAGGTTGATATAACTTCGGCAAAACTCGATGGTGTCAAGGCCAGACTCTACAAGCCAAAGGATGGTGTAGCCAACTATCAGTTTGTGCTGGATGCCTTCAAGAGCGATAAGCCCAAAAAGGCCAAGAAGGAAGAAGAAGGGAAGGAAAAGAAGAAACTGGCATTGAATGTCAGCAATGCCGAGGTGTCGAGAATCGATGTCGTATTCAATGAAGATACATTCGCTTTGGGGAATCTCAGCTATGTGAAGCGCTGGAGTGGTAGCGAGGAGGGATTCATCCGTCAACTGCGCGGCAAGATAGATTACGTGACGAAGAAAGGTCCTCAGACTGCCCGCTTAGATGTAGGTGAGATTGCTGTCCTTGGTAAAGACGACCGTCGGGAGGTGAAGATCGACGGCTTGCACTTCATCATCGACAACCATCTGCCCCGCAAGAATGCCGACAAACCTAAGCGAGGCTTTTTCGATGCAGGCCATCTCGATATTCATGCCAATATGGAGCTGATGGTGAATCATCTGGGTAAGGACACGGCCAATATCTCGATGACGAAGTTTGTGGCTGTGGATACCATTACAGGTTTTAATGTGAAGACTCTGAAGTTCCGTGCCGGCATTAATAAGCAGGCTGCCTATTTGAGGGAAATCACCCTGCAGCAAGAAAACACGGTACTTAACTTCGACAGTGCCACCTTTGTGCTGCCCAGCAAGAAAGAAGGCAGGAAATTCGCCTTCCAGACATCGCGGATAACGGGAACAACCATTCTGAAGGATATCTCGCGCCCGTTTGCACCTGTGCTGAAGAACTTTACGATGCCCTTGGAACTGAGCTTACTGTTCAGTGGTACGGATACCACCCTTGTGTTTAAGGATGTCGAAGTACATTCCCAGGACCAGCGCCTGACCATCCATGCTGATGGAGGAATCACGCATCTGAATGTGCCTCAAGATCTGGCAGTACGGTTCCATGTTAAGGACATGCTGGCAAAAGGCGATATCAAGGAGGAGATTATCAGTATGTTTGCCGGCAAGAAACTGATGATGAAACAGTTGAAGAATCTGGGAGATCTCCGTTATACAGGTGATTTCGCTATATTATGGAAGCGTGAGGAGTTTCAGGGCAATGTAGGAACGGCAGCTGGCAGCCTGAACTTCAACTTCGCTATTGATGAGAACGATAAATATATCACAGGTTCTGCAAATACTGGTCGTATCCATCTGGGAAAGGTGCTGGAGATGAAGGATGTAGGCGACGTGGCGTTGAATGCTAATTTCAAGATCGATATCCACAAGGAAAGGACTGCGCAGATGCGAAAGAAATACGGTGGGAAAATGCCTATCGGTAATGTCAACGCCGTTGTGCGTGAGGCCAGCTATAAGGGGGTGAAGATCAAGAACCTGAATGTCGCCATCAAGAGTAATGGCGGACAAATCGAAGGCGATATCAATCAGGAGAATAAGGGCTTAGACTGGGCATGCGACTTCTCTATCTCTGATATCGACAAGATGAGTACTCTCAAGGTGAAGCCGAAGGTGAAGGTCAAAATGAAGGAAATCATCGACTTCAGCAAACTTAATCCTTTTAAAAAGAAGAAGAAATAGAGTCTTTGGGCGCAACGGGAATAGTTGCAGCAGGTGCGGCGATGCTGTCTTTGGCAGCAGGCTTCACTTGTTGCAGACTGTCGCCTATGGGCTTTGTCCGTTTGGGGATGCCACCTGTCTGCGTGAGGAACCGCAGATAATTGGAGTAGGTATGACTGGAGTAGGCCTTGAAGATATTGTTGGCAAACAAGATGTCCGTGATACCGTTCTCATAGACGTAATCCACCATATTCTTTGTGAAATAGCGGGAGTCAATCACATGCACCTCTTCGAATGAGTAGAAGAGATAACCCGGGAGGGCGTTGCCGAAACTGTCTTTCAGGATCAGCAGCCGTCGCCCGTTCTGAGTCGATGTGCGTACACAGGTAATCTTGGTGTCGCTGCCCATAAAGGTGCAGTAAGCTCCGCCACTACCGTTCTTAAAACGATAGAAGAACACACCCTTGTAGGGGCGGCCCATTCCTGTCACGTGATAGTCCTCGTCGATGGTGTAGTTCGTATAGGTCGTCGTGTAATTGACACCTTTAGGTACATAGTAGACAAAGTCCTCGGGTGCCTTCTTGATGGCGATGTCCTGGGAATAGCCGTACATGCTCCCCACATAGCCGTGTACGACCTTCCGTTCGTAATCAGACAACGGGCGGAAAGGTACTTCTGCCACCTGGGCGAATTTCTCTGCTGCATAATAGGCTCCAAGCGGTGCCCAGTGGTGATCAGTGCGGAGGAAGATGTCTTCGTCCGCATGTTCGCCTAAGGCTGCGTAGATGTCTACGGGCTTGACATCAGGTGAGAGATGGTTGAAGACATTCTCGATGGTAGGACGCTGCGGGCGGGTACGGTTGCGCACCTTGTCTGGGCAGTAATATTCCACAGCCGTAGGGATGACCATACAGTAGACGTTGACATCGGGGAACGTATCTTTATATTTGTTGGCAGCCCTGGCGTAACCTGTACAGCCTTTGGCCGTACCGCCATAGGCCATCAGGGCCCGCACCTTCTCGCCTGTGCCTACAATGATGATGCCGGCATTGGCAATCTTGGCATTCTCGTCGGCTGTTATATGGTTCTCGTAGTTGTAGGTGGAGTCTTCCTGGGCTTCCTGAATGTCTGTGCTTTCAGTTGGTTCGGGGCTTTCGGGCTCAGGATCGCTGGCTGTGGCGTGGAAGGTGATGTTCTCTTCGCCTGTCTCCATCCTGATGAGGTCTTTGATCTGCATGCTGAGTGCCATGAAGTGGTCGCGGAAAGGTTCGCTGTCGCTGAACCATGAAGAGACCTCGCTTGTAAACGAGCCGTCGAACAGTTTCTCTGGCGTGAAGAGGGGGAATCTTTTCAGCTCGCGCTTCTCCAGCTCGGAATAGGAACTCCGGGGGAAGGTATTGAAGACCACCGCAAAGGCAGCAAACAGTACGCAGAAGAGAAATATATAGGCTTTACTGAATCTCATGTTGTGTAGAGGCTTTTCTATGTTTTCAGAATCTGGTGTAAATAAAAGCATTGTTGGTGGCACCTACTAACAAGGCCACGCTGAGTACCAACAGGAACGCAGAGATGGTCAGGCGGGAAGCGAACAGCAGGGATTCATGGATAAAGCCCCCTTGATGCGCGATTCGCTGCCATAATGCGCCAGTCCAATGGCGTATGGGCATACAGAACAGCAGGCAGACCACCCATAGCCAACAGTTGTCCATCAGCGCACTGATGGTTACGAAGTCATGGAAACTGCTTCCCTGTCCAAAACAGATCTGGAAAAAGCGCATCATCCGGCTGCTGTCGTCGAAATAGAAGATGCCCCAGCCAATCACCACCAGCACTAAGCTGTAGAGGTGGAGCAGGGGTGACGGTATATAACGATGTACGCGTAAGAGCGTATACTTCTCTATGGTAACGATGAATCCGAAGTAAACACCCCAGATGATGAAGTTCCAGCTGGCACCGTGCCACATACCTGTGAGAAACCAGACCACGAGGATGTTCAGCGCCTGGTGACTGCGGTTCCCGCCCATCGGGATATAGACATAGTCGCGGAAGAAACTGCCGAGTGAGATATGCCAGCGCCGCCAGAAGTCTGTGATGGAGTTACAGCAATAAGGATGGCGGAAGTTCTCGTTGAAATGGAACCCCAGGCAACGCCCGAGACCTATCGCCATATCACTATAACCAGAGAAATCGAAGTATATCTGCAGAGTAAAAGCCACAATACCTACCCACGAACCCGTCGTCGTCAGATCTTGCAGGCTGTTGGCAAGGAACTGATCGGAGATCTCAGACAGCTGATTAGCCAGAATCACTTTCTTGCCGAGACCGATCATAAAGCGGTACATGCCCTCTGCAACATCGCTCGAGGATATGTGGCGGTTGTTGATCTCTCGGGCCACGGTGTTGTAGCGCACGATAGGTCCTGCTATCAACTGTGGGAACATAGAAATATAGAGCAGCAGATTGCCGAAATGCCGTTGCACAGGGGCCTCGCGACGATAGACATCTATCAGGTATGAGATAGACTGGAACGTATAGAAGCTGATACCGATGGGCAGCGAGATCTTAGGGTCAGCCACCTCTACGCCGAGGGCATTCAACTGTTGGGCGAAGAAACTCAGATATTTAAAGGTGCTGAGTATCAGAATGTTTCCCGTCAGTCCGGCAGCCAAAGCCCAACGGCGAGCACCTCCCGTCTGACTGTTGATGCCAAGTCCCGCCAGATAGTTTACCAATACGCAGAACAGCATGAGGAACACATAGACAGGTTCGCCCCAGGCATAGAAGATCAGCGAGAAGACGACGAGAACTGAGTTCTGAAACAGATGACTATGCTCTCCTGCCTCCTCCATTGGTATTTGTCTGTCGATCCATGCAGCTGCCAGATAGCACAGGGCAAATGCAGGGAGGAAGACGAACAGGAAGAACAAGTCTGAAAATACCATACTCCTTTTTTATTTCGATAATAACGTCGCTATCTGTTGGGCAATATAGGTGCCGATATGTTGTGCCCCAAGCTCTGAGGTATGGGTACCGTCACGAGTGTCGACAGGCTTGTGGTCCAGACGTATCACGCTGATTCCCAGTCGTCTGCCGCACTCTTCTATCTGATCCCCGGCCTTGGCGATATTGGCGATGCCTGCTGCGGTAGACTGCATAGGAGTGAGCAGAATAATCCGCGCATCAGGATAGGCGGCTTTCAGTAGCTCACAACCATAACGGACAGATTCTGTCAACGAGGTAATCTCTGAAACAGGACGATCTTTGATGTCGTCTATGGCGAATGCTTCCTCTGCTGTGACGGAAAAGACTCCGGGCCTGTCTTTCTGGAACCATGCATCATTGGTGCCTGCCATGATGAGGATGAGCTGAGGCTGAGGCTGTACGCCACTGTCAATGGCCTCTTCTAATCGGCATATCTGGTTGTAAATCACATTGTCGTTCCCTAAGCGGGCGGTGTTCTCCTGCGTGTTGCGCTTGGTGGTTGTTGTGTTAGTCCAAGTGGCTCCACTACGGGCATAGCTCTTGATAGTGGCTGGTTGGAAAGCATCCTTGAACCATTTGTTCCATCCCCTTGGTTTGTCACAATTGTCACCGCCATACCAGGTATTTGAATCGCCGAATATGATCACATCTAATGGTTGCTGAGCCATCATCGTCGGGGTAATGACCAGTGTCAGGAGTATGATAAGGAGTTGTTTCATTGTTCGTAAAGGATTTAAATGCTACGTTCTGCCCAGTCGCCTCTGTCGAGACTGCGATAGCCAATGGCTTCAGCGATATGGTTGGATTGGACTTGCTCTACCCCCTCAAGGTCGGCAATGGTACGGGCCACTTTCAGTATACGGTTATAAGCCCGTGCAGAGAGGGAGAGCCTTTCCATTGCCATACGGAGCATGTCGAGACTCTGGGTGTCTGGTTCAGCAAACTGGTGAATCATCCGTTCTGTCATCTGGGCGTTGCAGTAGATCCCAGGGAACTCCCTGTAACGGAACTCCTGTATCTGACGGGCCTTGATGACACGTTCACGGATGACGGCACTGGGTTCACCAGGCTGCATCTGTGAGAGTTGGGCAAAGGGAACAGCCTGCACTTCGCAATGGATATCGATACGATCCAGCAGCGGACCGCTGATCTTGGAGAGGTAACGGGTAATCTGACCTGGGGTACAGACGCAGTGATGAGTCGGATCACCATAGTAACCGCAGGGACAGGGATTCATCGAGGCCACAAACATGAACGAGCAGGGGTACTCCACCGTGTACTTCGCTCTGGAGATGGTGATCTTTCGGTCTTCGAGTGGCTGACGGAGCACCTCAAGGGTGGACTTCGAGAATTCTGCCAGTTCATCGAGGAAGAGCACCCCGTTATGGGCCA
>JAEEGK010025289.1_pt1 | contig 12211 bp, 7 predicted proteins | sample 8958771 | NCBI WGS metagenome assembly JAEEGK01 (sample SAMN16246547, study PRJNA631951) | gut metagenome | biome: gut microbiome; feature: rumen; material: SC-attached | host: Bos | place: Iran: Karaj | collected 2018-10 | reverse complement strand
ACATTGAGCGCTGTTTGACAGATTAACCTCACCAAGGATCTGCTGACAGGAATGGGAGTCAAGAAGGGTTCTAAGTTCTTGGTTTACAAGTCTGCTTCTGAAAAGGGACAGGTACAGATCAACAACTCTTCATGGACTGCTGTCTATACTATAGCAGACTGGGATCCTAGCAAGGAGGTTCTGGAGCAGGAATTCGACGATGCCATGATGGAAGCCCTCGATGGCGGTGGATTCTGGATACAGGGCGACCTGGCAGGTGTTACTAAGATTGCGATTCTTCCTTAATTAATATATTAGAATTATGAAACTGAAAAATATAATCAATACACTGTCTATAGCAGCTGTGGCATTCTTTGCCACAGCCTGCCAAGACACGGATGCTCAGATTAGTATTACTGATGTTGATGCACCAGAGTTCGTGTCCGCAACTCTGACACAAGAAAAGCCAGTGTTCTTTGGAGAGACGACCATTAAGGTGGCATTCGACAAGAAAATTAATTTTGCGAGCAAAAACGCCAGTCAGGTTACTATCAATGGAGAGGCTGTTGATAAGGCTTGGGTTGCTGGCGCCAGTAACGAACTGACTATCGTCAAGACACTTGATTTCTGCAACTCATTGTCTTTGCATATTCCCGCAGGTCTTATTATCGGCCCTCAGGGAAAAACCTATGACGAGGATATTGATGAAACTTGGACGGTTGAGGCATTGCCCACTAACGACGCAACAGCTGTTACAGCTAAATTAGGTTGGGGTTGGAACTTAGGTAACCACTTCGATACCTCTGGTGATGCCATTGCTAAAGGTTGGGGTTATTGGGATGGAGTAGCCACCATAACTGATGCACCTTTCACAACCCTTGCTGCTGCCGGAGCCAAGACTGTTCGTATTCCTGTGACTTGGACTGACCACATGGATGATAGCAATGTCATTCCTGCTGCTTACCTCGATGAGGTGGCTGGTGTCGTTGACAAGGCGATTGCTGCAGGCCTGAATGTTATCATTAACACTCACCACGATTCATTTGAGACAACATTGGGTGACGCTGCTGGTGACGAAGAAAAGGCAGCCGCTGCCAAAGCACTTATTGAGACGTTGTGGACACAGGTTGCCACCAAGTTCAAGGACTACGATGCTGATAAGTTGATTTTCGAGACCTTCAACGAGGTTCACACTGGTGATGACTGGGGCACAGGATCGGATGCACAATTTGATTTGCTGAATAAGTGGAACCAGTATGCTGTTGACGCTATCCGTGCCACTGGCGGTAACAATGCTACCCGTTGGATTGGCGTTGCCGGTTATGCAGCCAATATCGACCTCACTATTGCTCGTTTGGTTTTGCCAGAGGATCCTGCAAAGCGTATTATGGTTGCTGTTCACTGTTATGATCCATACAACTTCTGTACTGTACCTGCAAAATCTGGACAGAACAGTTGGGGACATAATGCAGATCCTGATCATTCTGACTCAGCTGCAGAGAGCTATGTCGTCAGTCAGCTCTATAAGTTACGCACAGCTTATATCAATAAGAACATTCCTTGTTATCTGGGTGAATATGGCTGTGTTAACCAGCCGACCGCTAATGCCAATGCCTTCCGTGCTTACTATCTGGAGTTCTTCTGCCGTGCAGCCAATTATGCCGGTATCCCTATGATGCTTTGGGATAACAACTCCAAGGCCAGTGGTGATGAAGCTTTTGGCTACATCGATCATGCTGATGGTAGTTGGTTAAATGACAGTGAGAAGACAGTTCCTATGATGATTAAGGCCTGCACGAGTACTGATGCCTCTTACGATTTCCAGACTATCTGGGATAAATCTCCTGTAGTAGAATAATTATAGATGAAACAATATCTAACAATCATTGCCGCTGCCCTGGTTCTTGCCTCGTGCAGCGGCAATCAGCCTAAAGCCGACGACCCGCTGGCTGACAACGGCAGGACACAACGGACAGAGAACTTGCTGACCAACTTAAAGCAGTTGGGCGATAGCGGTGTGTACCTGTTCGGTCATCAGGACGACGCAGTCAGTGGAGTGGGGTGGAGTGGCAACGAGAACCGATCCGATGTGGAGAGGGTGTGCAACGACTATCCTGCTTTGGTGGGCTTTGACTTAGGCGGTATTGAGAAGGGCGACACTGTCAATAGCGACGGGGTGCCGTTCAGTAGAATACGTGAAGAGGCGATACGTCATTTTGATCAGGGAGGTATGGTGACCATTTCGTGGACCATCACAGGGCAGATGAACCGGAAAGAACAAATCGACCCTGTGGCTGACTTCCTGAATACACTGGAAACACCATACGGCGTGAAGGTGCCTGTCGTGCTGCGCTTGAGAAACAGTCAGACGAAGGAACTGTGGCACATGGTGGTTGACAGACTGAAGGAGAAAGAGGTCACCAACGCACTTTACGCCTATTCTGCCGATGCTAATTCTGAGGCTGATGAGGCAAAGTATATGGCGAATTATCCAGGTGACGACATTATCGACATCATAGGAATTGACTGCTACTGTATAGCTGCTGATGCTGACTCGCTGCAGATTGCCGGTTTTGCCGAACTGTTGGACAAGAACCTGACAATGGTGGGCAGTGTTGCCAAAAAGCACCAGAAGGCTGTTGCTGTAACGGAAACAGGCTATAAATGTATTGCCTATAAATATTGGTGGACGAAAACTCTTTCCCCTGTTCTGGCAAAACACCCTATCAGCTATGCGTTGGTATGGCGCAATGCCAATCAAGGCATAGATGACTATTACGCCCCTTTCCCAGGTCAAAGGACATATTCTGACTTTGTCAGATACTATAACGAAAACAATACGTTGTTTCTACATGACATTAATGGTCTATACCTTCATAAATGATTTGGATAACCTAAGAAGAAAAATGCTTGTCGCCCCCCATTGTGAGAATGCGGGGCGATTATTTATATGTCTCGATCTTAATGCTATGACGAAGGATATTTGTGAATTATAAAAAAGAAAATCTTTGACATGGTAAAATCCGTATATTAACGTCTTGAATCATTTGAGTTAACTCATTTGATCAATCGAGTTAACTCAAATGACAAATCGAGTTAACTCAGGTTTTTGGGGGTGTTTGTTGCCACTTTAAAATCATTGACAAAATCGTAAGCATTCTTTTACCTTTGCATCCCTCGGATTGACATCGTGATTCCTGCATGTTGCCTGCGTTGTGCTTACATTTATATAATAGGTGGTAAAATATTTAACACAAAGTTTTTTACAAATCTTTTGGTGTTTGTGTTTTTTTTAATTAATTTTGTCGCGGAATTTGAGAACTAGCATAGTGAATTTGAATAACCATAACTGTTTTTAATTTAATAATTACTAATCTAAAAGTGTGTAACTATGAGTAAAACAACTCTTAAGTTTGTTGCGCTCGTCATGACTATGCTCATGGCGCAGGCAATTGGATTTGGGGCAGCTCTTAGTGCCAAAACTGTGACCGGTACGGTGACGTCGTCTGTTGACAACGAACCGCTGATTGGTGCCACTATTCAGGTGGAAGGAACACAGGTTGGTGCAGTTACCGATTTTGAAGGAAACTTCAAGATTGAGGCTAACGACGGGCAGACCCTAGTAGTATCTTACATCGGCTACGTCACCAAGAAGGTGAAGGTGGGAGGACAGAACAACCTCATCATCACCCTTGATGAGGACAAGACCTCGCTGGAAGAGGTGGTTGTCATCGGTTACGGTGTACAGAAGAAAAAGCTCGTTACGGGTGCTACGCTTCAGGTGAAGGGTGACGATGTGGCTAAGTTGAACACCACCAACCCGTTGCAGGCTCTTCAGGGACAGACACCAGGTATGACTATCATCTCTGAGTCTGGTCAGCCGGGTGAAGGACTGAAGGTTAACATCCGTGGTCTGGGTACTACCGGTTCTTCTGGCCCTCTGTATATCATCGATGGTGTGCGTGGTGATATTTCAACTGTAAACCCTGCCGATATCGAGTCGATTGACGTGCTGAAGGATGCTGCCTCGGCTGCTATCTACGGTTCGCAGTCAGCCAACGGTGTGGTATTGGTAACTACCAAGAGTGGTAAGGAGGGACGTGCCGTGATAGCCTTCGACGCTTACTATGGTTGGCAGAATGCACCTCGTAAGATAAAGATGCTGAATGCCAAGCAGTATATGGCTATCATGGACGAACAGAACGTTAATTCCGGTGGCGCTCCCTATGACTGGTATGCGATGAAAGACGATGGTTCCTACAAGTACGCAAGCATTTTCGATGCCAATGGTAATGTGAACGACACTGACTGGGTGAACGAGATGTTCAAGGACAACGCTGTGATGTACAGTGCTAACCTGAGTGTAAGTGGTGGTAGCCAAAAAGGTAACTATGCCGTTTCAATGGGTTACATGAACCAGGAAGGTATTGTGGGCGGTAAGGATGTTTCGAACTATTCGCGCTACAACTTCCGTGTGAACTCGGAATACCAGATTATCGACAAATTCCTGAAGGTTGGTGAGCAGGTTTCTCTGATTTACTATAAGAAGAACGGACTGAGTGTAGGTAATGCCTATAACAACTCACTGCGTGCTGCTTTCGGAACATCGCCTCTGGCTCCTATCTATAGCGACAACGGCAAGTATGGTTCACCATACAACGATACTTCTGATAGCGAGTGGTATAATGCCGATGGTAACCCCTACGGTGTGATGATGACCACTAATAACAACAAGACGCAGAACTTCCAGGTGACAGCTAATGCTTTTGCTGAGTTTGAGTTCATCAAGAACTTGAAGTTCCGCACCACACTGGGTGTGAAGTACGATTCAAACAACTATCGTAGCTTTATGCCGCTCTATCACTTCAGCCTCTATAGCTATAATGACACCCGTACGAATGTTTCGCAGAGTGCCAGTGACGGTTTCGGCATCACATGGACCAACACACTGAGCTATAACTTCGACTACAAGGAGCATCACTTCGATGCGATGGCTGGTTATGAGGTTTATCGCACAGAGGGTCAGAGCATCTATGGTGCCAACGGTTCGCTGCGCGACGGTTTCGACACCTGGAACTATGCTTATCTGAGCAATGGTACTGCAAAGAATCAGGAGAATGGTCTTTCGGTCAGCGGTTCACCTTGGGACGAGGAGCGCATGGTCAGTTACTTTGCCCGTGTGGGATGGAACTGGAAAGAGACCTATATGGTGAACGCCACCCTGCGTTGTGATGGTTCCAGCCGTTTTGCCAAAGGTCATCGCTATGGTTGGTTCCCCTCTGTATCGGCAGGTTGGGTGATGACCAACGAGAAATTCATGCAACCTCTGACGAAGGTGATGGACTACTTTAAGATTCGTGCTTCTTGGGGTCAGGTGGGTAACCAGAATATCGGTAACTACATGTATCTGGCACCTATGGGCTTCAATAATTATTTCTATAATTTTGGAAGCACCTTGGGTTCTGAGGCTGACCAATGGGGTGCTGTTCCTACACGTCTGGGTAACGAGAACATCACTTGGGAAACCTCTGAGCAGTTTGACCTCGGTTTTGACGCCCGTTTCTTCAACCAGCGCTTGAACGTGAACTTCGACTTCTATGTGAAGACCACGAAGGACTGGCTCGTTCAGCCTCCCGTACTGGCTACGGTAGGTACTGGTGCTCCCTATATCAACGGTGGTGATGTGAAGAATACCGGTGTGGAACTGGGCTTGAGCTGGAACGACCGCATCGGCAAGGACTTCCGTTACTATGTGAATGTGAATGGTGCCTATAATAAGAATAAGGTGGGTAACATCCCCAACGAGGATGGTATCATCCACGGTGAGACTGGTTCTGTGCTCTATGATAACTCCGGCGAGTTCTACCGTGCATCAAACGGTGAACCTATCGGTTACTTCTGGGGCTATAAGACTGCAGGTATCTTCCAGAACCAGCAGGACATCAACGACTGGATTGCCGCAGGTAACGGCGTGCTGCAGTCTGACGTGAAGCCTGGTGATGTGAAATACTACGACATCAACCACGACGGTTTGATTAACGAGTCGGATAAGGTGAACCTCGGTAATGGTATGCCTGACTTTACATACGGCTTCTCCATCGGTTTTGACTGGAAGAACTTCGACTTCTCCATCCAGGCTAACGGACAGACCGGTAACAAGATTGTGCAGACCTATCGTAACGTAGGTAACACAACAGCTAACTATACAACGAAGATTCTTGACCGTTGGACAGGTGAGGGTACATCCAACTCGATTCCCCGTGTCACCAATACCAACGTCAACTATCAGTTCTCTGATCTCTTTATTCAAGACGGTGACTTCTTGCGCATCTCCAGCATCAAGCTGGGTTATGACTTCGCTAAGTTGCTCAATTGCAAGTACATCTCTCAGTGCCATGTTTACTGTCAGGTACAGAATGCCTTCACCTTCACCAAGTATGACGGCATGGATCCTGAAATCGGTTATGGTAATGCTGGTTGGGTAACAGGTATCGACTACGGTTACTACCCACGTCCACGTACTGTTCTTTTCGGTGTTAACTTGAAGTTCTAAAAAAGATGATTACGAATATGAAAACAAAGATATTATCTATAGCCGCTCTCGGTCTGCTTTCCGTAGGACTGACATCGTGCGGTAATGATTTCCTGGAAGTTTCATCGAAGACCGAAGGAACAACGGGTAACTTTTATTCCAACGAGGCTGCTGCTAACCGTGCCTTGATTGGATGCTATGACGGATGGCAGCGCACCGTATCCGACGGTCCTACCTTTGCCTTCCATTATCTGTCAGAGCTGTTGTCTGACGAATGCTTCGGTGGTACAGGTGCCAATGATGCCCGCAACTCAGCTGTTGTGGACCGCTTTGATATGAATGAGGATAACTCACAGGAGAACCTGCACAACCAGCTCTGGATAGCCTACTATCAGGCTATTTACCGCGTTAACGAACTGTTGTCGAAAACAGAGGGCATCTCTTGGTCGAGTGAGAAGGTCAAAGGACAGTTGCTGGGTGAGGCCCGTGCCATGCGTGGTATTCTCTACTTCGATTTGGTTCGTGTGTTTGAGAATGTTCCATTGTTGACAGCGCCTACTACGGAGAATGTTGCGCAGTCGCCCGTTGACGATGTTTATGCCTTGATATTTGATGATTTGAAGTTTGCAGCCGAGAACATCCCTGCAGATGCTTATCCCAAGTCTTCTTCCTCGACCAACGACGGACGTCTCACTTGCTATGCTGCAAAGGCTATGATTGCTCGTGCATACCTGTTCTATACGGGTGTCTATGGCAAAGAGCCTACCGGCATGACCAAGGCTGAGGCTTTGCAGGGTCTGGAGGATATTGTCAACAGTGGTGAGTATGATCTCGTTCCCCTGTATAAGAATCTCTGGTATTGCGCCAGCACCAAGTGGGAAGGCAGCGACCAGGCAGGTTGGAAGGAAGTTTCTACCTATGCCGGTGAGGACAATGTGGAGAACATCCTGACAATGAAGTTCAACTATACTTCAGACTATAACGGAAATGCTGGCGGTAACAATGCCATCCAGATGTTCTCTGTTCGTGGTGGTACGTTTAAGGCACCTTACGGACAGGGATGGGGCGGTGCTACGGTACCCGGTAATTTCTATGAGTCGTTCCCTGCTGGTGACCAGCGTCGTGACGCTTCTATCATCGACTTGGCAGGTGAAGGTATCGAGGCTACGGATGCCTATCAGAAGGCTATCCTTGACCAACGTGAGTACACTGGCTATTTCAATAAGAAATATACCGCACGTTCTGGTTATCACCAGAGTGAAAGCGGTTCGTGGAACCTGACCCACTACTGGGATGGTTTGATGGCTGGTGACTTCCAGATTTCTCAGCCTATTGGTTACACACTGATTCGCTATGCCGATGTATTGCTGATGGCTGCCGAACTGGGTAGCAGCAATGCTCAGGACTATCTGAACAAGGTGCACAACCGTGCCTATGCCACAGAGAATGCTGACGGATCGATTTCTGCCCCCAAGTCTTCTATTGAAGTGACAAAGGCAAACATCATGGAGGAACGCCGACTGGAGTTTGCTTTTGAGGGCATTCGCTATTGGGACTTGCTGCGTCAGGGTGTTGATGTAGCTGCCGACGCTATTGTCGCTTCTGGAATGAAAGTCTTGAACGGAGGCATTGAGGGACAGGTGTCTTATCAGCGTTCCAACATTACTTCAAAGCGTGGCTTCCAGCAGATTCCTCAGACGCAGATTACGCTGTCGAACCATGTTCTGAAACAGAATGCAGGCTGGTAATTCTTTAAAATTGAAAAATTGAAGAATTGAAGGATTGAAGGAAAAAGTCCTTAAGTCCTGTAGTCCTTGCAAAAAATAAAGAATTCAAAAAATGAAGATTATGAAAATGAATAAGATATTATATTCGTTCATGGCTGCGGTAGCACTGCTGCTGGGGTCATGTGCGCCAGATGATCATAGCCTGGGTATGCCCGATTTTGATGCGGAAGATTTGGTGCATGGTACAGCATTCTCTGTTACTGTGGATGACCAGAATACCGTCACGCTGAAGAGCCTGCTGCCCAGTAACTATAATTGCTATTGGGTTCAGCCTAATGGCAGAAGCCAAGGCAACGAGGTGAAGATACAGTTACCTTTTGCCGGAACATACGAAGTGACCTTCGGTGTTGATACTCATGGTGGTGTGGTTTATGGTGAACCATATAAGTTTGAGATTACGACAAACAACATGTCGTTACTCGAGGATCCTCTCTATGCCTACCTGACCGGTGGTGTGGGCAAGAGTAAGAAATGGGTTCCCGTTGACAAGGACTACGGCGTAGGTAACTGCACAGGACCTGTGATGTATTGTAACCCCGACGATGTGCTGAACGACGGTTCGGGTGATACCAATATCGGTATTAATCACATGAAGCCCAACTGGGATCCAGGATTCCAGTCATGGCTGATACCACAGGATTCACCTTATATGAACAGCTATATGACTTTCTCCTTGGATGATGTGAATGGATGTACTATTACGGAGTATCAGGGTGAGACTGGAGTGACTTCTTCTGGTAAGTGGAACTTGAATCTGAGTGATAAGAATCATCCGACACTCTCGTTCACCGATGCCTTCATGATGCATAATACAGGTTTCAACGAGGTTTGTGCCAACTATACTAACGATATCGTTATCACAGCGCTGACTCCGTATCTGTTGCAGTTTGCTACGATGCGTACGAACAGTGAGGGTGCTTGGTGGATTATCTGGAACTTCATTGCAGCTGACGTGCAGGACGGTACCGTAGAGATTCCTTCGGAAGAGGCAAGCTACGTGACTGCTTCAAAGCCTGTATTGCCTGAGATTGAAGACCTGACAACCAAGTTGTTCACTACAGATATCAATGGCGTTGAGTTCGTAGGTGCTGAGATGAGTTATCTCGCGAATACCGATGAGGCTTACGACTGGCTGTGGTGGAACGGTGGTTCTTCTGCATGGGAGAGTGTAGTAAAGGGTAACTATGGTGTTAACTGGGCTCCGAAATGGGACGAGGATGCCATTGCAGAAGTTGAACTGACGCTGGCTAAGAAGTCGGACGGTTCATATACCTACACATTGGGTGATGCAACAGGCTCACTGACTATTGCAGACGGCAAACTGAAGTTTGACGATCCTGTCACCTTCTTCACCGTTACAGGCGACAGCCGCATCGTTGAACTGACTGGCTCAGAGTGGCAGGTCATGAAGTGTGACCCAGGTTCAGAACTGGTACTTGGTATTCCTGACGGTACTGATACCGATGGTAATGTGAACAGCTATCTGGTAGTCAATCTGACCTATAAGCCAGTAGGTGGCGGTCAGACAGGTCCTACTGTGGTAGCAATCACTCACACTGAGGCTGAGCACATGTGGAAAGAAAATGGATGTATTCGACTTGGATTCCACCACTATGGTGCTGATGGTACAGGTATCTTCAGTGATGTAAATTCAGTAAAACTGAAGAAAAATCAGACAATTACTGTTACCTTCAAACTTACAGGTAATGGTATTACATGGACTAGTGCACCTAAGTGCGCCTTGATTGATAATAATATTAAGACGACATGGGAGCCAGGTTGCTTCGATCTTGATGACGCTGTGACGGTTGATATTAACGGTGGTGAGACAACTGTGAAATTGACCAATAATACGACTTCTACTCAAAAGTTTGTAGATACTTGTCTAGATCTTTCTATCCAGTTAGACAATTATGGAACGATGGCAAGTGCTGAGGACTGGGAGTCTGTTGGACTTGAAATAGTTTCTTGCACTATTGAATAACCCTAAAACAGAAAAGTTATGAAATTAAATAAAATATTTTCCGGTATCATGGCGCTCCTCATGGGAGCTGCCATGCTGACCGCGTGCAGCGACAAGAATGACTACTCTGCCAATACTGGTACGCTGCTGACGGACGGCTCCGTGGTCACTGGCTCATCGGATGTGACGGCTACTACAGCTACATTCCACGGTACGGTGACAGGACTTGAGAATATGAATCCTGCATCCTATAGCACGGGATTCAAATATGGATATGCCCAGAATGCCCTGACAGAGACAGCTACGGCAGCCTCTGCCAGTGAGTTCTCCTCTTCGTTGTCGGGTTTGGTGAATAACACCGTTATCTACTATCAGGCTTATGTCACCCTGCAGGGTAAACTGACCTATACCGGTGAAGTGAAGTCGCTGATAACCACCGATGCAACAGCAACGACTGGTGATGCAACGGATATTGACTTTGCAGGTGCTACACTGGCAGGTTCTATCAGTAAGTATCCAGAGGATGCCAAGGCTGGTATCGTGATCTCAACGTCGAATGACGAAGAGGCAGTTCGCAGTGGCCTGCGTCTGACTATGGATGTCTTGGCTGACAACTTCCTATACATTCAGGAAGGTCTCCTGCCTGCTACTACCTATTATTACGCTGCATTCCTCGACTTAGGTCCTGGTGTGGTTTACGGTGAGGTGAAGTCATTTGCTACTAAGGAGCATATCATTGATGTAGATGAAGAGTTTGTTGATCTCGGACTCTCTGTCAAGTGGGCAAAGTGTAACTTAGGTGCAAGAAATGAAATCGAAGTTGGCGGATTGTTTGGATTTGGAGATGTATCTGGTTGTAATCCAAGTATCGACCCTGCTGATTATGCATCTGCCGATACCTATAAGACGGCTAATGACATTGCCAATATCGCTTATGGCGGTAAGGCTACATTGCCAACGGCAGAAGACTTCCAGGAACTGTTTAGCGTATGTAAGACGGAATGGACTGAGAATAATGGAATGCCCGGTTATAAAGTGACCGCCCCCAATGGTAACAGCATCTTCCTGCCTGCTGCCGGTAAACGTGTGGCCAACACTGTCAGCAGCATGGGTGAACAGGGATTCTACCTGACTGGTACGGTGAATACTGCAAATACAGAATTTGCCGTTGATTATGAGTTCAATGCAACCACTCATGCCCGTTCTACCCGTGCCGTTTATGAGGCTCTCGCAGTTCGCCCTGTCACAGTAGCTCGTAATCAGAAACTTAACAAGGAGTGGCTCTATAATACTTGGGAGATTGATATCAAGGACGACTTGACGACTACGACGTGGGCAGGTCCAGTGTTCTTCTATGGCACAGATGACTCATGGAGAACAATTACGAATAACGAACCTATTGTTGGTGACTCATGGGCTTGGGAGGCAGGTGCAGATCAAGGCTGGGCTTGGGACGGTGCTGAAGGCTGTAAGGGATCAATGACTATCTATAGCGAAGACGGAAAGGATTATGTCACTGTTACTAAGATTGACAAAGAAGGAAAATCAACAACTCAGACTGGTGAAATAACAATTGATGAGACCAATTTCACCATTACTTCGAAGGTAGATCTGCTCGTCCCGACCAACTTTACCGATGGTTTCGTTAACAACCGCAAGACCTCCATCAAGATTATGCAGCAGGGAGATAAGAAACTCCAGTTAGGATTCTTCCGCGATGCAGATCCTTGTACGTTGGGTGTTAACTATGTACCTCAATTAGAGAAGTATGGCTATACAGCAAAACTGACCTGTTATGGTGACGGAGTCAATGGTGAACCTTCAGACGGATGGAGTTCGGCAACGATAACCATTCCTGGTACCGGTGTAGGTACTTATACGTTGACATTCAACACCGAGGAGGCGCGTGTCAATGGTAAGGTTTATGTGATTGATATCGAAGGTTTTGCC
>JAEEGK010025288.1_pt1 | contig 12211 bp, 6 predicted proteins | sample 8958771 | NCBI WGS metagenome assembly JAEEGK01 (sample SAMN16246547, study PRJNA631951) | gut metagenome | biome: gut microbiome; feature: rumen; material: SC-attached | host: Bos | place: Iran: Karaj | collected 2018-10 | reverse complement strand
AATTTATTATTAAATAATATAATATTTAATTTTTATATTTATATTATATAATATATAATAATATAATATAATATTATTTTTTAATTTTATTATCAATAAAAATTTCAAATTATTTTTTCGTATAATAAATTCATAAAAAATAAAAATTTTAATTTTAAATTTATAATTTATAATTAATAAATTATAAATGAATGAATATAATTTAAAAACTTTTAAAGAAAAATTAATATCAGCCAATTTTAAATTATTTTATTTTTTATATTATGATTATACTCCAAATCTTATTGAAGAATTAATATTAGGAGTATTTGAATTATTTCAAATTTTATCTATTTCATTCAGTCCATTAGTAAAATTAAATTTAATATATATATATTTAATTATAGTATGCTAATTATTGGAAAAATTATAATTTATATGAAAAAATTTCAAATTTAACTAAAATGTTTATGATTTTTACCTATTATGAAAATAATTCAAATATTTATATTATTATTTTTTATATTGCAATTATTTATATTTTTATTTGTTTATTTTTATATTTTAATTTATTATATCATTCATTCAATAATAAAAAATTAATTGAATTTAATAATAGAGCAGCAATTTTAAAAATATTAACAAAACTTTTAATTACTGTTTTTACTTTTTGGTTTATTGAAGTTTTTCATGGAATAATTTTTTGTTCTGAAAGCTTTAGCAATATTTATCCTAAAAATCTAAAATGTTGGAAAAGTACACATATTATTTATTTTGTATTATCTATAATATCAATTATTTTATTAATTTTTATTTGTTATATTTTTTTAGTTTATTCTAATGAAAAAATAAATGATAATCATGTTAAACTTTCAAAATATTTAATTAATAATGCAAAATTAAATTTATATTTTTTTAAATTTATTTTACTAACATTATCATATATTTCTACGATTAAAAATATTGATGATTTTAATATTGTTATTAATTTTATTATTTCAATTATTAATTTACGAAATTTTTATATGGAAACTCAATATGAAAGTAAAAAAATATTTACAAATAGAATTTTATTTAATTGTTCATTTATAAATTTTTATTCTTGTTTATTATTATTTTTTGGAATGATAATTAAAAAATCACATTTTAATGGATTAATTTATATATTTTTTGTTTTATTAATAATTCATTTTGTTTCTCTTCCTTTTTATAATACAAGTAATTTTAAAGTGAATAAACAAATATTTAGTTATAATAATGATTACGAAATATATAATCAATTAAGATTAATAATAGAAAGTTTTGATGATTATACTTTATCCAGAAAAGATAAGTTAAATTTAATAAGTTTTAGTGTAGATAAAATAAATACAGATAAATTAAATGTTAATTCAAAAATGGGAGTTTCAGATTCTGAATTTAAATATATTTTTTTTGATTATATCGAAAACACTTTTAAATTGATGATTAATAGATTTAAACAAAGTATAATTTTAAAAATTTATTACGTAATATTTTTAATAAATGTTATTCATAAACAAAATAAAGCATATTTATATCTTTATCAAATTTATAATGAAAATAAAGATAGTTTATCATATTCTGAAATTTTTTTAATATTTCGTATAAAAAAAAATATAGAAGATAAAAATATAGAAAATATTTTAAATAAATCAGAAATATCATTTAAATATCAATGTAATATTTTAATTGATTTAATTAGTAAAATAGCTGAAATTTATATAAATTTATGGAAATTAATATTAAATACAAAAGAATTTGAAGATATAAATAAATTAAATGAATATGGAAATGAAATAAAATTTTTAAAATGCGAAATTGAATATAAATTTAATCAAATTTCTAATATGAATATGAAAAATAGAAATATTATTTTATTGTATGGAAATTATTTAAAAGATATTTTAAATGAAGCAGATTTAGCTAAAAAATATTTAAATGACGATATAATAAAAAACAATTATGAAGATAGTAATTTTATTTTTCATTCTGTAACTTTGTCATACAAAGATTTAAAACCTTCATCAACTTTTCAATTTATAGTAGTTTCTTTTAAAAAAGATAATTTTTGTATCTTACAAAAAATATCTTCAAATTTATGTTCAATTTTAGGTTATTCAGCCGAAGAAATAATAGGTCAACATTTGAATATTTTTTTACCTGATTTTTTAAAAGTTGAACATGAAAAAATGATGTTAAATAGAGAAAAAGAAAATAAATTTATAGAACAAAAAAAAATATTTGATAAATTAAATACTCATACATTTTATTTTAAAACAAGTTCAAAATATATAATTCCAGTTAGTTTAAATATAGGAATAATTTTCGATGAAGATTATTCTCCAATAATTTTTGCTAAATTAAATACCGATGAAAATCAAAGTAAATATTGTGAAGTTTGTTATATTTTAACAGATTCGAATTTTTCTATTCAATATTTTACATCAAATTGTATTCAATTATTACAATTAAAAAATAAAAATATTTATGGCAAAAAAGATATATTTAAATTAATTAAAGAATTTAATAATGAAATTTATCAAAAAAATGATAAAAAAATAAATCAAAATAACCCACATTTAATTCATAAAAATAAAAAATTATTTGTTAAAAAAAATTATTTAGAAAATGAACAATTAGTCACATGGTTAAAAACTGAAACAACATTTAAACTTAAAATTTCTGAAATTAAAATTAATAATAAATTATTAGGATTTGCTTTTAGATTAGAAAGTTTTATTGTTTCTGTTGACTCAACAATTTATCAAAAATTAATATCAAATGTAAATAATGATAAAAAAAATGAATCAACTATTGATAAAAAAGAAAATATTTCTTCTATTATTTTAGAAAAAAAAAATGATTTTCCAGAAATTAATAAAAATTTTATTCCAAATGTTAATTTAATTAATTATAATTTTAGAGATAAAGAATTTTTATTTACTAGTGAAAAATTATATAAAAAAGTTAGTAATAATGAAAATAAAGATTCGAATGTTATTAATAATGAATATATTAATAATTTAGGAGATGAATTAAAAAATTTTATAAATGAAGAATATTTTAAAATTGATAAAGTAAGTTCTTCAAATATTTCTCAATCTCAATCACATTCAATAAGTAAAAATAGTTCTGATTCTTTTCTTTCTAGAAGTAGTAAATATATTTCAAATAGTAGTTCAATTTCAAATACGAGTGAATTTGATAAATATGAAATTAAAAATAGTGATATTAAAAAATCGAGTAATGATAAATTTATTGAAGATGATTATTATAAAGTAAATTTTGATAAAATTGCTTTTTTTCTTTATGATTATAATAAACACGTTTCATATGAAATAAAAAAATTTCATAAAATAAGTAAATTAGAAGAATTATTTAAATCTGAAGAAATATTAACAACTGATTTTTTAGAAAAATCTCAAATAAAATATCAAATTAAAAAATCAACTTCAAATTCATTTTTTAAACCAATAAAAACAAGTCATTCAAGTCATTCAAATTTAGAAGAAATTAAAGAAAATAACATAGAAAAAGATAAACTATCAAATAAACAAAAATTATCAAAATTAAAAAAAGAAGAAGAATATTTAAATAAAAAATTCAAAAAAAAAAGTATTAATAAATCAATTATGAAATTTTTTTTAGTTATTATATTTTTTGGTTCATGTTATTTAGCATTATATATTTTAATTTTTTATTATTGTTTTAATATAGTAAACAATTTAAAAAATAATTTATTAAAAAGTTTTGAATTTTTAAATTTAATGGATAATTCATATAATATTTTATTTTTTTCTTTTATTTTAGTAACAATTCAAAATGAAAAAATAAATAATGTTTTTAAACCAAAAGAAGAAATGATTCAAACATATAAAGAAAATTTATTGAATATTTATTATATGGTTGTTCAAATGCAAATTCAAATAAATAAAAATAAATATCCTTTATCAAAAGAAAATCAAGAAAAATTTAATTCTTTTACAGTTGGATTTTATAGTTTAAGTGATAATTTAACATATAATTATTCTAAAGCTTATATTACAAATATTTTAGATGAATTTTCTTTTTCTATTTATAATTTAGCAACAGCTAATGAATCTGAATTAAATTTGAAAAATATTGATTATAATTTTATTTTATATAATTGTGAAGATAGTTTTATTAATACTTTATATAAATGTTCTTATATTTATTTTGATGAATATGATGTTGATAAAAAATATTCTATAATGTTATTTATAATATTTGTTGTACTTTTAATAATTATAATTGTTTTATTTATTTATTTTTTAAATATTGTTAATCTAAATAGTATTAAAGAAAAAGAGAAAAATTTAAAATATTTTTTTAGAATAGGAGAAGAATCAATAAGAATTTTATTATCAAAATGTGAAAAATATATAAATTTAAATCAAGAAAATAAAAATGATATTAAATATTTAGTTACAACACCAATAATAAATTTATCAAATCACGATGATTTAAGTTCAATTGAATCAAAAAATAAAAACATTTTTAAATATTTAAAAGAAAATGGAGAATTTATTAACAATAAAAATGAAGAAAGTAAAAGAATATTATTATCTCATAAAAAAAATGATTTAATATATGATCAAAAATCAAATATATATATAATAAAAATTTTATTTCTTAATTTTATTCAATTTGGTTTATTTTTATTTTTATTCTTTTATTATATGATTAATTTTAAATATATTAAAAATTATATGCAAGTTTATTTATATTTAGTAGAACTTAAAGATTCATTTTCACTTTTATTTGATTATATGTTTATTTATATTGGATATACAAATCAAAAAAATATTTCAAATATAATTGAAAATAAAATAAATTATTTATTAACAAATTTATACAAAGAATATGAATTTAAATTAGAATTAGAAAAAAAAATAAATTATATTCTTGAAAGATATACATTACCAAAAAAATCAAAAAAGCAACTACAAATAATGAAAATGTCTTCTTTATGTTATTTATCTGAAGAATTTTTAGAACAATATAATTTAACTTGTTCTTATTTAGCTTCTAATGCAACTGAATTTGGATATGATACGGTTGCTTCTTATTTTATCGAAAATATTATGTATATTACAAAAAAAGTTAATTATTTAAAAGAAGAAAATATTGCAAAAAATTATACTTATGATGAAATTAATTATGGAACAGATTATTATGTTAATATTACTGATGAAAATCATTATAAAAATAATCCTTTATTCTTAATTAATGATGTAAAAACTAAACAGTTGATATTAGTAAGAGATTATGTTTTTAATCCAATTTTAATACTTTCTCTTAATGCATTAAATGAAGATATTATAAATAAATTAGATAATATAAAAATAATTACCTTAATTATATGTATTATTTTATTTTTGTTTTATTTTTCTATCTTTATTGCCTATTTTCCAGCAAATCTTTACAAAAAAAATAATGAAATTAATAATAATCGAGAATTTTTAAAAATAATTCCAAAAAATGTAATTCTCGATATTTTTAAAAATGAAGATGAAAAAATAAATAAAAATAACTAAAAATATTATATAATTAATATTATATTAATTAATATATTAATATATTATAATTATATATAAATGTAGTTTTAAAATAATTTTTTTAATTTTATTTTATTATCAATTATTATATCATTAATATTAATTGATCTTTCGTTTGTTATTGCACTATTTTCTTTTGTTAAAAATACACATCCAACAATTTTTTGTTTTAATAATTCACGTAAATAAACTAATTTCATATTAATTGGAATTGTTTCTTTTCCAATTAATATATCATTCACATAAATTTCAATATTATGTAAATTATTTTCTGTTGTTTTTAATATAATTTTTCTATTTTCACATATTTCTTCAATAGTAAAATTTGATTCTTCTTTTATATCAATTTTCTGATTTTTTTTATAAAATAAAATAGAATTATTAATATATTTTCCTAAATCTTTTCTAACTTTAGATAATTTTTCATTGGTTAAATATTTTTTATTTAAATTAAAATTATTATTAATTATAATTTGATAATATTTATATTTATTATCATTATAAGTTTTAATATATTCATTATTAAGAATTAATGATTTACTTGTTATATTATTTTCGTTAGATAATTTTATGAAAGTTTTTTCTCTTATTTCATTATCTTCTTTTTCAATTTCTTCATTTAATAAATCTTTTATTTCAATTAATTTATTTGTTATTTTTACTTCATTTTTTGATTCTTCAGTTAAAGAATTCAAAAGAATAAAACTATTATTTAAATTTATTTTATTATAAAATGTTTTATATAAATTATTTGAATATTCAATAACATTTTCTAAATTTTTTAAACAAGTTTCAAATTTTTCATTAAAAATTATATTTTTAAAATTTTTAATAATTTGATAATTTAATTTTTTATTTTTATCCATTTCTTTATAATTAAAAAATATTGTATTTATATAATATAATTCATTATTATTCTCATTTATAAATTTATTAAAAATATTCTTCAAATTAATAATACTTTTTTTAATATTTTCTAATATTTTTTCAAATTTATTTTTTATTTCAATTAAATTTTCTTCTTTTTTCTTTAAAATTTCAGAAAAATTTTCTAATTCATTTTTATTATATCTATCATGTCTTACAATATTTTCATGTTTTGGATGTTCACAATAATCACAAAAATTTACTTTATGAATTTTACAAAATCCACTTAAATTAACATTATGAAAAAAACAATAAGAATCCATTTTTTTAATATTAATTAAATGATGATTTTTATGTGATTCTTTACATTCTTTACAAAAAAATTTAAAACATTCAAAACAATAATAAAATTTTATTTCATTATTTAATTGTGGTTTACAATTACAAATATTACATATTGAATCATTAATATCAATTTGATTATATGAAAAAATATCATTTAAATTAATTTTATATTCATGTTGATTAGGACATAATAAATAAATTTTATTATCAAAATCATTTAAATTTATTTCATTTTTGCTATAAAAAAAAATAAATGGAATTAAATTACATTTTGGACATCTAAAAATTTTATAATTATCTAAATTAGATTTGCTTAAAATACTTTGATTTAAAGAAAATGAATCATTTTCTTCCATAAATTTTTAACCTATTTAAATTAAATAAATAATAATAAATTTATATTAAAAAAATAAATTAAAAAAAATATTAATTTTCTCCCATTATATCAATATATCTTTGTCTTATTGTTTTAACATCATTAACTGCTTTATCTCTTTCAATTTCTGCGTTTTTTTTTGCTAATTCTGCTTCTTTGACTTTACTTTCTAAAGTCATTAATAATTCTGAATAACCTTCCATTTCCATCATTGCTCTTGATAATTCATTTTTTGATTCTTCACTTAATTCTTTTAATTCATTGTATTCATTTTGTAAATTAAAATATTTTGTATTTAATTCATTTTCATTTATTTTATTTTGTTCGATTATGTTTTTTAAATTTTTATTTTCATTTTCATAATTTTTTGAATTTTTTATTATTATATTTAATTGTTCATTGTATTTTTTTAGTTCTTCATTTTCTTTTTGATAATTTTGAATTTCGTTGTGTAAATCTTCGTTTTGAGTTTGTAAAGATTCAAATTTATTTTCATAATTTAAAAGTTGAGTTTTAATATTTTGAAGATCATTTGCAAATTTTTTTTGAGTAAAATTATTTTCTTTAGAATTAATATTTAATTGTTTTTCTAATAATAAATTTTGATTTTTTTGAGAATCAATTTTTTCTAATAATTTTTTTATTTGATTTTCTTTTTCTTTGTAATTTTCATTTAATGAATTAAATTCATTTTTTTGATTTTCTATTTTTTTTAATAAATTTTTTAATTCATTTTGATCATTATTTAATTTATTATTAATATTTTCAATAATTTTTTCTTTTTCTTTAATAATTTCTTTATAATTTTTTTCTTTAATTAAATTACTATCAATTTCATTTTTTAATTTTTTAATTTTTTCATTTAAATTTTCGTTTATGTTTATTAAATTATTTTTTTCATTTATTATTTCATTTTTTTCATTTTTTATTTCTAAAATTAATAAATTTTTTTCATTAATGTTTTTATCTTTTTCATTTTGAGATTCTTTTAATTTTTCATATTCAAAATTTTTTTCATTTAATTTATTATTAATTTCATTTAAAATTTGTTTATAATTATTTTCCATTTCTGAATTTTCATTTTTATTTGTTTTTTCATATTGTTCAAAAGTATTTTGAAAATTTTCTAATTTTTCTTGAAGTAAATTATTAGAATTATCTAATTCAATAATAATTTTATCTTTAATTTCTAATTGTAAAATCATTGTATTTAATAAAAATTTATAAAAATTTTTCATTAATTTATGTTTAAAAAATTTCTTTATAAAATTTGATAATAATGATTTAATTAAAACTTTTTTATACAAATCCATTGAATAATTTAATTGAAAATTCTTTTGATTTAATAATAAATAAAGAATAAAAATTTTTTTGTTTGAAATTTTTAATTTATTATTATAAAAAATATTTAATAAAATTATTAATGAATTGTAAATATTTTTATTATTATTTTGACTGAAAATTGAAAAATTTAAATTATTTATATTAAAAATTTTTTTATTTGATTTTGATTTTATTTGAGAAAAAAAATTAAAATTTAATGAATTAATTGATAAAATTTTTTTAGAAATTGAAGATTTAATATTTAAATTATTTTTTGTTATTTTATAAGATTTTAATTTTTCGTTGAAAGAAATTTTAGTTGATAAAATTGAATAATTGTTTAAATTTATAATTTTAATATTTTTTATTTTATTATTTTCTTGAATTTTTAATAATTTTTTAAACCAAATTTGAAATTCATTATTATTTTCATTTAAATTATTAATTTCATTATTTAAATTTGATTTAATTTTATTTTTATTTGTTTTTGATTTATTTTTTTCATCAATTAATTGATTTAATCTTAATTTTAATTCATTATGATTTGAATTTTTATTTTCTATTTTTTTATTATTATTTAAATTTATATTATTTTCAATTATATTATTATTATTATTATTATTATTATTTAAATTAAAATTAATCATTTCATGTTCAATTATATTTTTAAATTCATTTATTTTATTATTTTGATTTGAAATAAAATTTAATTCTATTTTTTCAACTTTTAAATTTATTTTTTTAATTTTTTTTTCAATAAAATTTAAGTAATTATTAGTTATATTTAAATTATTATCAAATATTAATTTTTTATTATTTTTATTGTGCAAAAATTCTAGTTTATAATTTTCAATATTAAAAATATTTTTTTTAATATTTTTTTTTGTTTTAAATTCAAAATAATTTTTATTAATAACAAATATTTTTTTTAATTCTTTATTTTTATTTTTAATATTATAAGAAAATAAAATAATATTATCAATATACAATGAATTATTATTTATATAATTTATATTTTCTAATTTATTATTATTATTTTCTATTTCATCGTTTAATAAATTACTATTTTCTGTATTAATTCCAATATTACAAAATATTTTTTTATTTATATTATTTTTATTAATATTAAAATCATAATTTTTTTCAATTTCAAATAATTTTAAATCAAACTCTTTTTTTTCTTTAATATTATTTAAATTAAAAGAATTAATAACTAAATTATTATTATTACTTTTAATTATTGGTTTAATTTTTTTAATATTTTTATTAATAAAACTTATATTATTTTTTTCAATCATAAAAAAATGTTCTGGATTTAAATTATTATTGTTATTATTTTCACTTTTAATTTGAATATTTAAATTTTTACTTTTTGATACTTTTAACCATTTTTCCATTTCTTCTTTTTGTTCTTTTGAACGTTTAACAAATCTCCATTTTGATAGAAATGTTAAACATAATTCTTTTCTTATATAAAATTTTTCTTTTAAATTATAATTTCCTACTCCAATGTCTCTTTTATTATTTTTATTTGTAAAATTATTTAATTCCATTATTTTTTTATTTTTATTTGATAATAAATTATTTGTTAATGAAAAATTTAATTCATGTATTTTTAATGTAATAATATTTCTATAAAATAAATTAAATTTCTTTTTTAAAATATTTTGAATAAAAATAAATTTTTTGTATAAATATTTTTGTAATATTAATTGTGATAATTTTAAATTAATTAAATTAATTTTTTTATCTTTATGTTTTAATAATTTAGTTAAATCTATTATTTTCGAATTATATGTAATATTATCTATTTCTAATTTTCTATTTTGATTTTTTAATTGATTTAAAACATTTTTTAAATTTTTATTTTCTTCTTCATCAATATTTTTATTACCAAAAGAAAAATCATTTTGATTCATTATTAATTTTATAAATTTAAATTAAAAATAATTTTAAATTTATATTAATTTTTTTAAATTTATTCATCATTTAAATTTTTATTTTTTTTTAATCCTTTAGCAATATTATTCCAAAATGTTTCAACATATTTTTCAGACAAATCATTTAATAATGATTCAAATGATTCATATATTTTATTATTTTTATGAACTTTATAACAATAATTTTCAGCCAAAGTTATTTTTAATTCTTCTCCTTCTAAAATTATAATAATTATGTCTTCAATTAAATTATTTTTTATATTAATTTTGAAATCTTTTATTAATTTTCCTTCTTTTATTTCATTTAATTCTTTTTTAATATTTTCATTATATTTTTGCATCATATTCAATTTTTTATATAAAATTAGATTATTTTTCTATTTTATTTTTTTAATGAAAAAAAATTATCAATTTATCTTTAAAAATATTTGAATATGATTAAATTATTTTATTTTTTTTTATTATTTTTCAAAAAATGAAAGGTAGTTCACTTAAATATAAAAAAATTGATAGTAATAAAAAAAGAGAAAGGTCAAGAAACAATTCAATAAATTCAGAAAATAATTCAAAAAAAACTTCTAGAAAAAATTCATTAGATAAATCAAATTTAACAAAAAGAAAAAGATCATTTAGTGGAATTGAACTACCTGAACCAATCGAAACCTCAGATGATTTTGAAAAATATAAAATTTCTCCTTTTATAGTAGAGAAATTAAAATTAAAGCAAATTGAATCTTTATTTGATGTTCAAAAAAAGGTATTTAAATTAATATATGACAAAAAAAACGTAATAGTAGCATCTTTAACAGGAAGTGGAAAAACATTGGCATTTGTATTACCAATTCTTCAAAGAATATATGATAATAAATTAATAGTAGATAAACAATCTATTCCTTTAATAATGGTAATGTCACCAACTAGAGAATTATCAATTCAAACAGGGAGAGAATTTTCCGATTTAAGTTCAAAAGAATTTAATTTTAAAACTGTTTTAATTTATGGAGGAGTTTCAATGGAAGATCAAATATCAAAATTAAAATCAGGATGTGATATAGTTGTAGGAACACCAGGTAGAATAATGGATATGATAGAGAGAGGTCATTTAAAAGTTAATAATATACAAACTATAATATTAGATGAAGCAGATAAAATGTTAGATATGGGATTTGAAGAATCTATAACAGATATATATAATAAAATTAAAGAAAGCTCTAAATATAAAGATAATATTCAAATTTGTTTATTTTCTGCCACTATTGAAAATTGGGTAAGAGAAGTTGCAAGAAAAATCATACCCAAAAAAGATGAAATTTTTGTTGATTTAGTTAAAGACCTTTCTAATAAAACTCCTAAAACTGTAACTCATTTAGCAGTTAATTGTATAAAAAGTGAAAAAACAACAACTATTGCAGATTTAATATTATGTTATGGAGGTAAAAATAAATCAACTCTTGTATTTGTTAATACAAAAAAAGAATGTAATGATTTAATGATAAGTGATAAAATAAAACAAGAAGTTCAAATTATTCATGGAGATATAAATCAAGCACAAAGAGAGGCCACATTATTAGCATTTAGAAATGGTAAAATAAAATGTTTAGTAGCAACAGATGTTGCAGCAAGATTATTAGATATACCCTCAGTTGATTTAGTAATTCAAAGTGAACCCCAAAAAGATATAGATTCATATTTTCATTGAGCAAATAGAACTGCACATGCTGGGAGATGTGGAATATGTATAACATTATATACAAGATATACTGAATGTTTATTAGAAAGAA
>JAEEGK010025286.1_pt1 | contig 12212 bp, 8 predicted proteins | sample 8958771 | NCBI WGS metagenome assembly JAEEGK01 (sample SAMN16246547, study PRJNA631951) | gut metagenome | biome: gut microbiome; feature: rumen; material: SC-attached | host: Bos | place: Iran: Karaj | collected 2018-10 | reverse complement strand
ATGCTTTCGATGTCCGTTCTGGTGCGCCTCACGGTCAAAGGCTTAATCACCCTGTCACGCACCCGCTCAGCCAGTTTCTTGAATTGTTTCAGGTCGAAGTTCTCTTGCTGGCGCATTTTTCGGAATTCCACAACAAGAGGCGAAAAGAACGCTGTAAGGTTGGGAACACCATCAATAGTGCAGTGACGCGGGTCTTGGAACATCAGGATTTGATAATACAAATCGGCGGGCGTGTTGTTCATCGGCGTAGCCGAAATCAGCATCACCTTTTTCTTGTAGCCGGGAATGTTGCCCGTTTCCACACGAGGCATCTTGCAGATTTCCTGTAGCTGTTGGAAAGCGCCTGTAGTGTGGTTGCGGAACTTATGGGCTTCGTCAACCAGCACCAAGTCGTATTCGTCGGCGTTCCAATAGTTATAGTTGTCATCATCAAGAATCTTTGAGAGGCTGCCGTTACTGACAAACTGGGTATATTTGTCGATGCCGAAATCCTTGAAGGTGGTCTTCCAGTTTTGTTCCACCGCTGGCGGATAGACCACAAGGATTTTGGTATTGTCGCGGCCGTTCTCGATGAGGAACTTCTTTGCAATCATCGTGGCGACGACCGTTTTGCCGAGACCCACGACATCGGCGAGGAAGAAGCCATCATAGCGAATCAATTTCTGGTAGCCCTCAACCACAGCGTCCATCTGATACTCAAACTTTTCATAGCCTTCAGGCATGTCAAAGGGGTCGTCTTGGTCAATGGCCAGCACACGGTCTGAGAAGTATTCCATCAACATCTTGATGTAAAGCTCGTAAGGCGTGACATCGCCTTTCAGATAGGTCTTGTCAAGAGTAGCCTGATAGTCTGTGGCATCGATGGGCACACCTTCGGCCTCTTGCCAAAGCAGTTCAAACTCTTGCTTGGCAAATTCCACATCGTCATATTGGGTGAGCTTGACATTGAACTCATATTGTTTGTCGTCACCTATGCCCAAGCCATTGCCGCTCAGGTTGCTGCTGCCAGTGATGGCCGCTCCGAAAGTGTGTTGGTTGAAGTTGTCGGGATAAAGGATATAGAACTTGGCATGTATCTTTTTCGACGGATGGGCGCGAAGCTCCAGCTTGCCGTCGATCATGTCTTGCACCATCTGAAGCATGCCATCCTCCACCTGTTTGGTGTAGTTCGACTGCTCGATGTCTTGTTTCAGTAGTCGTAAACACTCTTCCTTTACTTGTTCCTCGGCACCAAAAAACAGCTCACCTCTTTGGTGGGCATGGGCGATGTATTTGTCCACATCAATGCCAATCAATATGCGCACTTTATTGATGTTGTCAAGGAATGGGCGCAGAGTGAAATAGCCTGATGCACGGAGAAAACCTACCACGGCATCAAGATTCTTGATTTGTGGGTTGTTCTCGAGCATCCCCTCAAATTCCTTCATCAACGTGTTCCCATCCCTGTTGGTGAAGAAATGGGAAGAAACAGGTATGTCTGTCATAACTGCACTATAGTTTTGCAGCGCAAGGACTATCTCGGAGGGAAATGGGCTCACACAAAGAACCTCAGGGCATGAAAAAGCGCAGATTGGCGCTTATCAATGTCCTAAGGTTCTCGCATAACCCATTTGTAAAGATAAGTCCAGTCTACGCTATAGCGTAGACGCTGGTACTTATTCGTTTTACAAATGTCTGTTGAAGTTGCGAGATTCTAGGACATTCCGAATATAGCACTAACGCTATGTTATTTCCAATAAAATCGTGCCGCCGCCCCTGCAAGCAGGGAAGCCGCCAAGACATAAGCCTAAAACGACCTTTCAGCGGTACTTGAGGGCAAAAATACAAAATCTTTCAAGACAACCCATTTGCATTTCCCATCTTTTGAATCTTTTTTATGGTTCTAAGTGCAGAAAATTTACAATTCATTGATTTTCAAAATATAAACAAAAAAATAGTAAAACAATGAATATTGGATTTATATCAAAAAGCCAAGAAATCAAGATTTGAACCAAAGCGAAATGGATTATTAATAGATAAGGTAGCAGTTATGATCTGGGGCGAAAAAAGGAAAAAGAATTAGTTTTGTCTCTAATTTCATTTATTGAGAGTTTTTTGCTACATTTGCCACGATATTGAAGATCAACTTTTGAACAATGGCTAAGCAAATCAAAACGAAACCTGGCGATGAACCGGTCATAAATCGTGACCAGTCATTGGAACTAGTCGCAAATTGCGACCAGTTGTCAGAAAACACCAGTCAAGCCTATGTTTCCCAAACCGATATTGAGCATCTCATCTTAAACATCAGAGGGACACAGGTCATAGTAGACCGAGATTTAGCATTGCTTTACCAAGTTGAAACAAAACGACTTAATGAACAAGTTAAAAGAAACATTGAACGGTTTCCCGACCGCTTCCGTTTCCAACTTTCCAAAGAAGAAACCAAAGAACTGGTCGCAAATTGCGACCGGTTCAAGATGTTGAAACATTCCTCAACAGCACCCTTCGCATTCACCGAACAGGGTATTGCGATGCTATCTACTGTTTTACATAGCCAAACAGCCGTTGAGGTTAGCATCAAAATCATGGATGCGTTTGTGGCCATGAGACATTTCCTCTATACCAATGCTCAACTATTCCAACGTCTCACAAACATTGAACACCACCAAATTGAGGCTGACAAACGTATAGACGAAGTGTTCAAACGACTGGATGAGAACATTCAACCCAAACAAGGCATTTTTTTCGATGGACAAGTATTCGATGCATACCTTTTTGCATCAGACTTGATCAGGAAAGCCAAAAAGTCCATCATTCTCATCGACAATTATGTGGACGATACGGTATTGGCCTTGCTTGACAAACGAAAAAGTACCGTAAAAGCCACCATTTATACCCAACATATCAGCCAGCAATTCCAATTGGACATTGATCGTCACAACGCGCAATACCCAGCCATTCAAATAGAACGATTCAACAAAGCCCACGACCGCTTCCTTCTCATCGATGAAGAAGTTTATCATATCGGAGCGTCACTTAAGGATTTAGGCAAGAAATGGTTTGGATTCTCCCTAATGAAAGACATCACTGTCGAAGAACTGCTCAACAAAATCTAAAATCAATTCTCAAAAACAATCAGTCATTATAACGATGCAACCTATTGAGATACAGAATATTTTAGCCGAACTAACCCATTCCATCGGAGAAACACCTATGGAAATCCTGCCCATCGCAGCCTCAGGCTCGGCGAGGAAATATTATAGAATCGTCACCGACAAACGCACGCTGATAGGCACCTACAGCGAGAACACGGAGGAAAACGAGGCTTTTTTGGCATTTAGCAAACATTTCCATGACTTGGGACTCAACGTGCCAGAGGTCTTTGCTGTCAATGCGGAGCAAACTTGCTACCTACAAAGCGACTTTGGAGACGATAACCTCTTTGCCCATGTGCAGAAGACCCTGATGGCTGGAGGTTTTGGCGAAAATGTCATACAACTCTACAAGCAAGCCTTGAAGCATCTGGTGAAACTGCAAGTATTAGGCCATCAAGGTTTAGACTATTCAAAGGCCTACCCCACCGAGTGTTTCGACCGTCAGGCCATCATAGATGATTTGAACTACTTCAAATACTACTTCGTCAAGCCGCATGAGGAAATCGACTTCAACGAAACGCGCTTAGGCAAGGACTTTGAGGCCTTCGCCGACTTCGTCAGCCATGCGCCTTGCGACTTCTTCATGTACCGCGACTTCCAGTCGCGCAACATTATGGTCAAGGACAACGAGCTGTATTTCATTGACTTCCAAGGTGGACGAAAAGGCCCGCTCAACTACGATGTGGTTTCACTGCTTTATCAAGTGAAGGCACAAATTCCGCAAACTGTCCGCAATGAGCTTATCCAATACTATAAAGAAGAATTGAGGCAATTCGTCAATCCTGAGGAAGTCAATTTTGACCTTTACCAGCCTTATTTCGTTTATTTGAGGCTGCTGCAAGTGCTTGGTGCCTACGGCTTCAGGGGCCTGATTCAAAAGAAATCACATTTCATCGAAAGCATTCCTTACGCATTGAAGGAAATCCAAGCCCTGGCGCAAGCCCAGCCTTTGAGCGACTATCCCGAATTGCAGCATGTCATCGAACAGTTCAGCAAGATTGAGCAACGCTACCAAGCCATCTTACAGCCGCCCACAGGCAAGCTGACCGTTACCGTGAACAGTTTTTCGTTCCGAAAAGGCTATCCCAACGACTTCAGCGGCAACGGTGGCGGCTTCGTGTTCGACTGCCGTGCCTTACCTAATCCAGGTCGCGAACCCGAGTTCAAGACCAAGACCGGCCGCGACTGGGAGGTCATCGACTACCTGATGGCCAAACCGCCCGTCCATGTCTTCCTCGACCATGTGAAAGCCATCGTTAGACAAAGCGTCGACAATTATAAAGAGCGGCATTTTAGCGACTTGATGGTCTCCTTCGGCTGCACAGGTGGGCAGCATCGTTCCGTCTTCTTCGCCCAAACCATCTACGAATGGTTGAAGGCGACTTATCCCGACATCCACTTGGTACTGAACCACATCGAACGCAAAATCAAGGAGGAACACAACGCATGACTTACGACACTACAGCGATGATTTTGGCTGCTGGTCTCGGCACAAGACTTCAAGCCCTGACCAAAGACCGCCCCAAGGCTTTGGTCGAACTTAACGGCAAACCTTTGTTGCAACATTGCATCGAGGACTTGATTGCCAACGGTTTCCACCATATCGTCATTAATGTCCATCATTTCGGAGAACAAATCATTGATTTTGTGGAGCATCACCGCTTCGATGCAGAAATCCAAATCTCCGATGAGTGCGACCTGCTGATGGATACAGGCGGTGGCATCATCAAGGCCACGCCCCTTTTCAGGGACTCAAAGGCTGTATTGGTGCATAATGTGGACATTATCAGCAATGTGAACTTTTATGAGTTAAGTCAACAATTCCTTGCTTCGGGCGACGATGCTTGGTTGCTGACGCAAGACAGGGAGACTAATAGAAAGCTTTTGTTTAATACTGACAACCAACTTGTTGGATGGACAAACAAGGTGGAACAACAATTTAAATGGGTGGATGAATCAAAATCGGCCCTTCGACGGGCTCAGGGACCTTCGCTTTATTATAAAGAAATGGCTTTCGGTGGACTTCACTTTTTCCGAAGTGATTTGTTTGCCGAGTTCGAGGAGAAACGTTTAAGCGTCATTGACCTTTACCTCAATCTGGCCAAAAACAACCGAATTATTTCCAAGCCCATCCAACCCGATTATTGGTTCGATTTGGGCAAGCCCGAACAACTGCAAGCCGCAGAAAACTACCTAAACAACCTCGTAAAATGAGCCAAGACACTTTCATATCCAAGCTGGCAAAGCATATCCAAAGCCGCTATGACCTTACCCAACAGGAACTGACCGTAGTCTTTCCGAACAAACGTGCGGCCTTTTATCTTCGTAACGCCTTCAAAGACAGTTGCAAACAGACCCTCTGGATGCCGCAAATGCTTTCCATCGAGGAAGCCATCACCCACTGGAGCGGCATCGCCCTCGCCGACAGCCTCGACTTGCTTTTTGAACTCATTGACATCGACGCACAACTGCACAAAGAACAGAATAGCGACCTCAGCGTGTTTGGCAGTCAGGCTGCACAGATGGCTAAGGACTTTGACGAAATTGACCAGTATGGCATTGACGCGAAGCATGTCTTCAACTATGTTTTGGACAACAAGAAGCTGGAAATCTGGAACTTCGACGAGGAAAAGAGCAAGGAAAAGGAATTGAAATACCTGCAATTCTTCTCTTCGCTTTACGATTATTACCTCAGGCTCCGCAATAGGTTGACCGAACAAGGCAAAGGATATTACGGCATGATTACCAGATATTTGTCGGAATTGCCCGAGACAAAATTATTGGAAAAAATCGGGGAAAGAAGCATTGTCTTTGCTGGTTTTAATGCCTTGACCACCACGGAGGAACGCATCATCAACACACTCATACGAAATGGCAAGGCTGAAATCTTGTTTGACTACGATGCCTATTATGTCGACGACGAAAACAATGAAGCTGGGCTTTTCGCTCGCAAATTTAGACATAACCACCCTAAATGGTTGGAAAACGGCATCTCCAATGCGCTGACTACCCAGCCAAAGGTCATACACATTGTCAGTGCCAGCGGCAACGCATTGCAAACCAAAGCCTTGCAAGCTAAGCTCCAAGAAAACCACAACGAAAGTCAAGCCATCATCCTCGCCGACGAAGGTCTTCTCATTCCCGTGCTGAACGGTATTCCCGACACTTATTCGGCTTTCCATGTTTCCATGGGTTATCCGTTATCAAAAACTCCTGTGAACCAATTGGTTAAGGAATACTTTTCCCTTTGCCGACGCAATCGCATCATCCGCAAAATCACCAACAACGGCACGGAGCGCATGGCTGATGGTTGGTACATTTGGCCCGTCCTTCACTTGATGGACCTCGAAATCGTGAAAATCGTCTTCCCAAAAAGCGAGCTTGAGGCTTTCAGCCGTTGGAAACACAAGGCAGTGAACGACGGGATGTTCATTTTCGAGGACAGCGACATTGAGGCGTTACAGCAAATGCCTAACATTCAATCGTTTCTACGGATTATCCTTTCAAAACGTAGCGACAATTCTCCTTCTGCCACGCTGGAATCCGTCAAGCTGATTTTGGCTTTCCTGTCAGACCTGATCCAAAAGAGAAACGACGCAAACGAGACCGTTTTCCTTCTCAACCAAGTGAGCGAAATTGGGAAAACCGTCAGCAGATTGAAGCAGATTATTGAGCGTAATTCAAAGTACATCAACGACTTGCAGAGTGTTGAAACGCTATATCGTTTGCTATCGTCAGGCGCAAGGCTGAAACTGAACAGTAGCGATGCCAACGGCTTGCAAATCATGGGCTTGCTGGAAACCCGCAACCTCGATTTCAAGCGGTTGCACCTGCTCAGCGTCAACGAGGGCATACTGCCACCCGACAAGTCGCAGGGCAGTTTCATCCCGCAGTTTATCCGTTATGCTTGTGGGCTCCCGAGCTATGCCGAGAGTCAGGCCGTCGTCGCTTACCATTTTTACCGATTGTTGCAAAACGGAGAAAACATTTATCTGTATTACAATAACTTGGGCGAGACTTCAGGCGGCGAAGCCAGCCGTTTCATCCTGCAAATCAAGCACGAATTGGCCAAAAACGCCAACATCACCGTCACGGAGGAATCGTTCAGCAGCGAAGCCCACACCTCCATTGAGGCAAAGGCTCTTAGTGCTCAGAAAACCAACGTTTTAGATAGGCTTCATTATCTCATTGAGATGAAAGGCATCTCACCTTCGTCCTTGTCCACCTATATTAATTGTCCGCTGAAGTATTACCTGCGTTATATCGCTCAAATTGAGGACAATAGCGTTGAAGAAGACACAGGTGTCAATGTCATCGGCACCATCATCCACGACACTTTGGAATTTCTGTTTGCCGATTATCTTCCGAAAGAAGGAAAAATGCAAATCATTGACAAAGAACTGTTTGACAAGGTTATCAAACCGCAATGGGAGCAGAAACTGACCCAATCCATAACGAAAAACCTGCCCAACGGACTTCCTGACGTGGGTTTCAACTACTTGAACCGTGTCACCATCGAACAACAGCTGAAAAACTATCTGAACTACACTTCCAAGCAACTGGAACACAGCGACTTGATTATCCTTGAAACTGAAGGCGAACTGAAAGCCACTTTGTCCGAACCGTTCGGTACCTGTCTGTTCAAAGGCCGCACCGACCGCATCGACCAATCCAACGGCCTCGTTCGCGTCATTGACTACAAGACTGGCCATGTCGACAGTTCCGACCTCAAAGTCCCCATTCGCCATCATAGTGAGAGTGACCTCGACTATCTGAAACAAATCCCTGACAAGGCTTTGCAGTTACTTCTTTACAAATACCTGTATATCAAAGAGAACCCTAAGCTTTCGCCCGAGCAGGTAACCGGTGCCATCCACGGCTTGAAATACGCACACGACATAGAATTCGGACTCTCCAAGGCTTCTCCTAAAAAAGACGACGCTGATGCCGACAACAACTTTTTGGAAGACAACACTTTCATCAACGACATGGAAGCCATGCTCGAAGCCGTGGTTTCAGAAATGCTCGACCCACGTATTCCCTTTACCCAGGCCAAAGACGACAAAAAATGCAGGTATTGTGAGTTTAAGCTAATTTGCAAACGGTAGGTTTCAATTCAGCACGATTTCGTGTATCATCTCCTTCCCCACCATCTCATTCAAATTCTTCATCAACAAGGATTTTGAGTAGCTTAATTCGCTGCGCAAAGCATCGCTGTCAACGCGAACAAACAGTCTACCATCCTTGATGGAAAGATCAATGGTGTGCGAGGCAATGAACGGCCCGACCACCATGGGCCAGGAATTGATGGCCTTGATTTCGTCCAAATAGTCCGAGCCTCGGTGTTGTTCGTAGAACTCTTTGATAAGGTCACCGAGCGGTTTCACGTCATAGTATACCATCGCCGCCTCCTGTCTCCTTGACTTGACCTTTCACCACCTCGAAAATCTTGTGGTCGATGTTGGTGTTTTCAAACAACTTTTCCACCCTATTCTGCTGTGTGTCAGTAATGAACACTTGACCAAAATGCTCGTCACCGACCAAACGTACAAGTTTCATCACGCGCTGGTCGTCAAGTTTGTCGAAGATGTCGTCCAACAGCAAAATGGGCTTGTAGCCAATCTTTTGGTAATTGAACTCAAACTGTGCCAAACGAATCGAGACCACAAACGACTTCTGCTGCCCCTGCGAGCCGAAACGCTTCAATGGATGGCCGTCGAGGGCAAACTCCAAATCGTCCTTATGGATGCCCACATTGGTATAGCCCGAATAACGGTCTTGCATCAGGCTTTCTTCCAACAACTCATGCAAAGGCTTCTCATCCAAGCGCGATTGATAGATGACACTCACCTTCTCCGTGCCGCCCGAAACAATCTCGTAATAATGCTGGAAAATCGGCAGAAAGTCCTCCAAAAATTGCTTGCGTTTGCCATGAATATCGTCGGCATGTTGCGCCAGTTGGTCTTCCCAAAGTCGGAGCAAGTCGCGATCGAAGGTGCGGCTTTCGGCAAATTGCTTCAACTGCATGTTGCGTTGCAGCAAAGCGCGGTTGTATTTCAGCAAAGCGTTGAGATACAGCGGATCAAATTGTGAAATCACGCCGTCAATGAACTTGCGGCGGAGGTCACTGCCCTCGTTGATGAGGTCGCGGTCGTATGGTGAAATCATCACCAAGGGAAACCTCCCGATATGGTCGCTGAGACGGTCGTATTCCTTCTTGTTGAAGCGGAACGATTTTTTGGAGTCGCGTTTCTGCACGCACGACACCAACTCGTCGTCCTTCCCGTCATGCGAATACACCCCGTGGATGGCAAAAAAGTCCTGCTCGTGACGGATATTTTGCTTGTCGGTCGCGCCGAAAAAGCTCTTGCAAAACGAAAGGTAATAAATCGAGTCGAGGATGTTGGTCTTCCCTGCCCCGTTGAGGCCCACGAAACAATTGACGTTCTCCGAAAGCAGCAGGTCAGCCGATTCGCAATTCTTGAAGTTCGTCAGTTTGAGTTCGTGGAGATACATGGTTAAAACTTGCTCAAATCCACTCGGATCGTCAGGAAATTGGGCGAACCCACGATATTGTTCCTTGAACGGGCATAATCAATCTCGAACGCCTTGATTCTCACGCCAAAACCAGCCGAGAATCCGACCAAGCTACGCTTCTTAGGCACGCCCATGTTGCGTACCGTCTCATAATTGTAAGACATCCTCAAAAACAGGCTCTTGCCGATGGCCAACTCGCCGCCCACGACCAAATGGCAAGCCAGATTGGTAAAGAATTTGGCCACCTTGCCGGGCTCATTGTACTCACCTGTGATGGGGTCATAATATCCGGCCAAATCTAACGGGTCGGAATAAATCTTGTTCCAATGCTGGATGTCCTTGTAGCCTACAATGATTGTCAACGGCAAATAGTTGAGTTTCTTGGAAGCCATGAAATCCAACGAGAAAGGCAACCATTTGTTTTCCAAATACATCTCCTTGGAAAACAATTGCCTACCGATGTTTCGGGCGGCCAAAGTAAATGCCCAATTGGTATAGGACCAATAAGTAGTGGCCACATCCACGCCCAAGGCACCGGCGCGACCGCTTTCATATTGCAATCCAGCATATTTCAGGTTGGCACCAATGCTCCATTTGTCGGTCAGTTCGCGGCCCCAGCCTATGGTGATGGCATAGTCGGACACGTTGAAGGTGCTGCCATCGGTTTGGCCACTTTCGGAGGCGTACAGCATATTGCCGTAGTTGTAATACTGCACCGAAGCGGCAAAGCTGCCCACATTCTCGAAGGTGCGGCTGTATTGCGCCGTGGCGAAATGCGTCTGCATGCTGAAATCGCCGACATACGAGAGCGTCAACTGGTTGTGCATCTCAGGCGAAATGGTCGAAGGGTTGAACACCGCCGTCTGCAAGTCGCCGTCATGCACGGGCAATGGCAGTCCGCCCAAAGCCACCACGCGGGCCGAATTGGCATCGGTCAAGGCGCGATAGGTGCCATTGGTCACTTGAGCCTCAGTGCGCAAAACACCAAAGCCCAACAATATGGTCAGAAAACAATATGCGTATCGCTTCATTTTTTCAGGATTTATTAGATAACGGACTCTTTAGTATAATATTGTGCTACAGCCGTTTTAATTGCCAACCAATCCCAAGCCCGTCTTCACCAGTTTGCCTTCTTCCTTCAGTTCCGAGGCCAGTTTGTCGAGCACTCCGTTAATGAAACGACGGCTTTCGGGCGTGCTGTAGAACTTCGAGATTTCGATATACTCGTTGATGGTTACCTTCACGGGGATGGAATGGAACTCCGTAAACTCAGTCAAAGCCATGAAAATGAGAATCTTGTCCATCAAGGCCAAACGGTCGTAATCCCAATTGGAGATGTTGGCCTTCACCAATTCCATGTATTCGTCCGCATGGAGGATGGTCTTCTCAAACAGCTTCACCACAAACTCCTTGTCTTCGACCTCGTTCTTATACACGGGCGGCAACGGGCTTGAAGCGTTGAAGTTGGCCGGCATCTCGCTGACGAACTTCCAAAGCAGGTAGACTGCCATCTGATAGTCGCTGTTGTAGGTGAGGTCGCGGTCGGAAAAGTAGTCGTAAAGCAAGCCGTTCTCCGGCATGTAGGTGTCGATCACCGTGACCAAGAATCTCTTGTCATCGTTGAAAGAGTCTTTCCCATTGTTCATGTATTCCTGATACTCAGGCGTTTCCATCAGTTTCACGAACATATTGCGGATGAAGTCCTCACGCGAGTCGGCCCAGTTGATTTTGTATTGACCCTCAAGCTTCATTAGATGCTGATTATCATCCAAAGCCTTGAGAATCCTATTGTTGACAAATTTCAAATTGGGATTCAGGTCTTCCTCTGTCGGGAAATGCTTCAGCTTGTTCTCCTCGATGCGGCGTTCGGCAAATTGCTTCACCTCGACCCAGAAGGAAAGGAGGTAGACGAAAAGCTTATAGAGGCCGTCGACCTCTTCCAGCAGATGACGTTCGGCTTGGGGCAAGTTTGAACTTTCCGTTTGGCGGTAGGCGTAAATCGACTGTAACGCCTTGATTCTCAAAAATCTTCTATTCAACATAAGGTTGGGTTGTTTGGCTTGGAAACGAAGTGCAAAAGTAGGAAAAAAAATCTTGCAAGTCCACACAAAGATTATTTTTCGTCAACAATGGCAATATGAAAGAAAATGTATATCTTTGCATTTGCATTTTTTCGCAAAACTAACTCATTAAATAAGAACAACAATGAAGAAAAAATTCATCTGCCCCATCTGCGGGTACGTACACGAAGGAGAGGAAGCCCCCGAGCGCTGCCCTCAATGCAAGCAAATCGTTGAATGGAAGGTCGTTGACGAGTCGGCTGCCCTGAATTTCGTCACCGAGCATGTCCTCGGCATCGCCAAAGGCACCGGCGAGGACATGATCAAGGACCTGAACGCGCACTTCATGGGTGAAGCTACCGAGGTCGGCATGTACTTGGCCATGAGCCGCCAAGCCGACCGCGAAGGCTATCCCGAAATCGCCGAGGCCTTCAAGCGCTATGCTTTTGAAGAGGCCGAGCACTGCGCCAGATTCGCT
>JAEEGK010025283.1_pt1 | contig 12212 bp, 7 predicted proteins | sample 8958771 | NCBI WGS metagenome assembly JAEEGK01 (sample SAMN16246547, study PRJNA631951) | gut metagenome | biome: gut microbiome; feature: rumen; material: SC-attached | host: Bos | place: Iran: Karaj | collected 2018-10 | reverse complement strand
CGATAGATGTTACAGAGTTAGGGATGTTGATTGATGTCAGGCTATAGCAATTATGGAATTTATAACTTATTGTGTACCAATTTGTTTTGATTAAAACGGTAGGAAAGTGATTGCATGGATTTAATGGAGGATGAAAAAGTCGAAGATTTAACGTATTTAACTTTTGTAAACCACAAAAATGAAAACGGTGTGCAAATTTTGTGCAGAAGTTATTCTTGCAAGGAATAACTCTGGCTATATCAGCTCTTTTATTGCCTACAAGGCACAAAAACTCTTAATAATCTCAAAAACATATTCATAAACGTTATTTTTGAGTGAAAGTTCTTTTATTGTCGATTATTTTGTGTATCTTTGCGTTCAAATTAAAGATATTTGCAAATGAAAGATCTAAATCGTATCAAAGTTGTGCTCGTTGAAAAGAAGCGAACGGCTAAATGGCTTGCAGAGGAATTGGGTAAAAACCCCGCAACTGTGAGCAAATGGTGTACCAATGTGTCTCAGCCAGACTTATACACATTAGACAAAATAGCAACATTACTTGACATTGATAAGCGAGAACTTATAACGGGCAAAGATTGAAAGCATGGAAGATATCATACTGATTCAACAATCCGAATATGATGCAATTCTGCGACAGCTGTCGCAGTTATTGACCACTCAAGAGCTATAGTCAACTTCTATATGTTCGATGACTTTACAAAAGAATATAAAATAATATGATGGGATTAGACGATATAATGATTAGTTTTGCTGTGTCTGTCGGAGCAGGCATTGTAAACAATCTGATAGAGGATATCAGAAGCAATAAGGACTTAGACGCAAGAATGAACAAGTGCTTTAATAATGCTTTGAATAAATGGGAGGTCTCTCAGGAAACTCGTAATATTTTACATAGTGAGTCTCTTAAATACTATCCTGATCTTGCAATCTTTTTATCTGAACCTGCAAAAGGGATAAATCCTAAGATTAAAGATTTACTTCGTTTGTGGATTAAAGAAATGCAGAACGACGAGGTTTGTACAAATTACATAATTACTCACAAACAGGATGTGGCAAACTGCAAACTCAATGATGTGTTAATCTTACTGAAGAACGATATTCAGACGAATATTAATAAAATAGCGGAAGAACAGAAAAGCATGTTGAGAAAACAAGATGACATGATGGAATTCTTGCGGACACAAATGCAAGCCTTAACAAAAGATGGAACAATTGATCAAGCAAAGAAACTTATTGCTCTTTTACGTGGAAGTATTGCCGATTTGATTGAAGATCTCAAATTAACCACAGGCAGAAGGGTCATTGAAGAAATTGAGGAACAGTTTGCTTCTGTGATAGAAAACAACAAGGCGTTAAGGTCTGAAATAGCATATAGAAAAGGCTTGACTTTATTGTTCTCTCAAAGTCAAAAGGCTATAGAGTTATTGCATGAAGCATATGCTATTTGTCAAGATGAGCCTATTTATATCCAGAGGGAAATACGAAGATGTTTAACAAAATGCGATTATGAAACAGCAAGTAAACTCTCTAAAGAATTAGGAGACGAAAGGTATAAAGCAATTGTTGATGTAGTAAGTTCTGACAACAGTTCTTCTGTATTCGCAGTAATACCAAAGAATATTAAGAGAGACATGGAAGTGCGTCAAATCGTGCTTGAAAGTCTTGTTGTGAAGAAGGATGCGAATTGTGCATTTTTGTTTGATTGCGAAGATGTGGCTCTTCCTGAATCATTAAAACTATCAAATATCTGTCAATGGTTATTCTTACTTTCAAAAATCAGGTATGAAACAGGAGACTTTATTGCTCTTTCATTTGATGCTCCTCAGATTGACAATGTAAAATCAGCACGAAAAGCGGTTAACCTCTTTTGGAGGAAACTTGAAGAAACTGAGATAAAAGGGTGTTTTCCTCTGATAGCTTGTTTACATAGTTATTGGAACCTTGTATGCACACAAGATAAATCATGGGCAGATTCATTTCTATCAATAGACCGAGCACATTTCGGTGATCAGAAGATTGTGTTCAATTTGATGGAAACATCTGTTTATGTGCTATTAGGAAGACATGAAGAGGCATTTACAGCTTTAGTATCTGCAAGTACGGAACTTGATATTAATATTATTCGAGTTGCTATTATGTTGTTTATTCAAACCAACAACATAATGCATTTGGCTTGGGTTCTCGGGAGGATGAAGGAGGTAGAGATAAAAGTAAATGATGAGATAGCTGTGCTTTTAGCCCATTCCATGCAAAGGAAAAATGCAGAGTTGATAAGAGGACAATTGGATAATATTGAATTTGAGAAGGAATCCGTTAAGGAGCTCTTAATACAACTTACCAATTTCAATTCTGGCAAAGAAGTCATAATAGAACAGATTAAGAAAACGATGTCCGAATTCTGTGACGAGTTGAAAGCATATGCAGCTAACCTACTTGCCTTTGTAGGTGATACGGAATTAGCATTTGATATGCTGAAACCGATTGTTGACGAAAGTACGCCAGATCTGAAACGACATATATTTCTATCTGTGCTCGAAAAAATGCAAGAAAAATCACCAGAGCTGTATCGTATTCTTATAAAAAATCGACAAGCAGGCAACTATTGCGATGATCATTTGTTAAAAAAGGAATATCTGCTCGATTCTCAAATTGGAGACTACAATAATGCCCTTGCCGCAATTACTATGTTATATGAGAGATATCCAGAAAATACAGAGATTTTTGTCCATTTCATATTTACTACAGGTCATGTATGTCCAGAGTCGATTAAGCAATATGAGAAGACTGCTTTGGATTTGAAAATTCCAGATTCAAAGTTAGTTAAATTGGCGTATAGGGCTTTTTCTGAGAATGGTTATATTGAGACCGCTGCAGAATTGTTGTACAATGCAGCTAAAGCTAGTGATGACTATGGACTCAGAACCTTTTATCACAATGAGACTCTTGATGGTATGATTAGCAATATTACTAGAAAGGAGTATGATGTGGCAGAAGATGGAAACTATGTGCTATGCGATAAAGATGGACAACGCTTGTTCTACCTTGCATCAGACAACGGCAGTAGTATTTCAAAAGCAATGCTTGGAGCGAAGAAAGATGACGAGATTGATACGGAGATAGGCTTTAAGCCTATAAAACTAAAAGTTATAGGCATATATAATAAATACTACAAACTCGCAGGAGACATAATGCGTGAATCTATGGACGGTAGCAATCCTGGTCTTGTTCCTTTTGAGATTGATATGGAACATCCTTTGGAAAGTCTAGAGAGTTTTATACGCAAAATGTCAAAAGACACTCAAACTCCTGAAGAGAGACGAAAGGTTGCATATGCAAAGTATGAACAAGGGGAGATAGGGCTACTTCAATTAGTCGATGACAACAATATGTTATCCAGTTACTACAAGTATCTTTTTACTCCGTTCCGTGTACATGTTAACATAAGTTCGGAGGAAAGACATAAGATTACAGAAATACCTGTTGGCACTCAATTCGTACTGGATTTGCCAACGATAATAACATTTGCCGAGTTCACAGCAAAAACAGGCAATCAAATCAAAGGTCAGAAAACAATTACAAAATTGCTACACGAGTATCTTAGATTTGCTAATAAATCGGCAATTCATATTGCTGATGGAGATTTTTATGAGGCAATGAGTCGAGGAAATCTTATTAAGTATAGCGAATATGTGGATGTTGATGCTAAGGAACATATACAAAAGTTGTTAGAATGGACTGATGCTAATTGTACGGATGTAATTGCTGATAAGGCTTTAGGATTATTACAACAAGGAAATAACACTCCTTTGAAAGATCAATTGTTTAGTTCGTTGTCATTACTTTTGGATCAAAATTATTATTTTGTTACTGACGATAGCAAAATCGCTTCAATGCTACCAATGGCAAAAATAATAACAACAGAAACATATGTGAGGTTGTTTAATGACGAACAAGTTTCTAAAGAATATTCTGAGTTCTTGCTGGATCATAGTTTTGTTGGTGTTGAACTTGATACTGATTATATATGTAATGAATATCTGAAGGCAAGAAATGGAAAGACGAATAAATTAGTAGCTGTAATGCAGAATATGAATAATAATCCTTTTCAATTATCTGTTGCCATAACCGCATGTATGAGTCTTGCGCATAAAGAGATTGATACAAATACTTTAAAGATGACATTTACCAACATGTTTGCAATGGCACTAAAAGGCTTTGTTCCAGATTTTAGAAATAACTTTGTTAATAACACGGTACAATCTATGAATCTTCCCTTTGGTTTTGTTCAAATAACCAGACAATGTTTAATAGATGCGCTAGTAATTGCGAATTCATGAGTACAGTGTTACAAGAATTCATATAGAGTAACAAATAATATGGAGATGTACTAACGCTTGTATCTTTTTGGGGGGGCGAATAACTCATGCCAAATTATACTACTAATTGAAATTTATGCATCTACGACATCCCATATTTCTCTCAACTCTTGACAGTCTATAGTGTGAAATCTATCCTTTTGAATGGCGACACATAACAAATACCGAGGCCTGCTCATGCCTACATATACCACTCTTAGGCTTTTTAGTGTATCATCATCAGTTCCCATGTACGCAATACCCTTAAACTGTTCTTTTAGTCGTTCTGACTCATAATACTTGTTGAAAAAGGTTTCAAGGTATAACGTTGCAGCATGTGTTTCACCTTTCACAGCATGAACTGTGGCAACTTCAATCTCAACGTCATCTTCTTTATAAATATTTCCATGCTCAAGATTTTGTCCGCCTTGGTTCCCTTCTGCAACGGCATTAAAGAAAGTATTAGCTGCCACTGACACCTCATTTTTATCAAATAGAGGCAGAAGTGTACTCGACAAATACTGATAAATATCCTCTTTTAGATGTTGTTTATCTTCTGCGTTATTTCTTGTTGCTGCAAGCATAGCCCAACTCATCACGTTGCTAAGAAATAATTCCTTAGCGTCTGTTGATGCCAGATAGTCACACAGTGATGTTCTAGTATAGCGCTTGGCATCATTATTTACATTACACAAGTTTAAGAATTCAATAACACCTTGTATAATAGATGATGCACAATCTTTTACTGTTCCTTGAGGATTATTGTATAAGAATTCATCAAATGACTCTGCCACCATCCTTGTTTTAGCATTCTTCTTTTCAAATGATGGATAATAAGATTCTATATACCTCTTTTGCTCATAGGCTCCTTTCTTACCCACCCATCCACATGCTTTGATATTTACTCTGTGCAATGGGTCTTCGCTCTTTTCTTTATTGGCCAAATTCAGCACTGATATGTTATCCAACTCAGGAATGGTTATCGTTCTCAGTAATTCTGCATACTTGGGTAGTACGGTCAACGGGTCTTCATAGGTAATGATGACAGGTTTTACCGAATATACATCTTCATTTCCAACAAGAAGACGATTGTCTTCCATGCACAAAGAACGTAATGGCCGGGCTATTTTCTCTCCGAATCGATTACTATTATGTATGTATAGTACATTCTCATCTCTCAATTCAGTAATATCGCTCCCATCGCTTCCATCTCCTTCATAAATTGCTTGGCAATAATCCCCAAACCGCTGAACAACAACTTTATTATCTGAAAACAAATGCTTTATCAACTCAACCTGCTGTTTGTCACAATCTTGAACTTCGTCAATAAACAAGTATTTGAACCTCTTATCTGAGAAGTTGCTGAAATCAAGTCCTTTTTCTCGAATATACCGAAATGCCAAGTCATATGCATCCTCAAAAGAAAGAATGCCCTCTTTGAACATTTCCTCTTTAATCTTAACAAATTCATTGCCGGATTCTGAAACAAAGCCTATTACGTGTTGATTTATAATAACTTTATTATTAAACCAATCTATCTTTGTGCTAAGTATGAGTTCTCTTTCCTCCTTATCTACGATGCTTTTATTCTTCAAGCGAATTGTCTTTTGAATATCTGTGGCAATATTTGCAAAATCATAGCCTTTTAATTGAAACAGATATTTTTTTGACCTGGGGCCTTTCTTTTTAATGACCTTAGCCGCAATCATAGCATCCACGCCTCCCCATGCATTTATTTCATCATCCGTTGCAATATGCTCCCTCGATTGAATTTGACGGTAGATAAAACCCTTCAATTTGTTTTTCCACTCTAACTTACCATACTTTTTCAACAACACAGCCATAGCAATATCATTATCCACATACTGAATCTTACTACCATAGAAATAATGAAGGGCCGCAGCTGCAACATACTTATGCAGAAATGTTTGTATAGTTCCGAAGAAATTAGGATAATTGAAAAGTGCTTCTGCCTTAGGTCCAACCTTCGCTTTTATCTCATCTATGGCAACATTAGTATGAGTCAGTACGCATACACCTTTACCATCGGCCAAAGGAAGTTTATTTGCAAGAATAACGAGTTTGGCTAGCAAGGCTGTCGTCTTGCCGCTTCCTGGGCTGGCCTGAACATAGCAACTACTATCATTCTTGATAATATCTACCCTCGTTTCATCAAAAGGATCTTTCCCTTTCAATAAAACTTCATGAGCCATTTTTATTTCTTCATCTGTAGCAAACGCCATACTTCAATCATTTATTAAGGATTATGCAGTAACATGTTCTATCGCCTTCTTAATATATTCCAGCCTTTCGTCGTTCTCAATAATGCCTTTTACCTTCTTTTTTAAGTCATCATTCCCTTTTATTGGTGGCAACTGACCAGTAATCATTCCCGCCAAATATTGTGCAGTAATTGCCTTGCTAACAGTACCATCATTAAGTGGCGCAAATATCTTATAAGAGTCTTCTCTTGAAGGTTTATGGTCATCATGATAGTTTTCCTTTACTTCGCTCCACAATTCAAGCAACCGTTCATCTGTTAACTCAGATTCTGGGTTGTTCTTTTCTATATAAGCAGACTTTATAGCCAATTCAAGGAGCCTGTAAAGACCGCTCCCAGCAATTTCATATTCCAAAGTCCAATCTTTGGGCAAGAATATCTCTGTCTTTCCTATATTTATCTCTTTCTCCAAACGCTTGATCTTTTCATCCCTTATAATCATGAGAATTGCTTCGTCCAGTTTTGTTTTTTTATCCTCATTCAAAACCGCTTTCATGCGATTGATGGTATCTTCGATAGGTGCAAAGTTATCCGTCTTGTTTGCTCGCACCTCTTTTTCAAAAGCACTCAAACTACGAAAAGTATTTGCCATAGAGTCATAATTCACTTCATTTGTGATAGCTTTTAAATCCTGAAGAACAGTATCTTTCAACCAATATTTTGGAGTCTTACGGTCTTTACTATTGTCATCGTAATACTCAAGCGCCCTTTCATCGAGATCTGAGACAACAGCTATTGGCATGTCAAACGTCTTTCCATCCTTACGCTTAAAAATACTCACATACCGTTTATATGCCGTACTACCCACATTGACAATAGAGACGCCATGCTTATGCAGGTGTTTATCCAAAAGTTCAGCAATGGCAGGAATTAAAAGGTTTTCAGCATCCCCCTCAACCATAATAAGGCCTTTTGCAAAGAAAAGATTAGCCTTTGTAGCATCCAAGAACCTCTCCAGAAATTTATAGTCTGCGGGATTCATCATCGTGTAATCTGCAGCCATTGGGTATGCCTCCTTGTCTTTCATAACAATAAGGTTTTCTAGCCGTATCTTCGATGCCAATGTGATGCTGTGTGTAGAAAGAATGAATTGCTCGTTATTCTGTTGAGAGGATATATAATCAATCAAGCGTAACTGATACTGGGGATGAAGGTGAGCTTCTAATTCTTCAACCAGAGCAAGTTTTAAACCTTTCTTTTGGTTGTTGAACAAAAGCATTTCTGCTGCAATACAAAGCAAATTAAGAGTCCCAAGCCCCGACTTGTTACCCTCCATAATCAGGTCGAGTAATCTTAAAATCTCTGCCAACTCCCCTCCTGTCAGTTTTATCTGGGCATTTCGCGGGTCACCTTTTAGCAAGAAGTGCTCTTTTAGAAAATTATTTATATCCCCAGTGATAATGGCTCCACGACCGCCATCCTTGAAATAGTTTTCTATCTCGTTTTTCAAATGCTCATAGTCGGTCTCCAGTTTATGCTTTGTATTGTTTCCCTGTTCATCCTTCAGTGTCTTAAACAATTCGTGTGCACCAAGTATCTGAGCTAGCCTAGACTTATAGCCGTGAGTCATATCTGTAAGGGCATCCCTAAGCGGCTTAAAGTAAACCACCTTCAGCAAATCCCTTGCCTCGGAATCCATTCTTTCTGCCAATCCTTCTATACCAGCAGAGAATGTTGGTATAATAACATTGTCCTTCCTCTTTGCATAAAGCCATACCTTCAACAAATATCTTGTCTTGTCATCGTTCCAAGATAACCATTCCCAAAACAAACCAGAATCCTGTTCGTTTAGTCCATCAAACACACACTCTATTTTGAATTCATCCATCCTGTTGCCTTGGACATCTTGATAAAAATCTTTGTCATCAAATTGAATAAACTCTCCACTTTGCGTTTTCAATGCATAACGGATAGCATCTACAATAGTTGTCTTGCCAGAATCATTTTCTCCAATTAGTACATTCACACCCTCATGAAAGTACACTTCAAGTCCAGGTGCATTATCTGCCCCAGTTCCATACTTTCTGAAATTCCATAACCTGAGTATTGAAAGATACATATTCCTTTTTATAATATTATGTGATTGTAATCTAATGTCTGAAAACCTTTCCTTTTAGATGATAAAAGTCCGTGAACCACACCGAGCTAATACAGATACTGTTTTTCTACAGTTCGTACAAATCGTCCAGTTGTATTTCTGCTTGAATGTCTCCCCAATATTCATTCCGAGTTAGGCCATCGGTGGTAACCATGATGGAATGAATGGCTTTTTTGGTGCCTGTTACGGTCTGGAAAACATTTCGTTTGCGGGCAAGTTCATCTGCATAATCGGAAGTGATGGTGTATGAATCCTTTGAGTATTTCATTTCGCACACATCAATGATTCCATCGCTACGGTCTATAAGCAGGTCTATCTGAACTCCTGGTCTACCGATGCTCTCATCCTGCAGACAACGCCATGCATATTCATTTGTAAGGATTCCGCTGATACCAAGTTTCTTCTTAATCTGGTCAACATGCCATAGGCAAGTGCGCTCAAATGCCAAGCCGCACCAAGTATTATACTTTGGGGTGCCCAACATTGATCTCCAATAGTTTGAACCTTGGCGTACTCCATCTATGTATTCGTAATAGAATAATGTATAATGGTCTATCAACTGAAAAATATCTGATTTTGTCCGATACCCCATCATAGTGTAACTACGAATAAAGCCACACCACTCCAAATCTTTCAGGATGTCAGAGAATGCTCCGTTGTCTTCAAATCTTCCTGCCGCCAACAACCCTTGTCGAGTCATGCCCATTTTTTTCTTGGCCAACAACTCAATAACACGAACGTATGGTTCAGGCTTTTTGAACAGGGAAGCATACAGCATCTCGAATTCGTCATGCAGTTCTCCGTCAGGCGAGAAAACAAGTCTGTCAATCTCGGCAGTTATGCTTGTACCTTTTTGCAACAAGCTCCAATAATATGGAACACCGCCAAATATCATATAGGCTTCAAGTATCTGTTTGCGGTTCAGCACAAGCCCTCGTGACTGAGCTAACTTTTCGCATAATCCCAATGGGAATGGATTGAGAGAAATACGGTGGTTCAGACGATTGTGTAATCCACCTTTATTCTTAATGATTTTCTTGACCATCCATGAGGTACTGCTTCCGCATACCACAAAAACGATGTCCTTTCTAGCGGATGCCCATCCATTCCAAAAAGACTCCAGCTCTGATAAAAAGCCAGAGCGTGGAGCATCCATCCATGGAAGCTCGTCAAGAAAAACGACCTTTTTGCCTTCAGGCAGATTCATGATAAATCGTTTGAGTTCACTGAAAGCATCACCCCAGTTGGTTAGTTCTGGAGTATCTTTCTGCCCATGTTCTTTGAGGGCACGACGGAAGCGTACCAACTGCTTTCTTGCAGTCAAATTTGCAGCACCGGTAAATTGGAAGTCGAATCGGTTCTCAAAGGCTTCTCTGATTAGAAAAGTCTTGCCAACACGACGTCTTCCATACACTGCAACAAACTGAGAGTACTCTTCGTTGAGAGCATTCTGTAATACTTGTTTTTCTTTTTCTCGACCAATCAGCATGGCATCCATTAATTTTGAATTTCGCCACAAAGATAATACTTTTTCGTGAGAAAACAAGCGGAAAGACATAAAAAAGAAAAGATTCCGCTAATTTATTAACGAAACACCACATTGGTATGTGATTTTATGTTCAGTTGAATGTTATATTTTACCGAAATGTGCATAACTGGAGAAAAAGAAGGTTGGATTCGATAAAATTTGCGACTTCACAAGACTAATGGAATAATAATTGAAGTTTTATAACAGGTGAAACCATGTATAACAATTCGGGCGGAAACTTGCAAAATATCGCAGTTTCCGCCCAAGATAAAATTACAGAACTGAGTTAAATTCTTATGGCTTAGTGATTATATCCCAAAGCTCATCGTAGTTCTTAACCACATCGTATGTGACATGACTATCTGAGATTGTGGCGAAGTGCCGACTTGCACATTCTATCTTCACGCTTTCGGCTCGACGGTAGTCTTTTAGACTATCCTTGTCGTAGCCTTTCGTTTCAGCCACAAAGTAGATGTGCTTGATGTCGCTGCCCTCATGGAATACCACGGCCAAGTCTGGATTATAGTGACCGACAGGCGTATTGATATAGAAGCCATTGGGAAGTTTCGTGTAGACAGCAACCTCATTACGCGATTCCAACTGATTAGCGAAGTCCATCTAAATGCCTTTTGAGTCAACTACCACAAGGTCGTAGAGAGACTTGTGCGACTTCAAGGCGTTCACACCCTAGCGACCTTTTAGAGCCGATGCTTCTGTTTAATCATGTAAATCACACAGGTTCCATATTTATCCATTCGCTTTGCTCATCGGTAATTAAATGTTTTTTCTTTAACAACAACCAGACACGGTCTTAGACCGATGCTATGATTACTACATTCAGCTTCTATACTGCCTCAAAAACTCTATCACAGCCTCATGCTGCCGCTGTTGCTGTACCATCCACTCGTTATACTCATTCAATAACCGCATGAAATGCTCCGTATTTTCTTGCCTATCAATAGCAGAACACATCCTCTCTGCTATCTGTGGAGGGAAATTGTTTCTAATAATCGTTTTCTGTGTCTCATTAGAAACCTTCTTCACTACTATATTGTATAAATCTTGTATTGTTATCATTTCCTTAATTATGAGCCATAATTGCCTTCGTTTGTTCTGCTGGCAAATATAGTGCTATATTTTGCTTACCAAATATTGATTTTCTTATTTTTACCTTGCAAAGGTACTCATTTTTATCGAAAGTAAGGCATTTGTTTACCGTTTCGCGCGTGATTTAAGCAATTTTTGTCAAAAACAAGGCTGTGTTATAACAAAAAAAATGATTTTGCATAAACTTTCTGTTTTTTGATAAAGGGAGGATAAACAAATTGAATACGAATATATGAATCTACTCAAATAACAAAAATATAAAAGCATCTTCTTCATAAAATAAACAGTTTAACCTAACATTTGGGATATAGAATAATACAAAATCTCTTCAAAATTCATAATTCAACAATAATTTCTGTTAAATAAATACTAATTTGTTTGGCCATATCAAAATAAAAACCTATCTTTGCACCAAAATCAATATATAATACTGTTCAAACAAACTAAAATAGTTGTAATATGGAGAAACTTACAAGCAAAGAAGAGGAAGTGATGGAGCTGATTTGGCAGTTGGGGCTGTGTGCGCCAAAGGATGTTTCATCACTCTATCCCGATCCACAACCCAGCGCAAATGCCATTGCGCAAGTGTTTCAGGCACTGGAGAAGAAGGGGTATCTGGCACACGAACCGAAGGGACGCGGCTTCATCTATCGACCAATCGTGGACAAGCAAGCATACGGGCGAGGCAGGTTGTCGAGTGTTATCAACCGCTTCTTCAGTGACTCGTACATGAGTATAGTGTCGGCATTGATCCAAGAAGAGAAAGTCACCGAAGCGGATTTGCTTCAATATCTGGCCGACTTGAAACGTAAGGAGGGCTGACGTATGGCTGCATTCATTATC
>JAEEGK010025282.1_pt1 | contig 12212 bp, 9 predicted proteins | sample 8958771 | NCBI WGS metagenome assembly JAEEGK01 (sample SAMN16246547, study PRJNA631951) | gut metagenome | biome: gut microbiome; feature: rumen; material: SC-attached | host: Bos | place: Iran: Karaj | collected 2018-10 | reverse complement strand
GGTCTGGTTAATACAGCTGGGGAAGTAGACGACTTTAGGAGCCTCCCCCGACCCCTCCAAGGGGAGGGGAGACTCAGATGCGCTCCATTGCCCCCTCTCTTTGGAGGGGGATGGGGGGAGGCTTCTTTCGATAATGAACTGTGTGAGGTCAGACTTCTTAGGTTGTCGTTTCTTCTTAGGCATCGCCGTCGTCCACAAGGGTAGCCCCATCTTGTTCATGGCACGAGCAATACCTGTCATCATGGTGGGTCCAAGTGTGACATGACCTAAGTGAGCGACATCAAGTACGAAGCGCAGCCCGGACTTAATGCCCGCCATGTGATTGGCAGCAAACTCGCCCAACTTATATCCCATAGGGCTATTGTTCATGTCCATCTGACGTATAATATGCGTCAGCTCACCCGTATTTATCTTCATCGGACATGATGTTGAACAGAGTCCATCAGTGGCACAGGTCTGATCGCCATAGTACTTATACTGTTGCTTCAGCGTAGCCAGACGCTCCGGGTCGGCACCAGTCTTGGTGAGACTGCGTATCTCACGCTGAACAGCAATGCGCATACGACTTGACAACGTGAGTCCGCACGACATACAGTTGACCTCACAGAATCCGCACTCAATACACTTGTTAGCTCGTTTTACCTGTTCGATAGTCTCCTTGGTTGTCGATAGTGCAGGATCCATCAGATAGTGTCCACCGTCAGGCTCCTTGTCGAAATCGTAGTCGAGCACAGGCAACGGTTTCAGACACTTGATGAAACAGTCAGGATCGTCGTTGAAGATAACACCCTGATTCAACAATCCGTCAGGATCGAAGATGACCTTCAGTTCTTTCATTACCTCATAAGCCTTCTCGCCCCACTCGTATTTCACGAACGGCGCCATATTACGGCCCGTACCGTGTTCGGCTTTCAACGAACCATCGTAGCCTTCGACCACCAGCTTAGCCACATCGCGCATCATCTCAGCATAGCGAGCTACTTCGTGCTCGTCGGCAAAGCTCTGGTTCAAGATGAAGTGGTAGTTACCTTCAAAGGCATGGCCATAGATACAAGCATCATCGTAACCATGATCGGCTATTAACTTCTGTAGCCTAACCGTTGCCTCTGGCAGTGACTCGATGGGGAATGCCACATCCTCGATGAGGCACGAGGTGCCAACAGGACGCGTGCCTCCCACGCTGGGGAAGATGCCCGAGCGGATAGCCCAGTACTTGCCGTAGACTTTCGGGTCTTCGGTAAACTCGGCAGGGATATAAAGGCGGAATGCACCTAGGCACTCCTGTATCTTTTCTATCTTTTCAAGTAGCTGTTCGTGGGTAATGCCCTTTGTCTCGGTAAGGATAGCAGTAAGGTTGTGATAATCGCCAGGTTCAACACCCTCAATCTTACCAGCATCAACGTCCTTCTTATATTGCAGATAGACGGGATCGTCCACTGAACTCAGCGATTTGTAGTCGAGCATCTCGGCACTCTTTACCACCAGATTTTCGGCACTATAATCCAAATCCTCCTCGCCAGTCTTCATCTTTTTCATAGCCACGACAGCCTCGCAGCTTTCCTTCATCGTCATGAAGTAAACCATAGCCGAAGCTTTGAACGGATAGTCCTTCAGCGTCTTCATCGTCACCTCAGAGAGGAACGCTAGTGTGCCCTCAGAGCCGACTATTGAGTGGGCTATGATGTCGAACGGATCATCATAAGCCACAAGTGGACGCAGATTAAGACCCGTCACATTCTTGATGCTATACTTTTTTAATATACGCGCGCGCAATTCCTCGTCAGCACGAACACGGTCACGCAAAGCTTCAATTTTTGCAATAAACTCTGGGTGCGAGTGGCAAAACTGCTCGCGACTCTCTTTATCGCCCGTATCGAGCACAGTGCCGTCTGTCAGGATGATTCGTGCCGATACCATCATACGGTCACTGTTAGCATGGACACCACAGTTCATACCTGAGGCATTATTGACGACGATACCACCTACCATGGCCGAGCCGATTGAGGCAGGATCTGGCGGGAACACACGACTATAGGGTTTCAGAATCTGATTGACACGCCCGCCCACAATGCCTGGTTGCAACTTGATAGATTCTTTATCATCAGCCAGTTCGTATTTTTCCCAATGCTTACCAGCCACAATGAGCACACTATCGGTACAGCTCTGACCACTCAATGAGGTACCTGCTGCACGGAATGTAAACGACAATTTATGTTTCTTGCAAAGCTGGACGATTTTAGATATTTCCTCCTCGCCATCACTACGGATGACAACCTGTGGAATCTGGCGATAGAAACTGGCATCCGTGCCCCACCCCAGTCGGCGAAGCTCATCAGTATAGATACGGTCGGCAGCAACAATTTGCCGAAGTTCAGAAAGGAATTGGTCTGTCATAGGTCTTCTTGAGTTAGTGTTATTATTTTCGGCTGTAAAGATACGAAGAAAAAATGAAAAAAAAAGGAAAAAAGTTCTTTAATTGGAAAAATATTCGTATATTTGCCCAAAACTTATCATAATAATACAAAAACCTATGACAGCACTAATCTCGGTTATACCAATCCTGTTGCTCATCATCCTTATGATGGGATTCAAAGTGTCTGGTTACAAGAGCGCCATCATTACGCTCATCGTCACAATCCTCCTCGCCCTGTTTGCCGTACCTGCTATGGGCATCGTCCCAGAGAAGTATGCCGATGTCTCCATCTACGGTATCACACTGTGGTCGGTCATCGAGGGGTTCCTCAAGGCCTGCTTTCCCATCATTCTGATTATTATCTGCGCCATTTTCAGTTACAACATCCTCTGCGAAACGAAGGAGATTGAGACCATCAAGACGCAGTTTATCCAGATGACCAGCGACAAAGGCTTGTTGGTGCTGTTACTGACGTGGGGCCTTGGAGGTGTGCTTGAAGGCATGGCAGGTTTCGGCACTGCTGTGGCTATTCCTGCCGCCATCCTCATCGGACTGGGTTTCAAGCCCATGTTCTCTGCCGTTATCTGTCTGGTAGCTAACACGGTGGCTGTTGGTTTCGGTGCTGTGGGATTGCCAGCTACCACACTGACCAATCAGGTGGCTGCCAGTGGTACCGCAACACCTGAGGAGCTGTGCGAGGTTGCCACATTCATCATTCTACAGTTGTCTCTCATGTTCTATATCACACCATTCCTCATTCTGATGATGACGGATAAGACAAAAATCGTGAAGAATATCGCCATCGCCCTCTTTGTGGGCACGTTCTCCATCGTCGTGCAGTTCTGCTGCGCCCACTTCATAGGTCCTGAGACACCTGCCATCCTCGGTTCTGTAGCCGCCATCATTGCGATGCTCATCTATAACAAGCTGTTCATCAAGAAGGAGAGTGCTGCTGATACCGTACAGGTGGAGCATAAGCATTTCGGTCTCGTCAAAACCCTCAAGGCTTGGAGTGTCTATGGCCTCATCATCTTCTTCATTCTCATTTCGAGCAAGATTGTGCCCCCTGTCAACGAACTGCTGAACAATACACTAGTCACGAAATTCGACCTGCCCGTCATCGGCAACACATTCAAATTTGGCTGGCTGTCGAACGCTGGTCTGATGATTTTCCTCGGTGCTGTTATCGGCGGATTGATTCAGGGCATGAGCTTTGGCAAACTGATGAAGCTATTAGCCAAGACCACGCTGAACTTGCAGAAGACCGTTGTCACCATCTGCTGTCTGGTTGCTATGGCCATGCTGATGAACAATTCGGGCATGACCAACGACATTGCCAAAGGGCTCGTGTTGCTGACAGGTGCCGCCTTCCCGTTCTTCGCACCACTCATCGGTTCTATTGGAACATTTGTAACAGGCTCAGCCACAAATGCCAACATCCTCTTCGGTAAGTTGCAGGCTACCGCAGCCAGCGACCTCGGATTGGTAAACCAAGGAACATTCTTTGGTGTCACAGGTAGCGAGACCAACTGGCTCGCTGCTGCCAACTGTGCCGGTTCTGAGGGCGGAAAACTGTTGTCACCGCAGTCGATTGCCATCGCTACGGCTGCCTGTGACATGGAAGGACAGGATGGCGACATCATGCGCAAGACCATGCCGTTCGCCATCTTCTGGATTTTGATGAACGGTCTGATGGTGTTCCTTGGACTGCACGTCATCTAATTGAGAATTGATAATTGATAATGATATGAAGATAGGACTATTTATTCCGTGTTACGTGGATGTCGTCTACCCTGAGGTGGGTGTGGCAACATGGAAGTTGCTGAAGCACCTGGGACTGGATGTGACGTATCCTGAAAAACAAACCTGCTGCGGTCAGCCAATGGCCAACGCCGGATTCGAGAAGCAGGCCATTCCCTTGGCCGAGAAGTTTGAGGAGAAGTTCAAGGACTTCGACTACGTGGTAGCACCCAGCGTGTCGTGTACGGCGTTCATCAAGATCAACTATCCGAGGCTGCTGAGCGGCAAAACCGCTCAGCACACTGAGCACGAGTGTGAAACCGCTAAGAAGTGCATGGATGTTGTCGAATTTCTGCACGACGTAGTAAAGGTGGACCACCGACTGGGCACGTTCCCACACAAGGTTTCTCTGCACAACTCGTGTCACGGTGTACGTGAGTTGGGGCTCTCGTCGCCCAGCGAGGAGCATGTGACCCCGTTTAACAAGATTAAGGATCTGTTGCAACTCGTTGACGGCATTGATGTCGTTGAGCCAGAGCGCCCCGATGAGTGCTGTGGTTTCGGCGGCATGTTCTCCATAGAGGAAACCGCCGTTTCTGCCCAGATGGGACTGGACAAAGTGGAGCGCCATATCCAGACAGGTGCCGAATACATCACAGGTCCCGACTGCTCGTGCCTGATGCACATGGCAGGCATAGCCCGCAAGCAGGGCAAGAAGATAGAGTTTAAACACGTGGTTGAAATATTAGCAAGTGGATTATGATGCCCAGCCAAGAGAGAGCCTCCCCAAGCCCCTCCCAGGGAGGGGGTGTCTGAAATGACGACGAAGGCAGAATAAAAGAGAAAGAGAAAATATTATTTAATGACAAACCGTTTAACAAATTCCCCAACATGTAATTAAACATCCCCTCTTTCGGAGGGGCTTGGGGAGGCTTAAGATTATGAGTACACAACATAGCAACGCAGCCAAGGAGTTCTTGAAGAACCAGCAATACGCCCACTGGCACGACGCCACATTCTGGGCTGTCCGTACGAAGCGCGACAACATGGCCCACGGGTTGGACGAATGGGAGCAACTGCGCGAGAAGGCCTCGGCCATCAAGCGCCACACCATCACCCACCTCGACGAATACCTCGACCAGTTTGCCACCAATGCCGAGAAGAACGGTGTGGAGGTACATTGGGCGAAGGATGCCAAGGAGTTCAACGAAATCGTCTACGGCATCTTGAAGAACCATAACGTGAAGAAGATGGTGAAGTCGAAATCGATGCTCACCGAGGAGTGCGAAATGAACCCATACCTGGAGGAGCGTGGCATTGAGGTGGTCGAGACCGACCTTGGCGAGCGCATCATCCAGCTGAAGGGACAGAAGCCCTCACACATTGTGATGCCCGCCATCCACCTGAACCACGACGACGTGGGCGAACTGTTCGAGGAGAAGGGCATTTCAAATGAGAAGGGCAACCATGACCCGACGTTCCTGACCTATAGAGCGCGTTTATCATTGCGCAACGAGTTCCTAACCGCCGATGCTGGCATGACTGGTGCCAACTTCGGCATCGCCTCGACAGGCGACATCGTAGTATGCACCAACGAGGGCAATGCCGACATGAGCACGAGTTGTCCTAAGCTACACATAGCTGCCATCGGACTTGAGAAGGTTATCCCCAACTACGAATGTTTGGCCGTCTTCCAGCGCATGCTTTGTCGTGCAGGCACCGGTCAGCCTACGACAACCTATACGAGCCACTTCCGCAAAGCCCGTCCGACAGCCGACCAGATGCACATCGTACTGGTAGATAACGGTCGCAGCGAGTGGATAGCCAATCCAGAGCACTGGGAAGCCTTGAAGTGCATCCGCTGTGGTTCGTGCATGAACACGTGCCCTGTTTATCGTCGCTCGGGTGGCTACTCTTACAGCTACTTCATCCCTGGTCCCATCGGCATCAACCTCGGCATGTTGCGCGACACACAGGCCCATTCGGGTAACGTCTCTGCCTGCACGCTGTGTCTCTCGTGCCAGACGGTATGTCCTGTGAAGGTGAACCTCGGCGACCAGATATACCAGTGGCGCCAGCAGTTGGATGAATTTGGCACCGCTAACCCGCAGAAGAAGCTGATGTGCAAAGGTATGTCGATGGTCTACGGCTCGCCTGGTCTCTACAACTTTGGTACGGGTCTCGCTCATTGGGCTAACTTCATACCCTCGCCCATCATGAACTGCGGTCTGAATCCGTGGGCGGAAGGTCACAAGATGATGGAGTTCCCCAAGAAGCCGTTCCACGAACAGATTAAGGGAATAGTGAAAAGTGAAAAGTGAATAATTATGGCAAGTAAAGAAGATATACTGAAGAAATACAGGGCAAACGTGCGCGAGAAGTTCGACATGCCCGACCTCAGCGACATTAAGGCCACAACCTACCCTGACCCGCTGTTGCAGTTTATGAACATGACGAAGAGTGTGGGTGGCAACGCCATCGAGGTCGAGAAGGGGCGCGACATCAACGAACTCATCAAGGAACTGTACCCTGACGCCAAGGAGATTGCCTCGAACCTGCCCGAGATTACCATCGCCACGCGTAATCCTGATGAGGTCGGTCGTGCACGCGACCTGAACGGAACGGATGTAGGCATCATTCGCGGCAGTTTCGGTGTGGCTGAAAACGCCTGCGTATGGATTCCCCAGCAAATGAAAGAGAAAGCCGTCTGCTTCATCAGCGAGAATCTCGTCATTCTGCTCGACAAGAAGCAGATTGTCAACAATATGCACGAGGCCTACCGCCGCATTGAATTCAACGACTACGGCTACGGCACGTTCATCAGTGGTCCCTCTAAGACTGCCGACATTGCGCAAGTCTTGGTAATGGGTGCCCAAGCAGCTCGAAGTGCAACAGTCCTATTGATTGACGAATAGAAAAAACAAAACTTATATTCTATTTAAAAGCGTTGAGCAGGTCAATGATGCAAGTGACTTCATGGTCCGTCATAGCCTGATGACAGGGGATGGAGAGTTCCTGCGCATGGATTTGTTCGGTGACGGGCAGCGAAAGATGATGTAGTTCGGGGTAACAACGCTGGCGATGGGGCGGAATGGGATAGTGAATCTGCGTCTCGACACCGTTGTCAGCCAAATAATTTTGCAGTTCGTCGCGACGTTCACAGAAGACGGGGAAAATGTGATAAACGCAGTCGCGAGTAGCGAGCGAAGAGCGAGAATACGTTTCGTTGCCATCGAGCCGTAATCTCACGAGGTCGTTGCTTACTTCTCGTTCGTAGCGGGCAGCAATGTCCTTGCGGCGCTGGTTGTCGGCATCCAGATGGCGCACCTTGACATCGAGAATGGCTGCCTGCAGTTCATCGATACGCGAGTTGCGGCCCAGATAGTCGTGCACGTATTTCTGATGACTTCCGTAATTGCCCAAGGCACGAATGACATCAGCCAGTTCGTCATCGTCAGTGGTCACGGCACCAGCATCGCCCAGTGCACCAAGGTTTTTGCCAGGATAGAACGAGTGTCCTGCAGCATCGCCAAGAGCGCCCGTCCGTACGTGTTGCGATTTCAACGCAGCAAATCGATGTGGCAGAACTGCATCACACCAGCACCCGTGGGCCTGGGCGTTGTCCTCGACAAGTTTCAGTCCATGCTTCCTGCATATCTCCCCTATCCTATCTGTATAGGCACAGCGGCCATAGAGGTGGACTATCATGATGGCCCGCGTACGCTCAGTAATGGCCTGTTCGATGAGGGTGTCGTCAATCTGGAGCGTGTCGGGTGACGGTTCAACGAGTATGGGCACGAGACGATTCTCCGTAATGGCCAGTATCGAGGCAATATAGGTGTTGGCAGGCACGATGACCTCGTCACCCTCGTGCATCACACCCATCTCGATATAGGCTCGCAGAATCAGCGTCAGCGCATCCAATCCGTTGGCACAACCTATGCAGTGCTTCGTGCCGATATACTCGGCATAATGCTGTTCGAAACGGTGCGTGGCCTCGCCCTTCAGATACCAACCGCTGTCCAGTACGTCAGCGACAGCCTGGCGTATTTCCGCATCGTAGAGGGCGTTTACTTTTAGGAGGTCTAAGTACTTGATCATAGGTCGTATTCGTAGGTATCGTAACAGACGGCACGAGCACCAAAGCCCTCCTTCTGGAAAATCAGTTGTTCGTTGAGGTCGGCACTGTCGCTGACAGTCGACTTGCCGAAATCGATGTAGGGGTAGTCCTTATAGATATTATTAATAAGTTGGTCGAAGAGCAGGTCAATGGCACCAATGGCCTTCCCCTCGGGGGTAGCCGAAATATACTGGGTATGCAACACTTGTGGCGTCAGGAACAGCAGGGTTCCGCCCACGGGTGTCTGCCCATTGTAGGCCATCCAGAGTTTGATACGTTCTGGAAAACGGGAACGCAACAGGCGCAATTCGTCAGCAGTATGAACAGGACGCACGGCATACTTCGTTGTGAGGTTATCGTTCAGGATGTGCCAGAACGCTTCAACGTCGTCCGACTCAGCGACAGTCACGCCAGCATGCAGGGCTTTGCGCAGTCCAGAACGACGGGATTCAGCGAATTTCATGCGTTGCGTAGCCACGATGGCTGAGGAAATGTCGCGGATGGTCAAGTGGGCGTTGCAGACGGAAGTCAGCGCATAAAGGTCCTCCTCGGCAGGCAACTGATGGTAAATCCAGGGCACAGCTTTATATACCACGTGGCGGAAACCCTGCAAGCGCAGATAGTCGTTGATGGCCGTAAAAGCATCTATCACACCCTTGGCCGAGCACTGGCGACTCATGACCAGTCCTCCGTACGTCAACCCACCATGAGTAATGAGCGTATCACCCTTTTCGTTAGCAGGCAACAAAGCATAAAGACGGCGATCACGATAGACCAACAGCGAATGGTCGTGGAAACGGTCGGCATGATAGTCCATAAACCGACGGTCGAAGAGAAACGTGCCGTTCTTCGATGCTGAGACAAACCGGTTCCACTCGTCTGTATATTCTGTCGTGTAGCGTCTTACTTCGTACATCCTACGTATTTCAGAAACTCGTCGTAATCATAGATATAGTCGTCCTCATCGTAATGCTCGGAAGCCAGTACCAAGCAGACGGCACCCGACGAAAAATCGTCAAGCGTACGCCACGTATTAGTGTCGATGAGCAGTCCCTGCCAAGGATGGTTCAGGAGGATAGTCTGCTTTTCGTGCCCATTGTCGAGCGTCACATGGAACGAACCACTGAGGGCTATGACGAACTGCTTCAGGCGCTTGTGGGCATGACCTCCACGACTCTCGCCTCCAGGCACATCATAAACCCAATAGGCACGCTTGATGTCGAAAGGCACCATCGACTGAGCCTCAGCAAACGTCAAGTTGCCACGAGGGTCAGTAATCTTAGGCAGGTCAATCAGTTTTATTTCCATCAGCGGTAGCAAATTAATCACTATTCACTTTTACCTTAGCTTATCATACGGGTCAGTACCCAGCACAGTCTTTGCCAGACGCTTGGCCTTGTCACGCAAAGCATTGACATCATCGCCCACCTCACCATAGCAGAGCACAACGCCCATGCGACGGCCCTTGTGAGCCTCGGGCTTGCCAAAGATGCGGATGCGCGTGCGGTCTTCCTTCAAAGCATCGACGAAGTTGTAGTCGAGCAGCGAACGGTCAACGGGTGTCGAAGCCTCCTTGGGAGAGAGGATGACAGCCGAAGCACCAGCATGCTCCAAGTGAATACCAGCTATGGGCAGACCCATGACGGCACGGAAATGCAGTTCGAACTCACTCAGATTGGTGGTATGACCCAGCGTCACCATACCTGTATCGTGCGGACGAGGAGAGAGTTCTGAGAAGATGACTTCACCCTGCTTCGTCAAGAAGAACTCGACGCCCCAGATGCCAGCACCCGTCAAGGCTTTCGTCACCTTGTCGGCCATAAATTGAGCCTGTTTCAGAGCCTCGTCAGAAATCTTATAGGGTTGCCACGATTCACGATAGTCGCCAGCCTTCTGCACATGTCCGATAGGCGGACAGAACAGCGTAGGCCATCCGTGCTGTTGGGTTACCGTAAGGAGCGTGAACTCAGAATCGAAGTCAATAAACTCCTCGATAATCACCTCCTTCACGTCACCACGCGAACCCTCCATAGCCTCCTTGAAAGCCGTTTCCAGCTCACCCTCGTTATGCACGTAGCTCTGGCCATGACCAGAGGAAGACATCAGGGGCTTTACCACGCAGGGGAATCCGATTTCGTCAGCAGCAGCCTTGAACTCCTCGAAGGTCTTGGCATAGAAATACTTCGCCGTGCGCAGTCCTAACTCTTTAGCTGCGAGGTCGCGGATGGCACGACGGTTCATGGTGTAGTTGACGGCACGGGCACTTGGTACCACCTGAATGCCCTGCTCCTCAAACTTAAACAGGCGTTCCGTACGGATAGCCTCAATCTCAGGAACGATGATGTCGGGCTTATGTTTGTTCACCACAGCTTCCAGAGCATCGCCGTCCAACATGGAAAACACCTCGCGCTCATCAGCCACCTGCATGGCTGGCGCATTGTCGTAACGGTCACAGGCAATCACATACTGACCTGCACGCATAGCGGCAATCACGAACTCCTTGCCCAGTTCACCTGAGCCTAACAGCAATATCTTCTTCATCTGTTCTTATACATATTATCGTAATACTTCTGATAGTCTCCCGAGGTCACATTGTCGAGCCATTCCTGATTATCAAGATACCAACGGACGGTCTTCTCAATACCCTCCTCGAACTGGAGACTTGGCTCCCAACCAAGTTCCTTCTGCAACTTGGTAGAGTCGATAGCGTAGCGCAGGTCATGACCTGCACGATCTGTAACGAAGGTAATCAGATCCATGTCCTCACCTTCCTTACGACCCAGCAAGCGGTCGACGGTATTGATGACCACCTTGATGATGTCGATGTTCTTCCACTCGTTAAAACCACCAATGTTATACGTCTCAGCAATCATACCCTGATGGAAGATGAGGTCGATGGCACGGGCATGGTCCTCTACGAACAGCCAGTCGCGCACGTTCTCCCCCTTGCCATACACAGGGAGAGGCTTGCGATGACGGATATTATTAATAAACAGTGGAATCAGCTTTTCAGGGAACTGATAGGGACCGTAGTTGTTCGAGCAGTTGGTCACGATAACGGGCATGCCATAGGTGTCGTGGTAAGCACGAACGAAGTGGTCGCTCGATGCCTTGGCAGCAGAATACGGCGAATGCGGATTGTACTTCGTGGTCTCCAGGAAGAACTTGTCGCCGTATGCCAAATGATGCTCAGCACTCGATGCCGTTGTGGTGAACGGAGGCTCAATACCCTCAGGATGTGTCAACTCCAATGCGCCATACACCTCATCGGTAGAAATATGGTAAAAGCGCTTACCCTCGTAACGCTCAGGCAGCGATTCCCAATAGAGCTTGGCAGCCTGCAGCAACGACAATGTACCCATGACGTTGGTCTTGGCAAAGGTGAAGGGGTCTTTAATCGAGCGGTCCACATGACTCTCGGCAGCCAAATGGATGATGCCATCCACCTTCTTGTCCTGCATCAGCTTGTAGAAGGCATCGAAGTCGCAGATGTCCATCTTCACAAACTCGTAGTTGGGCTTGTCCTCGATATCCTTGAGGTTGGCCAGATTGCCTGCATACGTCAACTTGTCGAGGTTGATGATGTGGTAATCAGGATACTTGTTCACAAACAGGCGCACCACGTGGCTTCCTATAAAGCCTGCGCCACCAGTAATTACAATTGTACGTTTCATATAGCTATATTTTAATGTTTTCCTAATGTTATAACTTCACAATCACCGAATTTATTGCCTTCGATGGTCAATCTTATCAGCGTGCGCTCCTTATGCCACCCTTGCAGACCTGCGGCACCCGGATTGATGTGCAGCATGTTCAGGGTCTTGTCGAACTGCACTTTCAGGATGTGCGAGTGACCAGCCACAAACAGCTGGGGCGGATTGGCATAGAGCATGCCACGCACGCTATAGTCGTAGTTGCCCGGATAGCCGCCTATATGCT
>JAEEGK010025280.1_pt1 | contig 12214 bp, 12 predicted proteins | sample 8958771 | NCBI WGS metagenome assembly JAEEGK01 (sample SAMN16246547, study PRJNA631951) | gut metagenome | biome: gut microbiome; feature: rumen; material: SC-attached | host: Bos | place: Iran: Karaj | collected 2018-10 | reverse complement strand
AGGATCTAAACTACTAAGTTTTATTGAAAAAAATATAAAAAATATTACTCTTGAAGTAAGAGAAAGTAATACTGCTGCAATTAATTTTTATAAAAAGAATGGATATAATATAGTATCTACAAGACATAATTATTATAAAGATGAAGATGGATATTTAATGATAAAGAATCTAGGTGAATAAGATGAATGAAGATGTTTATATATTAGGTATAGAGAGTAGTTGTGATGAAACTAGTGTATCTATAGTAAGAAATGGAAATGAAGAACTTGCAACAGTAGTTTTATCACAAATGGATACTCATGCCGTATATGGCGGTGTAGTACCTGAAATAGCAAGCCGTATGCATGTAGAATCTATTACTATAGTGATAGAAGAATGCTTAAATAAGGCAAATATTACTATGGATGATATTACAGCTATAGCAGTTACTTATGGGCCAGGTTTAATAGGATGCCTTTTAGTAGGCGTAGAAGCTGCTGTAGCGCTTTCTTATGTATTTAATAAGCCTCTTGTACCAGTTCATCATATTGCAGGTCATATATATGCAAATAACCTAGTAAGTGAGATGCAATTTCCATTAATCGCGCTTGTTGTATCAGGTGGTCATACAGAACTTGTATATATGAAAAATAATTATGAATTTGAAAAAATAGGTGGTACTTTAGATGATGCAGTTGGAGAGTGTTATGATAAAGTTGCACGTGTACTATCTCTTCCATATCCAGGGGGACCACTTGTTGATAAAATGGCTCATGAAGGATCTGATACATATGACTTACCACTACCACTAGATGATAACACATATAATTTTAGTTTCAGTGGTATGAAAAGTGCTGTAATAAATCTTGTTCATAATGAACTACAACGTGGTAATGAGATAAGAAAAGAGGATTTAGCTACATCTTTTCAAAATAGAGTAGTTGAAATACTTACTAAAAAGACTATGAAAGCTTTAAAAGAATACAACGTAAAAAATCTTATTATTGCAGGCGGTGTATCAGCTAATAAAGGAATACGTGATACATTTACAAAAATTTGTAAAGAAGAAGGAATAAATTTAACTATTCCGAATATAAAATATTGTACAGATAATGGCGCAATGATTGCTGCGGCAGGTTATTTTGCTTATAAAAAGGGAATTCGCGCAGGATTAAACCTAAAAGCTGAAGCAACTACAAGTTTATTTTAAAAAACTATTGACAAATATAGGTTAATGATATATAATCAATACATATGAAAAAGGAAAGCGATGTATCCACATCCACCCGATTGCTTAAGTAATGGGTAAATGCCAAAGATAATATGGTAATATAAGTGGATACTCTGTATCTACTTTTTTCATGGTATAAGTGGAGGTGTTTGTTATCGCAAACAAAGAAAAAGATTTGTTTATAAATGAACAAATTCGAGCTAAAGAAGTTATGGTTATAGGTCCAAATGGGGAACAACTAGGTATTAAATCAATAAATGATGCTATCACTTTGTCAACCTATGCAGGATTTGATTTAGTAATGATCAATCCAAACGGTAATCCACCAGTATGTAAGGTAATGGATTACAATAAATTCAAATATGAAAATAAAAAGAGACAAAAAGAAAATATTAAAAAACAAAGAGAAGCTAACTTAGAGATGAAAGAATATCGTTTATCTGTTTCAATCGATGTTCATGATTTTGATACTCGTGTTAAAAATTCAAGCAAGTATCTAGAAAAGGGACATAAAGTTAAGGCATCAATACGCTTTAAAGGTAGAGAAATGGCTCATACTGAATTGGGTAAAGATGTATTACTTAGATTTGCTGATGCACTTAGTGGCGTTGCAGAGATTGAACAAAAACCAATGTTGGATGGAAGAAACATGACAATGATTCTTATGCCAAAAAAAGAAAAATAGGAGGAATTAATTATGCCAAAAATGAAAACACATAAGGGAACTAAAAAAGTTTTAAACGTTAGAGATGGTGGATCTATTAAAATAGGTCATCCAGGAACTAGACATAATACTGGAAAGAAAAATGCTGCATCTAATAGAAGTGGTAGATCACTTAATGCTATATCTAAAGCAGATGCAAATAGACTAAAAAAAGTACAATTTTAATTAAGATAGGAGGATAATTATGGCAAGAGTTAAAGGTGGAAATATCCACAAAAATAGAAGAAAAAAAGTATTAAAATTAGCTAGAGGATACTTTGGTAGTAAACATAAATTATATAAGACTGCTAAAGAACAAGTTATGCATTCATTAAAATATGCATATAGAGATAGAAGACAAAATAAAAGAGAAATGAGAAAGTTATGGATAGTAAGAATTAACGCTGCATGTCGTATGAACGATATTAGTTATTCTAAATTCATTTCTGGATTAAACAAAGCAGGTATTGCTATTAACAGAAAGATGTTAAGTGAAATAGCTATAGATGATGCTAAATCATTTACTAAATTAGTTAATACTGCAAAAGATGCTTTAGCAGGTAAAGTAGTTAAAGAAGAAAAAGTAGCTGCTCCAAAAGCTGAAAAAGCTCCAGCTAAAGAAACTGCAAAAAAAGCTCCAGCTAAAAAAGAAGATTTATCTACTAAAACAGTAGCTGAACTAAAAGAAATGGCTAAAGCTAAAAAAATTGAAGGTTATACTTCAATGAAAAAAGCTGAATTAATAGATGCTTTAAAATAATCGCAAGATTATTTTTTTCTTGTCTTAAAATAATAAAAATGTTATACTATATATAGGATAGAGGTGTATGTATGTATTTAGATGCAGTAGTAGTAATAGCGCTTGTAATATTCGCTTTTTGTTGGTTTAGAAGATTTTCTAAATTTGTATATGCATTTGCAATAATAGATATGTTTTTAAGATTAATACATTTTGTAGCTGGTCTATTTAAAATTAAAGATTTTACAAGGTGGGTAAATAGTATATTTCCAGGATCTATTCCATCAATTATGGCTAAATATACAAATGGAGTACTTTATACAATATTAATTTGGATATATGCAGGCCTTATGATATTCTTCTTAGGATATACAATAAGAGCATTTATAAGAAAAAGATAAAACATACTTAGGTATGTTTTTTATTGCAAAAAAATAATCTTGCAAAATTATTACTTTTATGCTATATTTATACTAGGTGATGGTATGAATAGAAAAGAACTAGCAGTAGAATTACTTAATAAGGTATCTAATGGGGAAAGTTATTTAACTTATAAAGAAATTGCAAAACTTACCGGATACCATGAGAAATATTTACTTAAATTAAAGAAAGAATTAAACGAAGGAACACTATCTTTAGTACACGGTAATAAAGATAGAAAACCAATTAACACAATAAGTGATGAAGAAAGAAAATACATTATAAGTTTATATAAAAGAAGTAATACAACCATAAGAAAATTTTGTAGATTCTATGCCAAAAGAAGTTATTCTTGTATATGGCATGTACTTCATGATGAAGGATTAATATAATAACTGAGGTGTATCGTATGAATGAGTACAATATAGTTGGATTATATGATCATAATGCTGATTCATATAAGAAAATTAAAGAAGGTTTTAAAAATAGTAATGAAGTAGCAATTGTCCATGCGACTGGTACTGGAAAGAGCTATAATGCTATTCAATATGCATATGATAATAAAAATGAAAAAATCATATATGTTGTTCCATATAATTCAATTATAGAGCACATATATGAAATAATAAACAATAATCCAAATTTAACAATGAATGATTTTAAACATGTTGAGTTTAGAACATATACAAGTTTTGTTAATATGTCGGATAGTGAATTACAAAATTTAAATGTTGATACTTTAGTACTTGATGAATTTCATCATTTAGGTGCGCCTGTATGGGGTAAAAAAATACAAACTATAGTAGATACACATCCAAATATTAAAGTTCTTGGTATGACCGCATATACAGTAAGAGATAGAGGCACATCTTATGAAAGAGATATGGCAAATCCAGAAACTGATGAACTTTTTTCTAATAAGGTAGTATCAAATTATGGTTTATGTGATGCTTTTGTTGATGGGGTATTGCCAAAACCAATATATAGAAGTGCATATATAAACTTAGAAAAAACAACTGAACAATTAGAAAAAAGAATTGATAAATTAAATCACGATTCTAAAGATTATATTGAATTATCAAATTTAATAAGAGATTTAAAAAAGAGAGTTCATGAAGCACCTAGTGTTGCAGAAATATTTAAAAATAGTATAAAACCAAATGGTAAATATATTTATTTTTGCCCATTAAATCCAGAAAAAGGCGTAAATGATATAGATACTATACAAAAAGAAGTAAAAGAATGGTTAAAACAAATGGGTTTAACCGAAAATGATTATGAACTATATAGTACTACATCTGAAATGGGTGAAGAAGGTAAGAAAAATAGAAAAGCATTCTATAATGATATAGATTTAAATAATAATAAAGCAAATAATAAATTAAGAATTATGTTTGCAATAAATCAATATAACGAAGGTACGCATGTTCCTAATATTGATGGAGTTATTATGGCTAGAGCAACCCAATCAGATATTGTATTTTTTGAACAATTGGGAAGAGCATTATCTGTTAAAGGAAGAACAAAAGAATACTTTGATTACTATCAAACTAAATCTATTGAAGAATTAAAGATAATATGTCAAAAAAGAGGAATACATTTAAAAGATAGTTTAGATAAAGAAGACATAATAGAACTATTAATCGCACCTATAGTAATAGATTTAACTAATAACATAGGTTTTATTAATGAATTAGAGAATAATTTAAAAGATAAAATAAAAGAAGTAAGCAGTAAAGACACAAGAACTTCAAGAGTAACACACCTATTAAATGCTAGTTTTGATATTGAAATGTTAAATCAAGATCTATATAACATAGTAAAATATACGGAAGATAGATTATCACGAACTTGGGAGGATAACTATGAACTAGCGAAAGCATATTATGAACATTATGGTAATCTAGAAATACCACGTTTATTTAGAACAATAAATGGGTATGAATATGATGAAAATGGTATATTATTAGCGCATTGGATTTCTAATCAACGCTATGCATATAAAAAAGGCACTTTATCTGAAGATAAAATAAATTTGTTAAAAGAAATAGAAATGTCATTTGAAATTGCTGATCGTGCGGATATTTGGATGAAAAAATATAATTTAGCGAAAGCATATTATGAACATTATGGAAATTCAGAAATACCGGTAGGTTTTAGAACAATAAATGGATATGAACGTGATGAAGAAGGCGAAGATATTGGACTTTGGATTGAGAATCAACGTAGAAGAAAAGATTCTTTAACCGAAGAAAGAATAAACTTATTTAAAGCAATAAAAATGCGTTTTGAAAACATCGATCGCATGGATATTTGGATGCAAAAGTATAATTTAACGAAAGCATATTATGAACATCATGGTAATCTAGAAATACCATTTGATTTTAAAACAATAAATGGATATGAACGTGATGAAAATGGTATTTCACTCGGTGGATGGCTTTATACTCAACGTAAGGCATATAATGAAGGTACTTTATCTGAAGAAAAAATAAATTTATTAAAAGCACTAGGAATGCGTTTTGAAAATATTGATTATATGGACACGTGGATGGAAAGATATAATCAAGCGAAAGCCTATTATGAATATTATGGCAATCTTGTAATACCACAAGGTTTTAAAACAATAAATGGATATGAAAGTGATGAAAATGGTATAGATTTAGGAGCTTGGCTTCTTAATCAACGCTATGCATATAAAAAAGGTGCTTTATCCGAAGAGAAAATAAACTTATTAAAAGCACTAGGAATGCGTTTTGAAAGTATTAATTATATGGATGATTGGATGGAAAAATATAAATTAGCGAAAGCCTATTATGAACATCATGGTAATTTAAAAATACCACAAGGTTTTAATACTATAAATGGATATGAACGTGATGAACAAGGTGAAGATTTAGGAACTTGGGTTAATAAGCAACGTTCGGTATATAAGGGACTTAAAGGAACTAGTGATTTAAAACAATTCGAAAAAATTAAGTTATTAGAGGATATTGGAATGATTTGGTTTGAAGAAAAAACAGATGATAAATTACAGGCACAAGAAATAAATGATAAAAATATATCTTCTAAGAATAAAGAAATCCAAAATAGATTTTATAGTTTATTAAATAAATATGATCAAAATACATTACCTAATCGTGATGATATGAATAATGATTTTATTGATCAATTGAATAGAAAAAGATAATCAAATGATTATCTTTTAATTAAACTAACTAAATAATACATTATAACTGATATTATCATAAGTATTATAATACCACTTATAACAAGACTTAAATTAAATACTTGTGATCCATATAATATAAGGTATCCTATACCTTTTTTTGATACTAAGAATTCTCCCATAATAACACCTATTAAAGACATACTAATATTTATTTTTAGTGTACTTATAATTGTAGGCATACTCCCAGGAAATATCAATTTAGTATATAGTTGTATTTTATTGGATCCTAAACTTTTCATTAGGTTAATTTTATTTTTATCTATATTATTAAATCCTTCATATACATTTACTATTGTAAGTATAAGTGATATAAGTAAAGACATAACTATAATAGATTTCATACCTGCTTTAAACCATATGATTATTATAGGACCTAGTGCTACTTTAGGAAGACTATTAAGTATAGTTAGATATGGTTCTACAATTTTATATATGGTTTTATTAAACCAAAGTATAGAGGCAATTATTATACCTAATATTGTTGCGATAGAAAAACTAATTATTACTTCATATACTGTAGTCCATATATGAGATATTAAATGCTGCTTATTATATAAGTTTATAATAGTATCTACGACCTTTTTAGGACTAGAGAATATAAATGTATTAATTATATCCAAATCTCCTAGTATTTGCCATATAAATATAAAAAGAATAAATATAATTATTTGACAAAATATAATAATTCGTTTATTATTTTTTAATTTATTTAAATATAATATATGTTCTTTACTCATGATAATCAATATCCTTCCATATTAAATCATAGTAATAATTAAATTTAGGATCTCTTCTATTATTAATAGGTGTATCTTTATTTTCTAGTTCTATATTATAAATATTTTTAATTTTGGCAGGTCTATCAGTTAAAACAATAACTTTATCACACATGCTGATAGCTTCTCCTATATCATGGGTTACCATAATCATAGTTTTATTTTCTTTTTTTAGTATATTATATATATCATTAGATATTCTTAATCTACTTTGATAATCTAATGCACTAAATGGTTCATCAAGTAAAAGTAAATTTGGCTTTGTAGCGAGTGTTCTAATTAAGGCTACTCTTTGTCTCATACCTCCTGATAGATTATCTGGATATGAATATATAAAGTCTTTTAATCCATACGAATTTAATAGTTTTAAAACGTAATCTTTATCATTTTCTTTTTTTATTTCTAAACCTAACATACAATTATCTAGTATATTTCTCCAAGGGAATAAACTATCTTGTTGTAACATATATCCTATTTTTGTATTATTCATTTTTATAGAACCATCTGTTTTATTTTCTAAGCCACATAGTATTGATAATATTGTACTTTTACCACATCCAGATGGACCTACTATAGCGATAAATTCACCTTCATTTACGGTAAATGATATATCTTTTAAAGCTTCTATTTCTGAATACTCTGTGTGATATATCTTTTTTAAATTATTAACTTCCAGTATCATAATTCACCTTCTACTTATAATATGAATATTATATTTATTTGTTAAGGCATATATATTATCAAATAATAAATTTATGAATATACTATATTGATTGGAGGAGTTATGAGAAAAACATTAATTAGAGTAATAGCAATTGCTATTATAGTATTACTTGCTGTAGGCACACTTTATAAAAAAGGTAAGAAGAATGATTTAAAGAAAATTACTGTATCAGAAGTTGCACACTCTGTATTTTATGCACCTATGTATGTTGCAGATGCTCTTGGATATTTTAAGGATGAAGGGCTTGATGTAGATATAGTACTTGCAAATGGAGCTGATAGTGTTGCGGCTTCAGTAATGAGTGGTTCATCTGAAATAGGATTTTGTGGTAGTGAACAATCTATATATATCTATAATGGTGGAGAAAAAGATTATTTAGTTAACTTTGCTGGTCTTACTAAAAGAGATGGTAGTTTTATAGTAGGTAGAGTAGCTAAAGATTTTGATATTATGGATTTAAAAGGTAGCCATATAATTGCAGGTAGAGAAGGTGGAATGCCTGCTATGACACTTGCTTATACTTTAAAAGAACAAGGAATAAGTTTGGATGAGTTAGAATTTGATACTTCTATAGCATTTGCAGCTATGAGTGGTGCATTTATCTCTGGAATAGGAGATTATGTAGCTCTTTTTGAACCTACTGCACTATCAATAGAAAAAAATGAATATGGTTATGTAGTTGCTTCTTTAGGTATGCTAGGTGGAGAAGTACCATATACAACATTCCAAGCAAGAAAAAGTTATATAGAAAAAAATAAAAATGTTATAAAAGGTTTTACAAATGCAATACAAAAAGGACTAGATTATACATATAGTCATAAAGACTCTGAAATAGCAGATTTACTTATAGATTATTTTCCTGATATATCTAAAAACGATTTAACTAAAGTTATTAAAAGATATAGAGATAATGATTCTTGGTATAAAACTACTTATATAACAGAAGATGGCTTTAATAGAGTTAAAGATATAATGAAAAACTCAGATAAACTTGAAAGTGATACACCTTTTGATAAAGTAATTGATAATACATACAATAAAAAACAATAGGTTAACTATTGTTTTTAAATTTACATAATTTTTGAAAAATGCTATAATTTTATATGAGAGGTGACTGGCGTGAAAAAGATAAGAGATGTGATAATAATTATTATAATTATATTACTTATGTGCTTTATAGTATCTAGAATTTATATAATTGTTTCGGATGGTAGTAAATTAAAAAAGCAAGTAAAGTCAAATACAGATATGTCTCGTTCAATAACAAAGAAGAAAGTAAATAATGAAGATTTCAAGACTGATTACGAATTATTTGTTGAAAATGTTAAGAGCGAAGCTGATGATTATTGGTACTATATAAAAGGTTTTATAGTGAACAAGAGCAATGAGAATTATGATGGCGTTTTGATACAATATGATGCGCTAGATGCAGATGGTTATAAACTTGTGACTTGTAGCGATATTACATACAATTTAAAATCTGGCGACAGTTATGCGTTTAAGGCAACATGTGTAACTGATAAAACAAAGATAGCTAGTTATAAACTATATAATATTATGCCACTCGACATCACACAATAAAAAACAATAGGTTAACTATTGTTTTTATTTTTCTATAACTTTTGGCATAGGTAAACCAAATTTAACATGATTAAAATGTTCTATACCTTGTTCTTTACAAAGTTCAGTATATTTATCATCCCAAGAAAGTCTATATGCTTTGCTGATATCTAAATTTAATAATTCAATCCATTTTTTAACTACTTCTTCTGGATCTTTATTTATATTCTTATTTTCTATTTCTAGAGCAATTCCAAAAGGATATTCATCTATAGATATTTCAATATCATCATTTGTAAAAATAGTTCTATATCTTTCATAGCTATCAACAGGTTTCATTTTTAATACATTATTTATAATAAACATTAAGTTATCGTATTCTTCATATTTAATTGTTAGTTCTACTTCCTCTTCCTTGTTGACACTATCTTTAGTAGTATCTTTAATTCTTCGTTTCCAACTAATTTTACACTTGGACTCTATTTCATTTTTGGTAATTCTTATTCTAAATCTACCATCTATTTCTTTTGAATAGAAACTAATATCTTTACTTGGGTGGTCATATTGAGTGGTTTTTTCATAGCTCCTTTTACCCATATTTAATTCATTAAAACTTTTAAGCTTTTTAGTAATACTATCTAGTTTTTCAAAAGGAAAATAATATCTTACTTCGTATTCCATTTTAATCACCAAATATATTATAACATATAAAAATTGTATTGATATCAAAACAATTGTTTGGTATAATTAATATAGAGGTGCGAGTATGAACTTAGATAGATTAAACAAAGAACAAAAAGAAGCAGTTATTAATACAGAAGGACCTATGTTGGTACTTGCAGGAGCAGGTAGTGGTAAAACAAGAGTACTTACAACAAAAATAGCTTACTTAATTGAACAAGGCGTAGATCCAGAAAATATACTTGCGATAACATTTACAAATAAAGCAGCTAATGAGATGAAAGAACGTACATGTGCGATGCTAGGATTTGAAACTTATAAAATACAGATTTCTACATTTCACTCTTTTGGTCTTACACTTATTAAAAGATATTATTATTTATTAGATTTAAAACCTAATTTTACTATAATAGATGCAGATGATTCTTTAAGTACAGTTAAAAAAATACTTAAAGATTTAAATTACGATCCTAAGTTTTATAATCCTAAAAATATAAGAAATAGAATTAGTAGTGCGAAAAATGAATTAATGACTCCTGATGATTTAGATAAATTTACAAATAATGATATGGATGAAGTAGTAGTAAAAGTATATCGTGCTTACGAGGCTAAATTGAAATCTAATAACAGTCTAGATTTCGATGATTTATTAATGCTTCCAATAAAATTATTTAAAGAACATAAAGATGTACTTGAAATTGTACAAGAACAATATAAATATATACTTGTAGATGAATATCAAGATATAAATGAAGTACAATATGTATTAACTAAGATGATTAGTGCGAAATATAAAAATATATGTGTTGTAGGAGATCCAGATCAAAGTATATATGGATTTAGAGGATCTAATTATAAAAATATACTTAATTTTGAACACGATTATAAAAATGCGAAAGTAATATTACTTGAACAAAATTATAGATCAACAAAAACTATATTAAATGCAGCAAACTCAGTTATTAAGAACAATAAAAACAGAAAAGAAAAAGAGTTATGGACTGATAATGAAGATGGTAATCTTATTAAATATAGAAGATGTGAAGATCAGATAGATGAAGCAAACTTTGTTAGAAATGGTATTAATAAATTAATTGATGATGGAGTACCTTTAAATGAGATTGCGGTTCTATATAGAACTAACGCACAGTCAAGAAATATAGAAGAAGCTCTTCTTAAAGATAATATTCCATATAAAGTAGTAGGTAGTTTTTATTTCTATAATAGAAAAGAAATTAAAGATTTAATTGCTTATTTAAAACTTATATATAATCCTAGTGATGATTTAAGTTTAGAACGTGTTATTAATGAACCAAAAAGAGGTATAGGACTTAAAACAATAGAAACTATTAGAACAAAAGCTACTGCTTTAAACGATAGTATGTTTAATACTATAGAAAAAGGTAAAGAATTAGAATTTAAAAAATTGATATTAAGTTTTATAGAAGCTAGTGAGGAGTTATCACTTACAGAATTAGTTGATTTAATACTAGATAAAACTGGTATTAGACATGAGTTAGAACTTGAAGATACAATAGAATCACAATCAAGACTTGAAAACTTAGAAGAGTTTAAATCTATTACAAAGAGTTTTGAAGATCAATACGGTGTTGTTTCTCTTGCTGAATTCTTAGAAGAAATAAGTTTAGTATCTGATGTAGAAGAATATAAAAATAGAACTGATGTAGTAACTCTTATGACAGTTCATTCTGCAAAAGGATTAGAGTTTAGTTATGTATTTATAATCGGTATGGAAGAAGGCATATTTCCACATACCATGTCACTCATGGAAAATGATATAGAAGAAGAAAGAAGACTCTGTTATGTAGCTATCACACGTGCTAAAAAGTGTCTTACTATATTAAATGCTAAAAGAAGATTATTATACGGATCTGATAGTTTTAATCCACCTAGTAGATTTATAAACGAAATAGATGATAAATATCTTGATAAAGAAGAAATAGTAGTTGGTAAACCTAGATTAAAAATCAATAGAGATAACATAAATGAAGAGATAGAATATAATCTAGGAGAACATGTAAAGCACGAAAAATATGGTGAAGGTGTAATAATAGGTATAGAGAGTTCAATACTTACAATAGCTTTCCCACATCCACATGGTATAGTAAAAATCATGAAGGGACATAAGTGTATAACTAAAATAAAAA
>JAEEGK010025278.1_pt1 | contig 12214 bp, 4 predicted proteins | sample 8958771 | NCBI WGS metagenome assembly JAEEGK01 (sample SAMN16246547, study PRJNA631951) | gut metagenome | biome: gut microbiome; feature: rumen; material: SC-attached | host: Bos | place: Iran: Karaj | collected 2018-10 | reverse complement strand
ATGGGTATGGTACCGAACATCCGAGACAGAGGAATACAGGAACCTCAATATCGAGATCCTGCAGAACGGTCTCGCGATAGCTTCGAGTTCGGCCAACAACCGCTACGGTACGACCGCGGTTACCGCTATCGAAAGCGCCAAAGCGCAAAAGCTCAATATCTACTCCGGTCAGAAGGACCCCGATTTCTTCTACGGCGAAGCCGTGGAGCTTACCTTAAAGGAGCTCCGCACGACGGTCGAGCAGTATAAGGACATCCAGGTGGCTTTTGAGGGAGTGGTCACGAAGAACTACAACAATGCTGTCTATGTCGAGTCGTTTGACGAGGAGACGGGTCTTTATTACGGCATCATGGTCTACTACGGCTTTAACCTCAGCGGCGAAGGTCTTGAGGTCCTGACTGTCGGCAATCTGGCCCGCATCGTCGGCAAGGTTCAGTATTACGAGGCGGGCGGTTCCTATCAGGTTTCCGGTCTGACGTACCGAGCGATGAAGCCGGACGATCCCGGCAACATACAGAAGCTCGGCGACGGTTATTCGCCTTCGTTCAAGGAAACGGACGCGAAGACGCTCATGACCGGTACGGTGGACGTTTCCGTCGGTGAAGAGACAAAGACCTTCGACTACGGTTATCTGGCGCTGGCCACGACCGTGGAAGTAAAGGATCTCGATGTTGTCAGCGTTTACACGACAACGAGTGAAGAGAGTTCTTCAAAGGGCGCCCTTACCCTTCCCTGCAAGGCTGCGGACGGTACCGGGATCGATGTGAGGACGGTCGTTCTCCATGATCAGGACGGCAACGTGGTCACGGCGGACGAATATGAGGGCAGGAACATTTCCGTAAAGGGTATCGTGGATGTCTTTGACGGAAAGTATCAGGTGAAGGTTTTATCCACGCAGGATATAACTATAAATTAACAGAGAGAAAAGAGGAGAAAAATGAAGAAACTTATTGCTTTGCTTCTGGCAGCGGTTCTCTGTGTTGCAAGCCTTACGGCATGCGGCAAGAAGGATAATACCGGCGATAACGGTGCTGCTTCGGGTGACATTGAGTCAGCTAAGGCTTATCTTATCAGCATGTATGAGAAGAGCGCCGAAGTTACCGCATCCGATTATGAGGTTGTTTCCCTTGTTATGGTTGACGGCGTTAAGTACAACGTAACCTGGACAACAGACGCTGCAGACGTTAAGGTCGTTGCAGGCGAGAAGATGACAAAGATCGATGTCGACGAGGAATCGGCCAATGACGTAGCATATGTTCTTACCGCTACTCTTGCGGATCCTTCCGGCAAGACAGCTACCGCTACCTTCAATCACAAGGTTCCCGCATACAAGCTTACCAGCTGGACAGAATATGCCGCAGCTGCAGCAGGCGACAGCCTTGTTGTTAAGGGTATCGTAACAGGCATCATGTCCAAGAAGAACGGCAATTCAAGCAACTGCCTCTACTTCCAGGACGAGGTAGGCGGATACTACGCTTACAACCTTGGCACCGATCCTCTTGAGCAGGGTATCAAGGTTGGTATGACCGTTAAGGTTACCGGTACAAAGGACATCTACAGCGGCACTCACGAGATCAAGGACGGCGTTGTTGCCATCGTTGATGAGAGCACCACTGTTCCCGCTCCCGTTGATTACACGGATGCATTCACAAACGCAGCAGATCTTAAGGACGCTTCGATCACCGAGAAGCAGGCTCTGCTCGTTACACTCAAGAACGTTGAGATCTCCGGACAGGATGTTGCCGGCGGATACTTCAAGTTCAAGCTCGGCGGCAAGGAGAGCTACATCCGTATTTCTTCTTCCGTTTGCCCTATCGTTACAGAGAAGGACGCTTTCATCGCAGGCCACACCGAGCATACAGGCTGGCTGGCTGACGCTACCGGCGTTATCTGCGTATATGACGGCGCATTCTATCTTACACCCGTTACCGTTGACGGCTTTGTTTACAACAACCTTCCTCAGAAGTCCGATAAGGAAAAGGTTGAGTTCGAGGCAGCAAACGTTTCGATCCCCGGCCGCTTCACAGAGGCAGGCGAGGCTGAGCTTCCCGCAAAGGGAACCACATTTGACGATGTAGCTATCGCATGGGCTACCGACAACGAGGCTGTTGCGGCTGTTGCTGACGGCAAGCTCGCCATCACACTTCCCAACGCAGATACCACCGTTACCGTAACCGGTACATTCACATGCGGCTCCGAGACCTTCGAGCAGGCATATGAGATCAAGGTTGAGGCTCCCGCAGACGATCTGTCCGTAGCAGAGACTCTGGCTAAGGCATTTGCTCTGGGTGAGGGCGAGGCTATGACAGGCGTTCAGGTTCTCCGCGGCGAGATCGTTGAGATCCCTACAGCTTACAACCCCGAGTACGGCAATGTAACAGTTAATATCCAGGTCGGCGAGCAGGTGATCCAGTGCTTCCGTCTGATCGGCGGCGAGGAGCTCGTTGTAGGCGATGTTATCACCGTAACCGGTAACCTCAAGAACTACAAGGGCACCGTTGAGTTTGACGCAAAGTGCACATACTCGAAGGATCTTTCGATCGAAGAGGCTAAGCAGGAGGTTGTTCTTGCTAAGGCATTCGAGCTCGGCGAGGGCGAGGCTATGACCGGAACCCAGATCCTGCGCGGTGAGATCGTTGAGATCCCTACAGCTTACAATCCTGAGTACGGCAATGTTACCGTTAACATCAAGGTCGGCGAGCAGATCGTTCAGTGCTTCCGTCTGATCGGCGGCGAGGAGCTCGTTGTCGGCGATGTTATCACCGTAACCGGTAACATCAAGAACTACAAGGGCACCGTTGAGTTCGACGCAAAGTGCACCTACGTTAAGAATCAGTCCCTCGAGGACGCAAAGGCTGCTCTCGTTCTGAAGAAGGCCTTTGAGCTGGCTGAGGGCGAGGCTATGAACGGCCTCCAGACCGTGACCGGTACCATCACCGAGATCCCTACAGCATACAATGCTGAGTACGGCAATGTTACCGTTAACATTCAGGTTGGCGAGTACGTAGTTCAGTGCTTCCGTCTGATCGGCGGTGAGGAGCTCGCAGTCGGTGATGTTATCACCGTAACCGGTTACCTCAAGAACTACAAGGGCACTGTAGAGTTCGACGCTAAGTGCACCTACGAGAAGTAATAAATATTGTTTAGGCAAAAGGCCTTCGGAGTGATCCGGAGGCCTTTTTTTGATATTCACAAAAAGAGGTAACTTTTAGACACTTTTTTTTTATATCGCTCCTATGATAATCTATAAACGCGGTATCGATAAGGCTGTTTTGGGGCATCCGGATACAATGATATCCGCATCGAAAATTCATAAATTGTTATAAGAGGAGGGTAAAATGTTTCAATTCGATCAATGTAACAGGAGAAAGAGTAATGAACGCAGACTGCTGAAGACTGTCCTGTCGCTCATTACGGCACTTGCACTGGTGATCACCATGCTGCCCATGGGAAGTGTGAAGGTTCATGCAGCTGTTGGTGATGAAGTGTCAAGCGGCACATGTGGTGCACATTTAACATGGAAGCTCACGGTAAACGGAGAGAATATCGAGGGCATTACCCCGATGACACTCACAATATCCGGTACGGGGAATATGGATACGTATACTAATATGCAAGGGGGGATTTTTGCTCCCTGGAGCAGTTATCGTGATTCGATCACCGAAATCTCGTTACCGTATGGCATCACCTCTATCGGCCAGAGCGCATTCTGGAAGTGCAGCAGGCTTACCCGGGTATCTATACCGGACAGCGTGACCGAGATAGGAATCGGGGCATTTCAGGAATGCGGGAGTTTGTCATCTGTTACCTTCGGGAGCGGTTTAAAAAGAATTTCCGGCGTTGCTTTTGTGTTATGCGGTCTTAGATCTGTCACTATCCCCGATAGTGTGAACTTTATAGGTTCAGGCGCATTTGCAGGCAACGGAAATCTTACCGGTGTAAACATCGGAAAGAACACGTCAGCTCTTACATGGGGAAATGCTTTCTATGGTGATGGATATTGGTGCAGAAGTCTGACCGCGATAGAAGTCGATCCGGATAACACAGCCTATTCCACGGAAGGTGGCGTGCTTTTTAACAAAAATAAAACAAAGCTGGTATACTATCCCTCGGGAAAACAGGATTATACCTATACCATACCTGATACGGTTACGGAAATAAGGCCTTACGCATTTGCAAGTGCAATAAGTCTTACGTCACTGGTTGTCCCCGGAAATGTAAAGAAAATCGGTGAATGTGCATTTTTGAATGCACCTTCACCGATACTCAGTGAAGGTGTCGAGGAAATAGAAGAATGTACTTATTATCCTACTTTCCAGTTTTCTATTAATTCGCCCGAGGTTTATACTTTACCTTCTTCGCTCAAAAAAATCGGTTCCAATGCATTGGCGGTGTTTGGCAACGGCACTTTATTGATCCCGGGAGAAGAAGTAGAATTTGGACGAAATCCGTTCAGAGACAGTACGGGCGGATTAAGTTTTACCGGAACTATCTACGCACCGGCGACCGTTGAATGTGATAATCTGAATAAGCTAAAATATAATATCGTTTATATCTGCAAAGCTCCGGTTGTGAGTCAGCAGAACTATGTTTACAGCGGAAATCAGATAACACATCTGGATTTATCTGCCAACGGCGGATATGTGATGGATCCTTCGAGTGTAAACACAGCTGCGGATAAGGGAGACTATACGGTAAAATTATCCCTGAAAGCTGATCGCCAGGAAAACGGGCATTCCGTTTCCTATGTCTGGGGCGATGTAAGTAAGCCGTCAACCTGGACATCCGCAAGCGATAAAGCGGATAAGGTTTATAACTGGAGCATAGGAGAACCTCTGCCCACCTCCGGTACTGCCGGTGGCTGTACATGGTCATTGAGTGACGATAATAAGACTCTTACGATTTCAAAGTCAGCAGACGGTGACGGAAAACTGCCTGACTATCAGTCGCCCTGGAACTATAAAAATACGATCACAAAGGTGATTATCAATGAAGGCGTAAAGAGTATCGGAAGCAGATCTTTTGCGGAGCATACTGCGCTGGAATCGGTAACACTGCCCTATGGCCTTGAAAAAATAGGACAAATGGCGTTCAATGAATGCACGGCGCTGAAGCAGGCAGAAATTCCGGGAACTGTATCTACAATAGCGTGGTTGGCTTTCGGGGGATGCTCTTCACTAGAATCGGTAACCATTAATGAAGGTGTGGAAAAAATCGATGCTACTGCATTTGGGTCCTGCACATCCCTTAGCTATATAGCTATCCCGGGAACTGTAAAAGAGATAGGCATGGCAGCATTTGACGGCTGCAGCTCACTTGGATCGGTTTATATAGGAAAGGGCGTGGAAAAAATACATGGCGGCGCATTTGATGACTGCAGCCTTCGAACGGTCGTTATCAATGTAAAAGATCAGGTGGATTTTGATAGTTCGGTTTTCTATACTCCGGGCAAAACTACTGCGGGGTTTGGTGAGATCAACTTCAGCACGTCTACAACAGGACTGAAGAAGCTCACTTCGACAGCCGGAAAGCTGACAGCAACAGCACAGCGCGGCGATTATACAATGCCTGTAACAGCGGCTGCATTTACCGTAAAGCTTGTGGATACATCTGCCACTGCTGTTCTTGAAAAGACCAGCTATGAGCGTACGGGAAGCCAGATCAGGCCTGCGGTAAGGGTTGAAGATGCAGGGAAGGAACTTATCGAGGGAACTGATTATTGCGTTGAATATGATACCAATACCGAAGTCGGAACAGGCTGGGTTACTGTCTTCGGTTTGGGCGAGTATACCGGAAGTATCGATCTGATGTTTACTATTACAAACGGTTCGGGCGGAGGATCGACAGGTGGCTCGGGCGGAGACTCGACAGGTGGTTCAAGCGGAGACTCTACCGGTGGTTCTACGGGTGGTTCAACAGGAACTGCGACAGGAACAACCGATACTGCAACCGATACAACCACAGAGAACAAGAAGGATGAGACCACTGCACAGGTAACCGAGAATGAGGACGGCTCAACCACTGCAACAACCGTTGAAAATAATCCCGACGGTTCCGTAACCACAAAGGAAGAGACGAAGACCGCTGACGGTTCGACCACCACTAAGGAAGAGACAACCGACGCGAACGGCAACACCAAGCTTTCCGAGAAGACCGTTGATGCCGACGGAACCGTAACTACCAGGCAGGAGACCAGGAAGGCAGACGGAACCGGCAGCGCATCCAGCACCACCAAAGACGAGGACGGAAATGTCCTCTCCACCACAAAAGAGAAGACCACGATCAACAGCAACGGAACAGTCAAGACCAAGGCCACTACCGAAAACGCAGATGGATCGAAGGTTGAGAACACAGTAAAGACTTACAAGTCGGGCAGGGTCGTTGAAGAGACGACTGAGACCGATGCTGAAGGCAACACCAGCACCACGAAGGAAACGACCAGGACCGATGCTGAAGGCAATATAACCAAGACTGCCAAGACCGTTGCAAAGGACGCTGACGGCAACGTAACATCTACCGTTACCGAAAAGGAAACCATTTCAACAGATGAGAATGGCAATAAAAACACAGTATGCGAGACGGTTGAAAAGGATGCCGAGGGTAAGGTGGTAAGTACTACGACCGAAACGATCGTTACCGACGCAAAGGGCAAGTCGGCAGTTACGACCGAGACCGTAAATGCAGACGGCTCAAAAGTTGAGGAGAAGTTCGCAGTCAGCACCAATGGCAGTGTGAAGATGTCCTCACTTAAAACCGCACAGAAGGAAGTAACGATCCCTGATACCATCGAGGTTAACGGCAAAGCGCGTCCCGTAACTACTATCGGCAGCAATGCGCTGAAGGGCAACAAGAAGATCACGAGCGTATCGATCGGTGATAATATCTCCACGATCGGAGCGAACGCTTTCAAGGGTGATAAGAAACTTGCGAACATCGAACTGTCCGATTCAGTCATTAAGATAAGCAAGAATGCCTTCAAGGGCATTTCCAAGAAAGCTGTCTTTAAGATCAATGCCGTAAATGAAAGAGAATTCAACAGGATCGTAGAGCTTATTAAGGCTTCAGGTGTAAGCGACACGGTAACTTTTGAGAGAGTAACAGAATAAGTTCATGGTGCCTGTCACCGTAAAAAGGCCTTCGGAGTGATCCGGAGGCCTTTTTTATGGTATAATGGAGCTGTGTATGACATTTTTTTAAGATTTTTTAAAATCCCTATTGACCTTACAGTTAACTGTAATGATATAAATGCCTCGAAAGGAGGTAACAGGTATGACGATAAAAGAATTCGCCAAGCTCTGCGACTGCAATCCGCAGACTCTCAGATACTACGACAGCATCGATCTGCTGAAACCGGTTAATGTGGATTCCTGGACGGGGTATCGCTATTATGATGAGGAGCAGGCCGTCACATTTGTAAAGATCAAAAATCTGCAAAAGGCAGGCTTTTCCATCGATGAGATCAAAGAGCTGGTACAAAAAGACGATCTCGCTGTCGCCATGGCCTTCGAGAAAAAGATCGACGAGGCCGAGACACGTTTGCGGGAAATAAGGACCATACAGAGATCATACCTGACCGAAATTATGAATATCAAAGAGAAGATCAGTGAAGTTAAGAACCGGATCATGGGCAGCATCGAGGCATACGATCCCACAGAGGAGTTCGGCATCGAACAGAAGCAGTATGATGACATCCGCTCGAATATCGAGCAGTGCTTTGCCGAAGTAGAACAGTCCGACAGCTTCAACAAATTCGGCGGAATGCTCCCGGCCTCGACGGATATGTCGGCCGCCCGCCCTGAGACTCCCGGCTTTGTTAAGGACCCCACCTACAAGGTTATTTATGAGAAGCACGGCTGGACTAATGTAAAGGATTTCCTGCCTGAGTTCGAGAACCTCGAGAGCGGTGAATACGGACTGGATTTCTGCGTGACCGAAGACAAGTATAAGGATTCAATAGCATTCTCGAACACCATCCTCGGTGTTCTGCTCGAGAAGAACGAGGGCAAGAAAAAGACATTATCCTGCGGCGTGGACAAGTCCGCAGACGGACAGAACCACTTCAGACTCTTTAAGAAAGTGATCGGATAAGCGGAAATAAATATTGACAATTGCGCTCTAACGCATTAGAGTAAAGATAGTCTAATGCGTTAGAGCATTTTTTATGCAGGGGTGATATTACCATGGAAACACCGAAGATTTTTGAGAGCGAATACAGATTCTGCAGGCTGTTGTGGGAGCATGAGCCGGTGAGGAGCAGCGAGCTGGTGAAGCTGTGCGGAGAGCAGCTGGGCTGGAAGCCTACCACGACATATACCGTGATCAAGAGGCTGTCTGAGCGCGGAGTACTGGTCAATGAGAACAGTGTGGTCCGGTCTCTGATCAAAGAGGATGAGGTCCGGACAGCCGAGATCGATGAACTGATCGAGAAAAAGTTTGAAGGCTCTCTGCCTGCATTTATTGCGGCGTTCGTGAAAAACAGAAAGATGACGGCAGACGAGATCGATGAAGTGCAGAGAATGATCGGCGAGATGAGAACCCGGAGTGATCGATGTGACTAAAGACAGGAGAGCAGTATGGCAGATATTTTTCTGAGAATTGCAGATACCGCGATCATGGCAGGCATAGCGGTGTTTGCCGTTATTTTGCTGCGCCTGATCTTTGGGCGTACGTCGAGCGCAGTGAAATGCGCGATGTGGGCGGTAGTGGCGCTGAGGCTGATATTGCTTTTTCCCATTGAGAGCAGGTATGCGATACTGCCGGCAATCTCGGTGAAAGAGATGATCGGTGAGAGGATCGGGGAGGCAGGGAAAGTTGGCGGGAATGATGAAGCGGCGGTGACTGCGGAAAATAATGCGGCACCTGCGAACGCGGAAAACTCTGCCGGACATAGTGTAGAAGATACAGATATCGATAAAGGGTATTCGGAATCGGCCGACATAAGCGCAGTATATCCGGACAACATCGTTACGGGCAAGGAGGAAAGAGAGCCGGGCAGTGATAACGATCTCGCGATAGAAATGAATGCCCGAGGTGATTCATTCAGTGCCGCAGAGTATTCTTCCGATAAAGCGGTCACGGATCCTTCGAGCGTAGAGTTCAGGTCTGATTACGGATCCGAATTTGAGAGCATGATCTCAGAACAAGCCGGGACTTCAGAACCGGATACAGAGATAATATCGGCCGATGATCTGAGTCGTGAAACGCATACCGGTGTCGATACAGCGGGCTTATTGTCTGCCGCCGGCTATATCTGGCTGGCAGGTGTCATCGCATTTTTATGCTATGCGGCTTACAGCAGCATCAGACTCCACAGCAGGTTGAAAACCGCAATCCGCATGGATGGGCAGCAGGATGTGTATATGAGCGAGTATGCGGCGTCGCCCTTTGTTTTCGGCATCCTGCACCCTGTAATCTATATGGGATTCGGTGTTTCCGGGACAGATGCGGGGAATGTGATCGCTCATGAACGGATGCACATCAGGAGAAAGGACCACCTGTTCAAGCTCCTCTCGTTTGTATTGCTCGCATTTTACTGGTTCGTGCCGTGGGTCTGGGCGGCATATTACCTCTACTGCAGGGACATGGAACTGGCCTGCGATGAGGCGGTCATCCGCGATCTGGACGGCGAAAAAAGGGCAGAGTATTCCGAGACTTTGCTGACTTTTGCCCTGAACAGACATAACAGGATATTCTGTCCGATATCCTTCGGTGAGATCGGGATCAGGGCCAGGATCAAGAATATACTCAAATACAAAAAGCGCTCTGTCTGGATCGCGGGAGCGGCAATCGTGGTGTGCGCGGCTGCGGCTGTCGTGCTGTTTTTGACGCCGGATAAAGATGGCGGCAGCCCGGACGAAGACGCGGCAATCGAGCTGAGCGGTGATGGGCTGACATCCGCCGCAGACAGTTCTGTGGACACAGATCCCATAGACAGCAGGATCACCGAACCGGCGCCGACGGGCATAGCAGATGTTTCCTCTGAACCGGTACCGACTGATGCAGCCAAAGAACCGACGTTGCAGGACGATGCAGTACCCGTTTACGATCCGAAGAGCGGCATTGATGTGGGAGCGATCCTCGACGAGTATGCAGCCCTGCATATAAAGGCCGCATGGCAGCCTGATTTCGTGAAACGCATCACATTCCTTGAAAATGACGGTGTGATCGTGGCTGTATATATTAATGCTCGATCCGGCATGGAGATCAATATCAGCAGCGCAAACGGTGTTTATTCCATCCCTTACGATAGGGGCTGCGATTTCTATGCGGTCACTTATTCAGAGACTAAGGGAAAATGTATTGATTGCCGATTTATTCCTTCATCCGCCGGCATCACAGCTGGACATGGCCAGAAATTCGCACTTATTCCCGCTGACGGTGGCGTTATGTGGGTCATTGTTCTTCCCAATGATTTCGGCTGGGTTGAGCGCACGAGTGCGCAGATATGGTTTCTGTCGGAGCGCGGTGCATTAAGATATAAGTTCTCAAATACAGAGGATGATTATCTTTGGTGGAGAACCCACGCCGCGGCGCTTGGATCGGATAAAAAGCTGATTATATCGGAATCCGATACGGATGGAACGTATTTTGAAAAAATAATAAACGAGCCCTCTGAGGAAAAACTTCATAACAACATGAGCGGCTATATCCCCGACGGATACAGTGCGATCAATTGGAGCGAAGAGACATCCATCGACCTCGAACAACTGGCAGTAGCGATTGGCGACGCAAATTGGTCCGCTCTCAGTAGTTCAAACATGACCGATCAGGATGCGATAGCATTGGCAATAGAGTACTTTGAGAAGAACCTCCGCTATGTTAACAGATATGCTACGATAGCAGGGATCGAGAAAGCGGAAGATGGCAGGAACTCAATTGTTTTAAAAGTCCTCGGAATAGGTGATGATTCACAAAGCGTCATGGTGATCGGCTGCGACGATGCTTTGGAGAACCGAGAATATGCCTATTATTTCGGCACATCTGCGACCTTTGAAAGAGACGGGATCGGCCTCAAAGCATATGTCACGGCAAGCTGGCAGGGATCGCCGCTGAGCGTAGTGTTCGACGGATATATCAGTTATGGCGGTCTGATAAATAGTGACATTTCCTACAGCTTATACGAGCAGATCCGCGGCGAATATCTTTTTGCCGGCGGAGCGGGGCGATGGAGCAATTACCTTGAGCTGAAAGGCGACGGAAGCTTTAGCGGCAAGTACGGCGCAAAGGGTCCCGATCCTGACGATCCGGCGACCGATATTTCGTATATTTGCGAGTACTCGGGTCTGCTCGGCAATGCCGTCAAGATCAGCGATCATATTTATTCTGCCCATGTAACCGGGCGGACTTATCCGAAGCCCGAAAAGAAATACGAAGAAAACGGAATGACGTATATCACATGTGCGCCCCGCGGATTGGAGAAAAGCGACGAAATACTCATTTTCCTGCCCGGATGCAGTGTATCGGATATTCCCGTAGAGGCTCTGCGCAGCTTCCTCGGTCCGATGGATAAAACACGACTCCTGGTGGATGGCAGGCTTGCGATATTTGCGATCTACAGTGTGAACGACAAAGAAGGATTTGATTTCTGGGATTATCCGGGCTCGGGAACGGAAGAGGCAGGCAGGCTGCAGCCGGAAGCGAAGAAAGAACTGGTCATTTCAATTCCCGTTTCAACGGAACAGGATACTCCGGGGACGGTATACTATGAATATGCGCATAATTCATGCTACGGACCGTCATCATTTTGCATAAGCGACGATGCGATCTATATTCTGGATACCGCAAATTTCAGGGTGGCTGTTTACGGCAGGGACGTGATCGATTATATCGAGTTGGATGGAATTGTTGAAAGTCCCGGTGATATCGTGGTAATCGATGGAGATATCTGTGTTTTGGATCAGCAGAGCAAGATCACGCATATTTTCTCTGAAAATTACGAACTGAAAGCAACTCCGGAGAAATACCTGTTTTCAACGGTAATACACGTATACGAAAACCATCCCGAGTTCAGGGACGATGATAACAAATATGATGTCAGAAAGTTTATTGCTCCGTACAGGGACGGGTATTTGTTTTTGCTGAGCGAGCCAATCCGGGGAAATGCAACGATCCGCGGAGACATCATGCTCGTATATTCTCTTGATGCCGAAACGATCACGGCAAAGTACAATTATCCCATGACCGGAGTGGATGTTGCGTACGTACCTTCAAAGCT
>JAEEGK010025277.1_pt1 | contig 12214 bp, 9 predicted proteins | sample 8958771 | NCBI WGS metagenome assembly JAEEGK01 (sample SAMN16246547, study PRJNA631951) | gut metagenome | biome: gut microbiome; feature: rumen; material: SC-attached | host: Bos | place: Iran: Karaj | collected 2018-10 | reverse complement strand
TAAATTTTTATTATTGCAAAAATAAAATAAAAATAAATTACATTTAATTATATTAAAAATTAAAAAAAGATAAATTAATTTAAAAATATTATTAATTTAAAATATAATAACATTAATTTGTAAAGCTATTTTTGATATCATTTTTTAAATTATTTTTTAAAACATTAAAAATAAACACTTTTTTTTATTTTTAATTTTATAATTGTAAATGCACTCAAAAATATTAATAAAGATGAATGAATTAATGTATCAAATTTCTTTATAAAATACATTGGTTTTTTAACATCATTTGTATCCCAACTATTATTATTATTATTTAACCCATTTATATAAAAGAATATATTATAAATACAACTTAACATTAATCCGAAAATAAATACAAATATTGTTTTTTTATATTCATATCGATTAACTAAATAATAAATAATAAAAATTATGTAAATATTTCTTACCTCTATTAAAAATAATATTTTCTTTACTTCCAAAATAAAATCCTTTAAGTTTATAATCTTTAGCTATGTTTTTAATATTTTTTATTTCACTTTCAATATAATTTGGTAATTCAAGATTTTGATTTGAATAAAAATCTTCTTGTTCTTCAATTAATACTTGAAAACTTTCCTCTATAAATAAATAAATTAATTAATTCTTACTTTTATTATCGTATAAATATATTTTTATTAAAGCATCAATATAAAAAACAAAAAAAATAGAATTAAAAATAATATTTACTATTTTTTTATGTTCTTCATTTACTATTGCTCCTTTACTTTCTTCATATAAATAAGAAAAATAATAAACCATAAGATTTAAACAGTTAAAAAAAATAAAAAATAATATTGAAATAAAAATTTGTTGATTCAGTTTAGTTGAAGAATAAAATGTTACACACAATATTTCAATTAATAATGAAAACTCATTACATATATAATGAAAATTTATAAAGTAATCAGATTTTTCACTATCTTCTATTTCATCTTTAACAACAAATAAAAAAATTGGATTACTGAATATAAAACAAATAAAAGTAAAACACATTATTATATCGATAAATCTATTATTGTAATGATAAAAATTATAATAATAAATTTTATATGAAGTATTATATATATATTTCATACAATTATTAAAATTATTGCATAATTTAATATCACATTTAGTTTTTTTAAATGCAATCACCAATTTTTTTAATATTGAAAAAAATTGTATAAGATAAAAATATATTATTATAAGTAATATTTTCAAACAAATTAAAAATGAAGATAATGCTATAACACCTATTTGAAAATTTAAAAAAAATTTTTCATATGATTGAACTTGTTTATCTAATAATAAAGTTTTTAAATGTGGATAGACATATATATCTTTAAAATAATCATAATAATTATAAAAAAAAGAATCCTTTATTTCAGACATAATTACTTATTATATATAATTTTATATAATTTAAAATATATAAAAATAAAAAATAAATGAAAACTCCAAAAAAAATCGCTGATCGTTATGAAATTATAAAAAAAATAGGAGAAGGTGCTTATGGAAAAGTTTTTTTAGCAAAAGATCTTAAAACAAATGTCCAAGTAGCTATTAAAAAAATAAAATTAGGTAATGTTGAAGAAGGAATTCCAATAAGTTCAATAAGAGAAATTAGTTTATTAAAAGAATTAAATCATATAAATGTTGTAAAACTTATGGATGTAATTCATCTTGAAAATAAAATCGTATTAGTTTTTGAATATTTAGAAGAAGATCTAAAAAAATTATTAAAATTAAACTTAAACAAAGGTTTTGAAGTAGCTCGATATAAATCTTTAATATATCAGTTACTTCAAGGAATAAGATATGTTCATAAATTAAAAATAATTCATAGAGATATAAAAAGTGAAAATTTATTAATATCAGATACAAATGTTTTAAAAATAGCAGATTTTGGATTAGCAAGAGGATTTGGATTACCAATAAAAACATTTAGAAATGATGTTGTTTCATTATGGTATAGAGCTCCAGATATATTATTAGGAAATGAGGTATATACTACAAGTGTTGATTTATGGAGTATTGGATGCATATTTGGAGAGTTAGTAAAAGGAACAATATTATTTCATGGTTACAATGAAAAAGAACAATTAACTAAAATATTTGAAATATTAGGAACACCTGATGTTAAAAAAGTTCCAATGTATGAAAAATTACCTGGTTGGAAAGAAGAAAAATGGGAAGTTTTTCCACCAAAAAATTTGAAAGAAATTGTTCCTAATTTAGATGATAATGGAATTGATTTATTAAAAAAATTATTGGAATATGATCCTGAAAAAAGAATTTCTGCTGCTGATGCTTTAGAACATCCATTTTTTAAAGATTTGGATGAAAAAACACTTAATTTATATAAGAAATAAATTTATTAAGTTTTAAAAAAATAAAAAAGATATTTATTTTAACGTTTATAATTATTTTATTTTTATAATAATAATATTATTATAGTATGTAAAATTTAAATAATTAATTTAATAAATGAAAAAACATAAAAAAAATTCACTTTTAAGTAATAGTTTAAATAGAGCAAATTATAATGAAAAATCATTAGAAATATTAAATAAAAAATCACCTAATAAAAAAAAAAATAAAAAACAAAATTCAAATAGATTTTTAGTTTCATTAGATTCATTAAATTTTGAAAATAATAATTATTATGATAATTATTTAAAGAAAATACAATCAGAAAAAAAATCAAGCACTAATAATAAATTAAAACACATTTCATTAAGTAATTTTGTAAAACCAAATATTTTTTTTAATTCAAAATTTCCAGAAAAAAATAAATCAAAAACTAAATTTATTCGTCTTAAAAGTAATAATTCAGATAATAAAAATTTTAATTTATTATTAAAAAAAAGTCTAATAACTCAACAAAATAAACTAAAATATTCAAATATATTACAAACTAATACAATTCAAAGTATAAGTAATTTTAATAGAAATAATGAAAGTTTTTCTATTTTAAAAACTGAATTTCAAAATGAAGAAAAAAATAAATCATCAATTCCAAAAAAGAAAAAAAGTTTATTTATAAACAATTCAAATAGTCAATTAATTAATTTAATGAATTTACATCAATTAAATATTAATAATACAAACAATAATAATAATAATAAAATAATAAAAGAAAATAATATTAATAATAATACAAATGAAAAAAATCAAAATAAAGAAATAAATAATAATAATAATAATAATAATAAATTTAATGATTTTCCTGATTTAGATTTTGTCAAAATAAAAAAAACAAACACAGGAAAAAATAATATAAAAAATGAAACAACAAATAATAATACAATTAATAATAATGTTATTATTTATAATAATAATAATAATGTTAATATAAATAAAAATAATGAAAATAAACATTCTTTTGAAAAAAAAGAAAATGAATTATTTTCTAAAAATAAAAATATTATAAAAAGAAGAAGATGTTCTATTCAAATTAAAAATAAAAATAATAGTCATTCGTTATTAAATACTAGTGAAAAACAAATTGCAAAAATTTTTAAAAGACATAATAGTTATAAAATAAATGATAATAAAAATATAAATATTTTATTAAATAATCATAAAAAAGTTAATGTAAATACTACAAAAACTAATAAAAATCTCTTTTCAAATATTAAAAAAATAGATATAAAAAATCACAAAAATAAAGTTAAAGAAAATGAAAAAATAAAAACTAAAAAAATAGAAAATTTAATAAATAATATTTCAATTAATAAAACTGCTTCAAATAATAGTAATGAAAATAAAAAAAAAAAAAATAATTTTTGCTGTTGTTTACCATTTAAATCAAATAAAATTGAAATAAATACTTAAATTATAAATTTTATTAATGCCAAAAATAATTATTTAATATAAAATTTATAAATAAAAAGAAATTAATTAGTTATAAATTTAATAATTATAAATAAATTTAAATAAAAATTGAAATAATCAAAAATATTTAATAATATTTAATTTTAATTATTTTTATAATTTATTTATAATTTTAAATATTAAAATAATTAAAAATTATTTTATAAAAATTGAAAAATATTTTTTTTTCTTTTGTTTTTCTTTCGCTTTTTCTTCTAAATATAATTTATAAGAATCAATAGAAGACAAAGAATTTTTATTAATTTTTTTTTCAGAATAATTATTAGAAACATTTTCTTTATTTTCATTTAAATTATTTTGATTATTATTATTATCTTTTATGTCTAAATTATAAGAATCTATTGTTTGAATAATATCATTTAATTTTTTTGGTTCATAATCTTTTAATTTAATATCATCTAAATTTTTAAATAAATCTTCTATTTTATTTTCTCTTTTATTAATATTATTTAATAACATTTCATTATTATTTTGAAATGAATTATCGAATGTTAAAACAAATTCATTATTATTATTTATTATATTTTCATCTAATTCATTTTTTTGGTAACTATAATTTTCTATAGAATCTATTAGTTTTATTTTATTGAAAGATTTTGATAAACTAATTTTATTATTTTTTACTAAATCAATAGTTGATAATCTTGAATTTAAATTATTAGATTTAAATTCTTCAATAATTTTTTTATTTCTATAAAATTTTTTGAAATAATATTTTTCTTTTATTTTATAATTTGTTTTTATTATTTTATTTTTTTCAGTTAATTTATTATTTAATAAAAATTCATATTGTTTTTTATTTTTATCATATTTAATATTATGATTTTTACAATATGATAATATTAAACTATTAGAAATTTTTAATACATTTATTTTATTTTTGAAAAAAGTTTTTATAATATAAATTTGACTTTCTTTATGAATAAAAGACAATGATAAATTAATTAAATTTATTAAATTATTTAAATTTAAATTTTCTATACTATCAATGTATAAAATCCAAAATTCATATTGATTAAGTATTTTAGAACCTTCTTCATTTAATGAAATAGGAATATTATTTTCTTTTATTTTAATTGATTTACAATTTTTTAGAAAAAATTCAAATTTTTTTTTATAATTTCTTTTTTTTAATTTTTCTAAATATAAATATTTAATATTAATATTATTTTGAATTTTATATTTTCTTTTTATTATTGGCGTAATACATTTTTTTTTATTTTTATCATCGAATTTTTGTTTATTTACTAAATTTATATTCGATTTTTTATTTATTTGAGATTTCAATAAATTATTATTACTTTTATTCATTTTATACTAAAAAAATTCTAATAATTTATAAATAAAATATTTTTAGTTAATAAATAATATTTTTTTACTTTTGAATAAAATTTATTAATAAATTATTTAAAAATAATAATAATAAAATAAATATTTGTTTTTATAAAAATAAATAATTAAATTTATAAAATATAACATATTTATTATTATTTTGTATAATATTAAATATTTTTAAATATTAAATACAACTCTATTAAATTTTTATACAAAAAAATGACAAAAACAATAAATATTTATATTAAATAATCTAAATAAAAATAGTAATAAATCTTAAAATTTTAATTATTTTTTATTTTTTGAAATTTTTCTTTCATTATTTTTTCATCAAAAGAATTAATTTCAGATGGAATTATGTAATTATTATAAAAATTATTTTTAAAAAAAATTAAAATATCTTTTTTTACATTTTTTACAATTTTATTACAAATAATCATTAAAAATAAATTAATAGCAATTTGTTTTTTATTATTTTTCACATTTTTTTTTAATTGTTTATTAACAAATATTTTAATTTTTCTTTGAATAAATTTTATTATTTTAATAGCTTTAATATTATTTTTATAAATAAAACACCATTTTTCATTTAAAACTTTATTTTTAACTAATTTTATTTTATTTTCATTAATTTTTTCATTAAAATTATTCATATAATATTTATCAACATAATTAAAATTATAAAATTTATTTGAAAAATTATTTTTAATAAAAATATTATCAATATTAAATTTAATTTCTTCTTTTTTTATATTTATTTTATTATTATCATTATAATATAATTCTGATTTGTGTCTAGGAAAAGTTTTTATTGGAATTACATTAAAAAAATCAAAAAAATTTCCTAAAGATTTTTTATTATTTATTATTATAAAATTATTTGTTGAAATTAATTGATAATTTTTAATTTTTTCTTTTTGTTCTTTTAATAATAAAAAATACAAATATTTTTTTAATTTCGAAATAAAAAAACAAAAGTTTTTATTTTTATTTAAATATTTAATTTTCAATACAAAATTTTTAATATATTTTATATAAAAAACAATTTTTTTTCTAATAAAAAATCTTCTAAAATTTGTTTGAATTTTAATGATTTTTGGAATTCGAATATTATAAAAATAAAATTTCCAATTTTTTTGTATTAATTTAATACTTTTATCATATAATTTAATCATATTTGTATGTTTTAATCCGATTGTGTATTCTAATCTTCTTAAAATTTTAATAGTTGAAGCCATTTTTTTATATTTTTCTTTATTATTATTTAATGAAATTTTATCAATTTGAGGAAAAGGAGTTAAATTAGTTTTTTTATAATTTTTATTTAATTTGTTGTTGTTTAATTTTTGTTCTTTTTCTATTTCTTTTAAAAAATTTTCATCTATTTTTGCTATTGAACCTGTGCCTTTTGAATTTAATAATTTTATGTATTTTATTTTTGCGTTTTTTGAATTGTTTTTTATTATTTTTTCACTTTTTGGAGAAAAATTTGTGGATTTAAATTTTTTTGATTTTGGGGATAAAAAATTATTTAAATTATTGTTATTTTTTATTTTTTGAACGTTAAAATTTATTTTTTCTAATTCTTTTAAATGAGAATTTAAATTTTCATTAATTTGATATTTTTTATTTACTTTAAATGATTTTAATTCAATTTTGTTAATTTTTTTAAATTTTGGATTTATTCTATGTGAATTATTTTCAATTGTTTTTAAAGAAAAATTATTATTATTATTAGATAAAAAATAATCATTATTTTTATTATTATTATTATTATAAATAGAAGAAAAATTACTTTTTGTTTTTTCTAATTTATTTTGATAATTATTAATTAAATTATATTTATTTTTTAAAGAATTTTGACTATTGTTTTTATGATGATTTTTATTATTAAAATTTATTTTTTTAATTTTATTATGAATTTTTTTTTGTTTGAAATTATTATTTTTATTATATTCACTAAAATTTCTTTTATGATTATAATCAATAGTTAAATATTTATTATTATTATTATCATCAAAATCACTTAATATTAAATCATTATTATTTAAATTATCTAAATTATTTTTATGAGTTAAATGAATAATAAAATCATTTTTTTCTTTTGATGAATTAAAATTTAACAATTTACAAATATTATTATTATTATTATTAATATTAATTTTATCATTTGTTGCTTCTCTCGTAGAAGAATGATTATTATTATTATTATTATTATTATATTTCAAAGCATTTTTTTTCTTTCTAAAATCAACATTATTTTTAATCAATTCATTCAACATTTTAAATAAATTTAATTAAAAAAAAAAAATTAAATTTAAATAATAAATTTATAATATTTTCTTTAAATGTTCAATTCTTGCATTTAACCACGCGACTTCATTATCAAACATTCCATAGAAATTTTCTTGTAAAACATCTCTTAAATTACAGAATCTATCATAAATAACAATAGGATTTTTCATTCTGGAATTTTTAACATCTCTTCCTTTCATATTAATATTCGTGATTAATTTTCTCAAACAAATCGGACACAATTCAATTGGTTTATTATCAAATTCCATCATTGAATTACTGCCATTCATATTACATGAAAAATAAATACAATTTTTTAATCCAAACATTGTACAAATTTCTTTTGTAATTGCTTTACAAACTCGTTTTAATAAAAATAAATAAATTTTCATTTTTTTTTCTTTTGAAAAATCCTTTTTATTTTTATTAAAAAAAGGATCGTATCTACTAAATGATAATAAACATGTTCTTTTTGATAGATTTTTCGTACAAAAAGTTGGTTTATAAACAACTTTTCCGTTTTTATTTAAACTTTCGCTGTATAAATCAGTGTCAATCAAACCAATCAAACAAAAAGCATCTGAAGGAATTTCATTTGATAATAATTCATTTAATTGCTCTGCGTTTATTTGCATTTTTCCATCTTCGTATGTTTTAACTTCGACGCTATTGAAATTACTAGAAATTTCAATTAATCGAATTTTCATTCCGTAAAAATATTTTTCGCATAATAAAAATATGTTCGTTACGAAATCTTGATCCATCGATTCATTTGAATTAAAAGAAAGAGGCGCAATGTAAATGCAATCGTGATTTTGATCGACTGGAATGATGCCGCTGTTGATGTATTCGTTGTAAGTTTGTCCATATTCTTTGTGGGTTAAAAGCCAATCTCCTTCTTCTGGTGCTTTTATTGTTTCGTAGAAGCGATTGTAATCGGACATTATCATTTTTTTAAATAATGTGCTTTCGCCTGACAATCCCATTGCGCTTTCAAGTTCGTTTGGAAGTGGACGTTTGAATTTAAATAAACCGTAAGTTTTGTTGTATTCGTCTTTTTCTTCTTTTTTCATTTTATTTTATTTTTATTTTTTAATTTAAATTAAATATTTTTTTTATGGAAAATTTAAATGAACTTTATAATAAAAAAATTATTGTTCAAAAAATAACGAAAGAAAATATTAATGATAAAATTGATTTGTGTTTTTTAACTTATTATGGAAAAATCACAATGATTTTTGATGTTTTTAATAAAATTGATATTAATCAATCGAAAAATATTGTTCAAAATTCTTTTACAGAAGATAAAAAAAGAAATTGTTTGCAATTGGCAAGTTTTTTAAATTTCCCAAACATTTTTTTATATTTATTAACATACGACGCTGATCCAAATTACATCGATGAAAATCATCAAAACACTTGGCATTTCATTTGTTACAAAGGAAATTTTCAAATATTGAACATTTTATTAAATTTCATTAGTTACAAAATAAAAATGAAATATTTAAATAAAATCGAATGTGATAAAATAAAATTTGGTTTTAATAAATTAGACATTCAAAAAGGAAAATTATCAAAAGCAGTTCACATAACAAAAAAAATATTAAAAAATTTCGATGATTTACAAAAAACAATAAAAAATGAATGTTTTTGTATGATTGAAGAATATTTTGATTTTATTAAAAAAGGTTTGATTAAAGACAAAGATGGTCAAAATCCTTTTCATTTAGCTTCAATGTCGAAATTTTCTTTGTGTTCGAAAGTTTTGAATGAAATTTTAGATTTTGATTTTATTAATTTAAAAAAAGAAAATTTCGAAGAATTTTTAAAATTATTTTTCGAAATTCAAAAACTCGAAGTTAAAAAAGAAAGATTAAATGAAGATCCAAGAAGAATTTTTCGATTAGAAAGTGAATTAATAATTTTATTAGGCGAAAATATAATAAAAGATTTAGATAAAAAATTCAATATCGAAAAAAAAATTTTCTTTAAAAATTTAATAAATTCTCCAGATTCAAACGGAAATTCAATTTTACACATAAGTTCATTTTTCGGTGATTATCGAATAGTAAAAAAACTATTAAAATTCGGCGGAAATAAAAAACAAACAAACGATTATGGAAATTTGCCAATTGATTTAGCAAAAGACAATTTCGTAAGGAAAGTTTTAACGAATTTAAACAAAGCAGCAAATGAATCTGATCAAAAAAACATAAATGAATTAATAAATTTCGGCGAAGATTTGAACGAAAAACAATCGATTTTTAATGTCGCTCCAATTCATAAAATAATCGAATCAAAAAAAGAAAATAAACACGAAGTTTTAAAAAATCTTCTTTTGATGGGAAGCGACCCGAATTTAAAAGATAGCAACGGTTGGTGTGCGCTTCATTACGCGAGTTTTTATGGCGACATTGAAAGTGTGAAAATATTATTAGAATTTAAAGCGAATATTGATAATTTTAGTAATAATAGAAAAATTCCGCTTCATTTCGCTTGTTGTAACAATCATTTTCAAATCGTTGAATTTTTATGTGAAAATGGAAGTGATGTGAATTTCAAAGATGAAAATGGTTGTTCGCCTTTGCATTTATCAGCGAAAAATGGGAATACAAAATGTGTTGAAATTCTGCTGAAATTCAATGCGAATTTGTATGATTGTGATTTTCGTGGTTGGAATGTTTTACATTATTGTGCGTTTCATGGGCATAAAAAAACAGTGAAATTTATTGTTAAATACGATGCTGATTATGATGTATTAAAAAATATGAAGAATTCGAATGGAAAATTTCCTATTGAAATTGTGAGAGAACCGGAAATAAAAAAATATTTTAATTCGATTTTTCATGCTGCGAAAGAAGGTAATTTAGATTTAACGAAAAATTTGTTGATTGAAGAGGAAAATGTGAATGAATTAACGAATTTTGAACAAAATTCTGCTTTGATTTTAGCGACGATTAATGTGCATTTTTTAGAAGTGAGATTATTATTAGAAAAAAAAGCGGATGTTAATATAAAAAATAAAGATGAATTTAGTGCGATTGATTTTGCGGAAAAAATGTATGAAATTTTGTATGAAATTTATATGAATTGTGATGATTTAGAAAGAGATAAAATTGATTTACGAAATGTGATTAAGAAATTTTATAATAAAAATGTGGATTTTTTAATATGTAAAAATAATAAAAATGAAAGAATTTGGAAAATTTTTGATTTTAGTGAAAAAATTTGTAAAATTTTTGGGTTGAATATTAAAGAAAATAAAAGAAAAAATAAAAGAAAAAACACAAAAAAAATTATTTAATTTTTTTTTTTTATTATTTAATATTATTTAATATGAAAAATAAAAAAATTGGAGCGAATGAAAAACAAAAATTTATTCCAATAGAAAAATCTTATATTTCAAATTTTTTAAAGAAAAATAATAATTCTCATTTGCATCAAATGCGTTTTTTTTATAAAAGAGGAGAATTTTTAATAGCGATTCAATACGTTTTTCAATTGAATATTTATTATAATAATAATGATAAAAAAAATTTTATTTTCACTGAACCAAAAATTTTTGGCCCAGAAAATTTAAATTTAAATGAAATTGATGAAATAATATTAAATTTTGAAAAAAATGAAGAAATTTTTTTAATTGAAGGAAACATTAGTGAAAATAAAATAATGAAAATGTTAATTCAAACGAATTTTGGAAAATTTTTAATGTTTGGAAATCAAAATTTACCAACCAATTTTTCAAAAGATTTTTTTAGAGATAAAACTTTATTTGATGGATTTAAAATTAATTACGATGAAGAAAAAATCACGTATTTAAAAATTTTATTTAAATTAATGAAAGAACAAGATGAAATTAATATTAATAATAATAATATTGATGATAATAAAATAATATTAAAAGAAGATTTAGATTTTTCATTAACAAACATAATAAAACCGATTTATAAAAGTGAAACATTTGGAACAACAACAGAAAAAACTGAATTTATTGATCAAATAAAAAAATTTAATTTATTAGAAAATATTAAAAATAATTCCGTTTTTATTAGTAAAATTTCATTTTTTACTGATAATGATAATAAAAAAATCACAAGATTCGAAACTGAATATAAAAATTTATTAACAAATGAAATTAATAATTCAATCACAATTTCAAATGATTTTAATATTAATGAAAATAAAGAATTTTCTATTAATATTTCAGCTGATGATTTTATTAATAATTTTTCTTTGAGTGTGAAAGATAAAAAAATTGTTTTTTTATTTTTTGAAACGATGAATGGCGAAAAATTAATTTTCGGCGAAAAAAATATTTTAAATGAAATTTATAATAATTCTAATAATAATTATAATTTAAATAATCATAATTATAATAATAATATTAATATTTATTTTAATGAAAATGAATGTGATGGAAAAATGTTTCGTTTATTAGGATTTATTTTAGGAAAAGAAAAATTTATTCAATCTATTCAAATTTATTATGAAATTAAAATTTTAAATGATATTTAATTTTTATTATAAATTTTTATTATAAATTTTTTTATTTTTTTTTTATTTATTTTTAAATTTTTTATTTTTTATAATATTTTTTATTAATTGATTTAATTTAATAATAAAAATAATAAAAATTGGGGATTGGGGATTGGGGATTGGGGAT
>JAEEGK010025276.1_pt1 | contig 12214 bp, 7 predicted proteins | sample 8958771 | NCBI WGS metagenome assembly JAEEGK01 (sample SAMN16246547, study PRJNA631951) | gut metagenome | biome: gut microbiome; feature: rumen; material: SC-attached | host: Bos | place: Iran: Karaj | collected 2018-10 | reverse complement strand
AAAAAAGAAAATCATATAATCTTCTTTTTTTATTAAATAGAATTCTTCTATAAATTTGCAAATTTTTTGTTTTTCATTAACTTTTTTAATCTTTTTCATTTAAAGAACTTTTAAAAATTAATTTAATTTTTTTCAAGTTAAAAAAAATTAATAATATATTTAATTTAAAATATTATAATTTTATAAAATTAACCTTTTTATATATTGAAAATCTCTAAATTTTGTAATATTGTATAAAAAATAATTCTTTTCCTATATTTATATTTTATTTAAATTCCTAAATCATAATAATTATTTGAAAGATATAAGAATGGTGTCTATATTTTGAATTGTTTTTGGTATAATTTTCTCATTAATGATTGTTTCTTTTTTATTTACTCTCTTTAAATTAATTTATAATAAAATGAAAAATTATGTATGGATAAAAAAATTAACAGCATTGAAGATTGATGAATATTCTTGAAATTAATTTTAAAATTGTTATATTCACATTTAATTTAAAAATCAATTAAAAAAAATAAAATAAAAAAATTAAAAAAAAATTTTTAAATTCATTTATCTTTTCAAAATCCCATAATTTAAATGCTAAAAAATAATAAAAAGGATTTTATTAAATAACTATTTATTTCTTTTTTTTATTTTCTTCTTCCAATTGAATTTTTCTCATTTTATCTTCTTTAACTTTTGCTTTAATACCTTTTTCAGGTTTTCTCCAAACATGACCAGGTCCAACAAACACTTCTTTAAATTTCTTACACATATTATTTAATTCAGCAGCATTTTCTTTAAAATCAGTTAAAGCAACACAAGTTGCAGTTTTTTTATGAACTAATTTTCCTAAAGAACTTTTAGAAGGAACAATAGCATAAGGAATATCCATTGATTTACATAAAGTAGGTAAATAAACTACTGTTTCAATTGGATCAACATCAGCAGAGATTAAAACTATTTTTGCTCTTTTTTGTTCTATTAAATATGTTACATGATTTAAACCACATTTCACATAATTTGGTTTTGGACCTTCTTTTTTTTTTTTATCTTTATTTTTCACTTCTGATTTTGCTTCATTTTTTAATCTTTCTTTCTTTTCTTTTTTAGTTTCTGGAGAATATTTTTTGAAAAGATTTAATACCTCATTTGTAGTTGATTTATCTAAAGGATTTAAAAATTGAGCAATTGCAGGAGGACATTTTAATCTTCTTAAAAGTATTCTTTTTTTACGTTGAAGTTGAACGTATCTTGGAAATCTTACAAAACGAGATTTTACTATACGAGGACGTATTGCGTTTCCTAAACGAAAATTCCTCTTTTGTGGTTGGCATAATGGATGCTTTTCGTTTAATTTTTTTATCTGGCTTTGAGTGTATATTGTTGCCTTCTTTGCTTTCTTTACCATTTTTTAAATGTTAATTAAAGATATTTACACAATTAATTTATTTTTTAATTATTTTTTTTATTATTTATTTATTTTTTTTTGGTTTTTATTTTTTTTTGATTTGTTTTATTTTTTTATTTTAAATTTATGAAAAACCATTTAAAATTTACTTACTTTAAAAAACAATTTAATATAATATATTCCATTATCGAAAACTTTAAATTTAAACATATTTTCTCCATTAGTTTTTTCGTTCTTAATATATTCTTTAACTTCATTATCTTCATTTTCCTGTAAATTTCTAAATTTACCCTGAATAGAATAAGAACATTTATAAAAACCAGCAGTACGAATAATACAATTACAATTGCACATAGGGCATTCCATTTCATTACTATCTAAATTTAAATAATATTCATCTTCTTTAATATTTTGAATTACCTCTTTTCCAAATGCTTCACATTTGTCATTTTTACATTTACCAAATAAATTAATTCCTTCTTTTATATTTCTCCATAATTTTCCTTTATTATTACTTATTTTTAATTTTTTTATAAGAGAAGTTGTAACACTATTATATCTTTTTGATGAGCCTTCGAAATATAATGGATTTCTTATTTTTATAGTTTGTCCATTTTCAAAATAATATGTTTTATTTAATTGAATTCTTTCCCCTCTTGTATATAAAAAAGATTCATCTTCTAATTCAATATCATTATCCAATATTGCTGTTATTATTGATTCAAATCTACCTGTTGATGATGGGAATTTTATTTCTGTAGTTACATCATCATCTTCATTATATATTATCAACTTTACCATTTTTTTCTATTTATATATTTAGATATTTTAAAGTAATTGAAGGTTTAATTTTTTTTAATAATATATAAAAAAGTTTTTTTATAAATTTGATTTAACAAATAATTAACTTAATTATCCATTTCAAAATCATTCTCTTTATAAAAAGTATCTAAAATAGCATTAACTATTCTTTTTAAACTTTCTTTTTCTGAGTTTTGGTATTTTAATAAATATTCTTTTCCTCCTTTTATATTAAATTGTTCTAAAACAATATTTTTATTATTTGTATGCTCTTTAATTAATTCCCCATTATTTAAAAAAACAAAAAAGCTTTTAAATACATAACTAATAATGGTTTCTTCTCCAGGAAATTTTAAAATAATTTCAAATAATTTTTCAAAAACTCCAATTTCTCCTAAAAAAATAAAACTATTGATTTCTATCCCACTTAATAAATTTAAAATAAAAATGAGAATTTCTTTCATTTCTAATCTTTCATTATCTTCTCCTAAAAATTTTACTGTTAATTCAATAATTTTTTTATTTTTTATTATTTGTTCAGAAAATAATTGATAAGTAGCAATATTCGAAAGAACCCAAAAGCAATCTATTTTTACTCTTGTTTCATTATAATTTGATAAAATATAATATTCTAAATTCAAAATTTTATCAATTATTTTTTCATTATTTGTTATTAAATTATCATCATTAACTGCAATAAAATTTCCAATTATTCTATTTATTAATAATATGATTTCAATATTTGAAAACATTTTTTTTTTGTCAATTAAATTTTCTACAAAAGAAACTGTTAAAATTTTTGTAGAGTATGAACTTTGGGAAATATCACTAAATTTAACAATTGCCTTTAATATTTTTCCATAAGATTTTTCATTATTTATTACTAAAAATTTTATTAAAACTTTTATTATTTCTAATTTCATATTTGAGATTTCTAATTCATAAACACAATCATCTAATTTTTTATTTGCTCTAATTAAATTATATAAAAAATGAATTGCTTCAATTATTATAGAATTATAAATATTATCTTCATTAACATTATTTAAAAATATGTCTTGATCTAATAACTTTATAATATTATCTTTAAATAAACTTGAGGAAATGATATCATAACTTGTTTCATCATCTTTAACAGTAATATTATAAAATAACCAAATTATTTGATAAAATAAATTCACATCATTTGATAATATAATTTTTTCATATATTCTAAAACATTTTGGGGTAATTAATAAATGATTTAATAAATTATCGTCTCTTAAATAACAATAATTAATTAAAATCCATATTCCATTATAAATTATCGAATTATTATTTATATTTTTATCCATACAATCAATAATATCAGTTATTATATTTAAATTGTAACATGAATTTAATTTTTCATCAGGAGTAAAATAATTTCTTAATGAAATTACACCAAAAAGTATTTCTTCAGAATTATTAGATTTTAAATAATTTAACATTTCAATTAAAAAGTAATCTGAATTTACATAAGTCTTTTTTTTTTTTGATTCTGGTAGATTTATTTCATTTATATTTATATCATAAATAGATTTATTTTTATTTTCTTCCCGCTTTTTTAAATGTCGTTTATTAGAAATAAATTCTAATAATTTTTTTTTTCTTAAAGATAATTTATAATTTTCAGTTTGTTTATTTAAATCATTTTGTTCAATTACTATAATTATTAAATAAATTATTACATGAAGAAAAAAATTTATTTCTTTCTTGTAGTCTTCGATCGTCCATCATTTTTAACTTTTAATTTGATAAATTAAAAAAAAATAATTGAATCAAAAAACTAATTTATTTAAAAATAAAAAATATTAAATAAATGGACATAAACCAAACTGATTATGAAAACCCAATAAATAAAACTCAAAATCCTTTAATTCCAAATTTTTCAAATCCTTCATACTTAAATTTAGATAACCAACAAAATCCAAATTTTCCTCTTTTAATCCAACCATATCCAATTCCAAATCAAACAGTACAAAATTCAATATATCAACCTCAGCAATTTACTCAAAATATAATTCAATCAAAAAGCGAAGAAAACACGAATTTATTGGATGAAAATTACAATGAAAATTCTCAAGAAAAAAAAGATGATATTCATAGAAGAAGATCAAAAAATGACACAGAAGGAAGAACTTTTATTTGTCAAATATGTGGTAAAAGTTATTTATCATATCCTGCTTTATATACTCATAGAAAACAAAAGCATAATACTAATTTAAGTTCTGGAAGAGGAAGAGGAAGACCTAAAAAAGATATAAGTGAACAAAATATTGAAAGAATAAAATTTAATCCTTGTGATACTTCTTATTTTTCTAAAGAAACTAGAAAAGGAGAAACTACTGAATTTAAAGATGTTATTTTAAATGCTTTTAATTATTTATATAATGTGAAAGATAATTTTGAAAAAAGTGAAAGAAATAAAAAAAGAAAAATGAAAGAATACAATAATATTAATGAACATCCTTTATTTAATAAATTTCTAAATGATCCTCATAAAAAAGATGAGAAAATAGATGATAATGAAAATAAAATTACAGATGATGTTTTTATTGATTATTTAAATAAAGTTTCAAATTATTGTAATCCAAAATTTTATGAAAGAGTTTTAATTTTTGTTGGATTATTTAGAGAATATGTTAACCAAATTTATAGTAATAAAGTAGAAAAAGGATTAGAATTTACCGCCCAAGAAAATGCTGAAGATGTTCCTGATACAAGTAATGAATTTATATTAGATTTTATTGATCCTGATGAAAATAATAATGATTTTGGATTTAATAGAGATGAATGTATTGATTTAATTCAAAATTTATGTCATTGGATGTATGAAAATAATTTCACTTGTTCTAAATTATCTATGATTCATATGGATAATGGAAAATAAATTGTATTAATTTAATTTATTTTAAAAAAAATTAATGATATAAATTATTTTTTTTTTACTTAAAAATATATAAAAAGTCTAATAATTATATATTAATAAAAATTAATTTTTCATATCAAAAAAACTATTAATTTTTTCTTTTTCATTTAACTGATTTTCAGCAGCTTTTTTAAGGATAACTTAAAAGAATTTGATAATTCTAATTATATTTTAATTAATAAAAATTGGTGAATTAAATCTTCATATGAGTAATTGTTTTTAATTCCTATTATATATTATAAATTGGACAATTAGAGAGTATCAAAAATTTTGATAAATAAAAAATCAATTTAATTAAAATGATTAATAAAAATTCGAGGAAAAATGTAGAATATAAAATGTATAAACTTTTGAATAAAAAATGTAATATGTATCAATTAAAATATTTTGATATATTTCATTTTATTGTCAAATAAATAATAAAAAATAAACCTTTTTATTTAACATTTTTTTTTCTTTCAAAAATTTACAAACTTATATTCTTGGATTTTTCCAAATAATAATTTTTAATCAAAAATATACATATAATAATATATAAAAAAATTTTATTTCTTTTTAAAATAGATAACATGAACATTTATTATTTTTGTCCTTTTTCCTTTCTGATATTGATTCATCTTTATTACTATAATAAATATCAATTCCATTTTCCCCATTTTCACCAAAATTTATATGGCTTTTCCCATTCCAAGGTTTTTTAATAAAATGATTATTTTTATCTAACTCAGTTCCATTTTTAACAAAATTTCTATCATTTAAATCTTCTTTAGTAGTCCAATCATAAATATAATCAAAATTATATTGATGTCTCTTCATAACATTTCCAAATAATTTTCTATATTTTTCATAATTCGGGTCTTCTGTAAAATCTAATTTTCTAATATATTTAATAAACTTTTCAAATTCTTTAGGACAACTTGCACATAATTCAGAAGGAGAAACTTCTTCTTTTTTATGTAAAATTTTTTGATTTCTTTCTTCTCTATTTTTCGATTTTAATCCAATCCAAGGTAATTTTCCTTTTAAAAAATATATTAAAACATAACCTAAAGATTCTAAATCATCTCTTCTACTTTGTTCTAATCCTTTCAAAGCATTAATTGAAGCATATCTTGCAGTTCCAGTTAATTTTTTTTCAGAATTTAAAGGATATTGTTCTAAAGTTGATATTGATCTATATTTTCTAGCTAATCCAAAATTTAATAAATAAATATATTGGGATAAATCTTTTAATCCCATTAAAAAATGTTTTGGTTTAATATCTCTATGAATTATACTTTTTTTATGAACATATTCTAAAATTGATATCATTTGAGTTGCTAACATACATACTGTTTTTAAAGAGAATCTTCTTTTTTTTTTATTATTTAAAATTTCCTCTAAATTTTTTCCTAATAATTGCATTACTAAAATATTATATTCTCCAGAAATACCATATGATTTTAATAAAGGAATATTTGGGCCTTTTAAATGAGCCATAATAGCAGCTTCGTTTTCTAATAAATTTAAAGAATTTTTTTTTAATTCAAATTTCAAAGCATAATATTGATTATTATATTCTGCTTTATAAGTCATTCCAAATGAGCCTATTCCTAATCTCTTTATACATTTATATCTCTCAAAAAATACCTTACTTAATATATCTTGATTAATTAATTCTTGTTCTTTTCTTTCTTGTTCTGTTTTTTCTATTTCTTCTTCATTGAGTTCTTCTTCATTTGGTTCTTTTTCATTTTGTTCTTCTTCATTTTGTTCTTCTTCTTTCTTCTCTTCTTCCTTTATTGTATCTAAATTATTTTCATTATTCATGTTTAATTTAATTCTTTTTAGTAATAAATTAGTTATAAAATCTATATATTTAAAAAAAATATTTTACCAAAATATTTATCAACTAAAAATTTTAATATCAGAATTACATATAAAATGAATAATACAATAATAGAGAACAAAAAATAAAATTAAAAATCTTCAAACCAACTTTCACATTCTTCTCTTTTATTATCATCAATAATAATTCCTGAATTTTTTTGCCAATCTTTATACATAATAAGAGAATGTTTGGAAAAACTTTGATTACTTTCAAATAAAATATCTTCAACATTAGGAATAAACTCAGGATTAATTTTTAAATATTCAACATCTTGAAAATTGTATTTTTTAAACCAAGGATGATTTTGTATTAATTCAATTCTAGAATATCTTTTATAAGGGCTTTTTTCAAGCATATTACTTAATAATGACATAAGTAAAGAATCTGAGAAATTAGAAGGAAAAGATAATTTCTTATTTATAATAGAAAAATAAACTGACATTGGATCATCTTCATTACCATTAAATGGAATTTCACCGAAACAAAGTTCATACATTAAAACAGCAACTGACCAATAATCAGCTTCAAATGAATAACCTTCACCCATTATAATTTCAGGAGCTAAATAAAATAAATTTCCTATTATCGTATTTGTCCTATCTTCTATTTTTTTCGCTGTTTTTAAACTTATTAAATTTAAATAACCATTTACATTTATTAAAATATTATTTGGCTGAATACTACGATGAATTATGTTTTTGGAATGAAGATAATTTATAATTAAAAGTAAATTTGCAAAATAAAATCTTAATTGTGACATTGTAAAAGGAGGATGATTTAAATCATTTATTAAATCAGTAAGTTCTATTCCTGGAATATATTCATATAAAAAATATATGAAATTCCGGTCTTGAAATATTTTTATAAAATTTGTTATAAAAGGATAATCTATCATTAAATTTATTTTTTTAAATTCTTCAATTTTACTAAAATAATCTAATTTTATAATTAAATCTTTTATATAACTTTTTATAACATAAAATTGGTGATTTGTTCTTGATTTAATTAAACTGACAACTGGATTATAATTATCATTAAAATGACCATAAAAATCAAAATCACGTAAATTTAGATTTTTGTCTTTTAATAATAAACATTTTTTTAAATAATTAATTAATTTATCACCTAAAATTTCTTTAAACGTTGTTTTATTGATGTATAAAATTTCACAGTCTGAAGAAGTAATAATTGTGTTATTATAATAATTACTAAATAATAAATTCTCTCCTATACAAGCATAAATTCCTAATTCTTTTAAACCAAAAGTATTATCTGATGTTTCTTGTAAATTGTTTTCTACAAATGCAGATCCTTGTTTAATAAAAAAAATATTTTTTCCTTCTTTTCCTTTTTTTATTATAGTTTCATTTTGTTTATATATTTTTTTGTTCATTTTTAATAAAATTTCCTCAATTTTATCAAAGTGAAATTTTCTTAATAATTGTGAATTAGATAAAATTTTAATTGAATCACTTCTTTCTGTTAATTCTTGGAAATTTTTAATTTTTAACATTTTTAAAATTTCATTTGTTTCAGCTTCACAGATTAAACAATCTGGATCAGCAAATAAATCATATATTAAAGCATCTTTACCTAAATAAAATAAATTTTTGTCAAAAAGAATATCACCTCTTTTACCAATAATTTCTTTATTATTATTGATTAAATTTCCATCAATAATAACACTTACAATTTCAGACATATATTTTCCTTTTTTATAAACAATTTCATTTTTATTAAAATTTTTCATTTTAAATAATTTAGAAATTCTGTCAATGAAATTTAAATTAACCTTTTGAAAATATTCACTTTTTAAAAAGGACATCTTTATAATTTGTGATAACAAAATATCTTTATAAAAATGACCTAAAATATTCATTAAAATTTCAAAACTAATTGAATAACAAATGCAATTTGTTTTTGCTATAAGATCTAAAGATCTTTTTGAATTAACAAAAATACTTCTTTCTCCAAAATTTTCTCCTTTATATAAAGTTCTTATTATTCTTCCTTCTTTTACACAATTTACTTCTCCTTCTTTTATGATATAAATACAATTAGCATAATCTCCTTCATTTGCTATTATTTGATTTTCAACAAACATTTCTTTATATAATCCAAAACATAATATTGAAATTTGGTAATTTTCTAATACTTTTAAAAAATTTACTGATTTAATAAATTTTTTATTTTCTTTAAAATTTTCTTTTGTTGTAGCATCTATTATTTTTCTAAAGGATATTCTTTCTAAAATCCAAAATTCACATTGAACAATACTTTTAATTGAACAAGTTCTTAATGAATTATTTAATAAAGCAAATTCACCAAAACTTTCTCCTTTACTTAAACTTTTTAAAACTTTATTATTTTTTATTACTTCAACAAGTCCATTTCTAATAATATAAAAAAATCTTCCTTCAAATCCTTCTTTAATAATAAATTTATTTGAAGTTATTTTTGCTAATCTTATTTCTGCCATTATATCTTCTTTATTTTGATCACTTAAAGATTTTATAAAATAATTTTGCTCAAATATAGCATTTATCATTTTAATATCTTTTTCTGATTTTTCTCCTAATTTACCATCTATTATTGTTAATTGTGATAATTCATTTGTAAATTTTAATGAATTGTTTATTATTATTGGAGGATTAGTACCTTTTGATGGTTTTCTTAACATTTTAGTTTCTAATCTCATAAATTTATTAGCGAATGAATTTACGCTGTACATTGAATTTTTTTTTAATATAGTCTCTTTATTGTTATTTTTATTTATGTTAATTGAATTTTGATTTATAGTTCTTTGGGTGTTATTTGATTGATGTGAAAGGTCTGTTTCATTACAACAATAAATTTGCCTTACACATTTTACACCCATTTTATTTTTTCTAAATATTTTAGACTAATTTTTTTTTCAAAGGTTTTATTTAATAATTAATTAAGGAAATAAAAGATATATAGAAAGAATATAGGATTTACAAAATATTTAAAATTAAGTAAATTACTTAATAAGAACTTTAATAAAATGTAATTTATACATTTTTATTTATTTATTGAATTATAAGTTTAAATTTTTATTTAATTATTTTAATAGTTTAAATTTTAACTAAAAATTTTATTTTTTAATTCTTCTAAAAAATAAATATTTCTGTATTTAATATTGATAATATATAAAATAAGATAATTTATTGTACATCATGGTTTTGCTTAAAAATCAGTTTACATATGTCAAAAAAAATGTAGTAAAAATGTAAAGATAAATTTTTACATTTTATTATTTAAAAATATATTAAAAAAGGAATTTAATACAATAAAGAAATATAATTGAGATTTAAAAGATTATATTTGTAAAATAAATATAATGAAATTAACGTAATTGTTGGATTTCCTCCTAAGTCTAAATTTAATTCAATGTAAGAAATTGTTTACTCAATATGATAATGCTTGAAAACCTCCTAATTATATTCTTACTCTTAATCAATCTTTAAATTTATATGATATTTTATATTTAATTTTACTTCTTTAGGATTGTAAGAAAACTAATAAAAAAATGATATTAGAATTAATAGAAAAATTTTTATTTGTAATATATTTATTTAATGGATTATTTGATTAAGATTTAAATTAAAAGAAATGATTTAAATAATTTTTTATATTTTTTGATAATAAATTATATATATATGTCAATCAACTTCAAATGAAAGACACACATTTGAAAAAAATTATAATCATATTAGATTAAAACTTTATTTTATACACTGATTGATGAAATAAAAAAAGTTAATAGATTTTATTTAAGAGAGAACAACAATTGATTATTAAATATATTTAAATATATATTCATTGAAGATACATAATAAAGAATAAATTAAAAACAATAGATAATCAAAGCAAAAATATATTAAATTCAAAAGAAATCATAACTTAATAATTATTCATTTTTTTGACTAAAATCATCATAAAAAAAATTAAAAAAAAGGCGGGAAGTAAAAATTAAATATAAAATAATTTAAAAAAAATAAAGAGAATAAAAAAAATGTCTTCGATAAACATTTTAAATATAATAGTCCAAAACCCTGAAGCTCGTTTTACAGATCCATTTAAATTTGAGATAGTTTTTGAATGTTTATCAGAATTAAAAAAAGAAATAGAATGGAAAATGATATATATAGGTAGTGCAGATGATGAAAAATATGATCAAATATTAGATACATTAGAAATAGGACCTCTTCAATTAGGTTCAATGAAATTTGTTTTTGATGCAAATGCACCAGATTATAAAAAAATTCCTGAAGGAGAAATTTTAGGAGTTACTGCAATTTTATTATGTTGTTCTTATAATAATCAAGAATTTTTTCGATGTGGATATTATTTAAATAATATTTATGATAATGAAGAAATGAATTTAAATCAACCTGAAATAATTCAAATTGATCATGTTGTAAGAAGTGTTTTAGCTGATAAACCAAGAATCACTAAATTTAATATTGATTGGGATAATGAAGTCAATAAAATTCCTGAATTTAAAAATAATAGTGGAAATTTCATGTTTTCTGAAGGAAAAATGGATAATGAAAAATTTATGTCTTTAGTTAACAATAAAAATGAAAATCCTTTTAATAATAATGATAATCATAATCATTAATTATTTAATTTTTTCAATTTTGTGAAATTTGGAAAAAGAAATTAAAAAATTATAAATAAATTAAATAACAAATAAAAAAACAAAAATTTTATAAGAAAATTTTATTAACTTCTACAATTAAAATATTTTAAATTTCCTTATACATTAAATTAAGTTCATCATACTATTAAACCTCTAATTTAAAAAGGATAATAATCAATGATAACATATTTCATATAATCTTTTCCTTTTATATATCAGTTAAACAAATCACATTGAAAAATAATTTCATTGTTTATTTCTTTTGATTTTCAAATTGAATTCTAGAATATTCAAATAATATTATTATTTAGATCAGTTCAAATATTAACATTTGAAGTTCTAATATTTTGAATTGTAAATTGACAAGTTGATATTAAAAAAATATAAAATAAAATGACAAATTTTTTTTTTTGGATGAATCAATAAATTTTAATTATTTCATTGTTATAAATTTTGATTATTATGTTTTTTTAAATATAAATCATTTTTATAATATAATTTTTTCTATGGTAAAAAAAACATTTAAAAAAA